>Ga0315279_10001224_pt1 | contig 43628 bp, 35 predicted proteins | sample YL17G06_20_MG_FD_203694 | JGI IMG/M metagenome (GOLD analysis project Ga0315279, IMG submission 203694) | Sediment microbial communities from Yellowstone Lake, YNP, Wyoming, USA - YL17G06_20 | ecosystem: Environmental > Aquatic > Freshwater > Lake > Sediment | place: USA: Wyoming | collected...
TGGACGAGGGTGCTCTTGTCAAGGAGGCTCAGATCGAAGCTCTGAAGAGCATGGCCAAGAACTTGCTTGGAATTGACCTCTTGGACGCCAAGGTCGCTAAGGAGAGGGCGCTTGGAAAGGACCTTACGACAGCAGAAGAGCTTGAGGCTTATGAAAGCGAGATCAGGAAACTGAAGATTGACCCACAAAAACTCAGGAAAGAAGAAGACGCCGGAAAATACCAGAACAGGCTCGTAAGAGAAACTGAGCTGGAGAGATACCTGAACAAAGGATGGGAAATGGTGCAGACAGTGAACAGCAGGATCTTGGTCAGAAAGAAGGATTCGATTCACGTGGAGAAACTCTCAGGTTCACGGAAACCCCGGCAGTGAATCCCATTACGCAGTTGCGCTGCCAAAGCGCGAAGGCATGGCTCGCGCTCAGGAAAGGTAGTGTTTCGCCGGATGGATGCTCTTGAGACTGGTTGAGGGCATAGCTCTTGTACATGTAGAAGCCAAGCTTGCGGGTGGCAGGTGTCTCACCGTTCCACTTCACTAGTCCGTAGCTTTCGGCATCGTTTTCATGCTTGTAGATGAACATCCAATAGAAGATGCCATCAACTCTAGCTTTCGTGAAGATTCGAACCATCCCGTCTATGAAGTGAACCTGTTCATCCTGGGAGTATATGGGAGAGCTTTGGTAAGTGCATGGGTCACCAGATGCGTTTGCCATGGCTCCAACGCAGCATTGGACACCAAACTCCGTTACGTAGACGGGCTTACCATACGTCTTGAACTTCAGAAGATCCTTCACAGCATTGGTTTCCGTCCACTGGGCTGCCTCGTAGTAGGCCATGGGGGCCACAATGTCAAGGTCCAGTTCACGCCATTTCACAGCGAATCTAGTCCCCTCATTCGGGGAGTAGGTAACCGGTCCCAGAAAGTGCTCTCTAACGCCCTTCACCATAGTGGCCAAGTACTCGTTGAGTTTTGCGTTGACGGCGGCGCGTTTCTCCTCGCTGAGTTTCCAATAGAGGTTTATGCGCTCGTCGTAGGAAGGAGCGTCCACGAGACCGGTTACCGTGTACTGCAGTTCTTCTCCTATGCATAGCACTATGCCGCCATACTTCCTGCGAAGTTCCTCTGCACTTTTCGAGAACTCTATGACGGCTTTCACATGTTCGTCTATTGTCACTTCTCTATGGGGTGAAGGGCTTTCAGCGTACTTGTATCTCAGGCTTAGGACGATTGTTTGGAAGCCTTTCTCTATTGCTTTCTGAGCGGCGAGAAGCATCACATCAGGGTTGTCTCCAAAGAGCTTGATCGCGTTGCAACCGAGTTCGTATCTGATGACATCAAGGGACTCGTTGATCTCATCAGCGTCTGGATAACGTCCGTATTCTCCCATGTAGCGACGTCCTATGTGATAGTTGATCCCTTTCAAGCCGATTGTCAATTGCCTGCTCGGGTAGACATCGCTCCTGTCTACAACAATACTCTGTATCATTGAATCCTGACTGTGTCCATCAAAGACGATTAGCTTGATCATGTGTTGGCCAGCAGGCAGTGTCGTCGAGTAGTCTCTCGAAGCGTTCAGTGGCTGCCAATCTCCAGTCCCATTGTACTGGACATACCATCTAGACTCAAGTGCCTCAAACGGAAGGTCCGGATCCGTGGAGTTGTTGAGGAACATTATCAGGTCTTGGTCGGTTGGTGCGATATACTTCAGGGTTCTCGTTGGCGTGCGGTACATGAAGGCAGCTTTCGGTGGCTCATTGAGGCTCCGAGTGCTGGTGGTTGATTGAGTGGAGGTCGCACCCGGTTGAAAGGTCGAGAGGAATTCCTTCAGATAAACTGCGCCACCATCAGCCAGAAACAAAGCAGTAAGAATGAGAATCGCCATGACGACAACGTGCCAACGCTTCATCCGTGCTCTCCACCAGGAGCAGACTCTTCACTTGAGGCTTTTCATCCTTTCATCCACAGGAAACCAAGGTTCAAAACAGCAGGATTTACAAGTCATAGACTCGGAAGATCCTTCGTCCGGTTTTCGAAGGCGGTTCGATGGAAAGGCGGAGATTCATGAAGTATGCGGGGGCGGCCCTCGCTGGCGCAGCAATCGGCGTGGCTGTGGGACGCCATGCCGAGATGATCAGTCCCTCCCAGGTAGTCACAGAGACTGAGACTCAATCAAGAACGGTCACTGAGACGACCATCGAACAGTGCACGGAATCCACCTGCTGCTCAGCCACGCTCCGCGCGGCTGCTGAAACGCGTGGCATTCTCGTTGGGGCAGCAACAAACTACCGTTTCATCGAAGAAGTGCCCTATAGGAATACTCTGGTGCGCGAGTTCAATTTCATTACGACTGAGAATGAGATGAAATGGTGGAAGGTCCATCCCGACCCTGATCGCTGGGACTTCGCCTCGGCCGACAGCTTAGTGAGGCTTGCGTCCGACCACCAGATGAAGGTCAAAGGCCATACCTTGATCTGGAAAGACGAGAGGACACCCGAGTGGGTCAAGGCGGAGAGATCCACCGAGGAATTTCGAGAAATCTTCCAGAAACACATCAAGACGCTTGTTGGTCGCTACAGGGGCAAGGTGTACGCTTGGGATGTTGTAAACGAGGTGGTCGACACCAGACAAGCCAACGGACTACGAAAGACCGTGTTCCTTGAGAAGCTGGGCGAAGGATACATTGCCGAGGCTTTTCGTCTGGCGCATGAAGCTGACCCGGACGCACTCTTGCTCTACAACGACTATGACGCCGAGAGCGTGGATTCATCTGCATATCGAAAAGCTAGGTCGGACCGAGTCTACAGACTTGTCAAGAAACTGGTTGACGATGGTGTACCAATCCACGGCGTCGGCTTGCAGATGCACCTCGACGCGTGGAACTGCCCCAAGCCTGTCGATGTCGCCGCAAACGTTCGCAGGCTCGCCAGACTGGGCTTGAAGGTGAACATCAGTGAGATGGATGTCCGAATTACCGAGAAGGAGCTTGCGGGGACACTGACCGAACGACTGGAGATGCAGCGTCGGATCTATCACGACATCATTGCCGCATGCGTTAAGGAACAGGGCTTCATGGCAGTGACCTTCTGGGGATTTACCGATGCTCATTCATGGATAGACGAGGAATTTGGACCTGATGACCCACTACTCTTCGACGAGGGCTACAATCCCAAACCTGCATACTGGGGCGTCATGGATGCCCTGCTAGGAGAATGATTTGCGGAAGACGAAACTCGCTCATCGAGAGACCAAGCTAAAGCAACTAACATAAGTATTTGATCATATTGAGCTTGAATCTCTTCGTTCTCACTCTCTTGGCTACGGCGTGTTTCATCTCTTCGAAGGCGGGGTGCAGTCTGTTGGCGACGAGCTTGTCTTTGAGAAGGTTCCAGCACTCCTCAACCGGGTTGAGCTCCGGCCTGGCGATGGGTAACCACTTCACCTTAACGGCTTCTCTGTTGGTTCTCAGCCAACGTTCGACTTCCTTACTCCTGTGGGCGTTAGACCGGTCGAGGAATAGTAGCGTTCTGCCAAACTTCCGTTTCAGCGTCTTGAGGTACGCTAGAAAGTTTCTGCCATTCACTGTCGGGTATTGTCTGAAGAGTTGCCTGCCCTGCAGCGAGACGGCTCCGAAGACGCAGGTTCTCCGATGCGAACCGGTTGTAAGGATGAAGGGTCTGCTGCCTCGGAAAGCCCAGACGTAGCGGACGACCGAATCGTAGAGGAAGATTGATTCGTCCTCGCATATTACGGCGAAACCTGTCTCTACAGCTTCCTTGACCGCTTTTCTCGCCCTTTCTTGAATCGTTCAACTTCTTCGTCGGTGGCGGCGTTGATGTGCCTCTTTCTCGGCCGCTGCTTGGATAGGCCCCAGCTGTGGAGGAGGCGGGTGACGTGCATCAACGAGTACTGTACGCCAGTCTTCTCGTATATCAGCCGCGTAACCTCAGTCGCCGTCCAGCACTGCTTCTTCTCGATCAGCGTCTTGACACGCGTCAGCTTCCACGAGGCCACCTTCGGCGGCCTCCCTGACCTCGGCTTATCCTTCAACCCCTCCAACCCTTCCTCCTCGAATCGCCGTTTCCAGTAGACGATGTTGGGCTGTGGACAACGGAGGTCAGCCGCCACCTGTCTCGTGGTCTTGCCATCCAAGACGCCCATCACCATGAGCAGTCTCTCCCTTACCTTCGGATCCTTCTCCTGCCTGTAAGCCTCTTCCAGACTCTCCAAGCTCATACGTCCCGGATGGGAGAACAAGATTAAGAACTTATGTTAGTTGCTATAGTTGTAGAGGAGGAGCTCACGGCTTCCCTTAGCAGGGGATGGCAGTTGACCAAGGAACTGAAGAGCGGCAAGATGCTGATAGCTAGGTCTGTTTGAATAAAACACCCTTGATTTGGCAAGCCCAGTTGATCTTCTCATGAAGTTATGTTCGTCTTTCCTGGCTTCAACTTGGCCTTGACGATTGTTGTTCTCAAGTAATCGACTGGATCGAAGGGGCAGACCTTGAAGACGCGAACATTGAGAACGAGGCGAAGCTCAGCCTGACAAGTCTAATATGCACTTCACGTTGCCGTTGTATTGGTCTCTCAAGCTCCACTCCAAACGGATGGGGTTGATCCGATGTGAAGGCGCAGGCAGTTCTCCTCTTCATGATTATGCTGACAGGAATCATTGCGTCGGGGACATCACCCGCTCTGGGCCAAGGAACTGACAAACCGCGCATATTGTTCGACGAGTCTCATGGCCCCATGGTCTGGACAATATCGAATAGCAAGATCTCACTCACCATCGAAGATGGGTTCTCATCTCTGGCAACTACCTTGACAAACGTCGGCTTCGAAGTCAGTTCCCTGAAGACTGCGCCGATCTCACCAAGTCACCTGGAGGGCGTATCCGTTCTCGTGGTGCCTCCTTCCACCGGACACTTGTCCTCAAGTGAGGAAAGCCTAGTGCTCGATTTCGTCCGCAAAGGGGGAGGTCTGTTGCTGTTTGGCGAGAACAGCTATGACGGACACAAGAGTCTGGCCGGCAAGTTCGGGATTACGCCTGTGAAGGCCGTAGTCTGCGATCCCGAGTACAGCCTCCCGATAAGGCCATTTCACATTCGCATCTGGAAGATTATATCCCATGAGGTCACGCAAGGCGTTGGCTCGTACATCTTCGATTGGGGTCAGTCCTTGATCGTGAAGCCCCCTGCACTGGCTCTCGCGTATGTGGGCAATCAAAGTTGGATCGAAACCGACTATGATGGAAAGCGACAATCAGGAGAAAAAGGAGACAGCATAGCAGTACTCGCAGAGTCGGAATACGATTCAGGACGGGTCGTTGTCACTGGCGACACGGGGGGATTCATGAATTATGACGTTATCGGTTGGAACGGACTTGAGCAATTTGACACGAGACGCTTGGCGCTGAACATATTCAACTGGCTTGGGCGACAAGAGCTCTTTGGAGTCGACCTGTCCTATCTTGTGACTATAGGTCTCGATGGCGCAGGGAAGCACACAGCTCATGTGAAACTTGCAGTCGACCACGTCGGGACCTCTGTCATAACCATAACGATGCACAGGTGGCATGACTGGCAGTACTACCAGATGCCCATCACCGGCTTCTCTGCCTTCGACCCTTCAGGAGCAGGATTACTCCATGAGTTCAACTCCGAGGAACTGAGGAGGTTCTGGACAGTTCAGGTCGGCCAAGTAGCCTCGTTGAGCATCGAATACGATGTCATTCTGAGTTTCGTGAGGAAGGATTTCGACCAATACACAGGGTATCTCTCACGGAGATTCGGAGTCACAGAAGGTGCCGGCATCTTCATCATCCCTCAGGACGCACCGGTTGCCAGCTTCAGTGTGCGATTCAGCCTTCCCCAAGGCTGGGGAGCATACACGCCATGGAAGGACACGGGTGATGGGACATTTCTTCCTGAGAATACCAAGTCTCTCATGTGGTCCACGTTTGCGGTCGGAACATTCTCCGAGTCCAGCAAGCCAATCGGAGAGACAAACGTCAAAATAGTGACCTACGGTGGCTGGGATACGCACGCACGGCAGCTGTTAGCCGACTACTCCTTCGACGCATACGACTATGTCACTAGGGTGTTCGGACGATCCGTTCCTCTTGAAACGTACCTAGCTGTTTGGGTTCCCAACGCTGAGGATGGAAGGGGAATCTGTGAACTCGAATGGTCCAACAGTCAAGGCATCGTGACGAGCCCTCCTCCTAATATCAACTACAACGAGTACGTCCACAGGGTGTTCCACACATGGAATGCCTTCGAGCCTACAGGAATCGCGATGAACAGTGGAGAAGAGAACTGGTTCAGTGAAGGCACAAACACCTACTACGACGACAAGACAGTTGTGCAGCTGGGAATCAAAGAAGAGCTAACCACGATGGCGTACTATCTCAGAGAGTACGTGACGGAGTATGTGGGGACACAATTCGATGTCCCTCTTGTAGAAGCATACAAGTACGCGAACTCGGGCAGTTTCAACAAGTACAACTGGCTCTACTACCACAAAGGCGCGCTCGTCTCATATCTGCTCGACGAGACCATCATGGCAGTCACGAACGGTGAGAGAAGCCTTGACGATGTACTCAGGATCGTCTATGCGAGGTACGGCGGCTTCAATGGAGCGGTCGCGAACGCCGACATTATCCGGATACTCGGCTCGGTCACCGAGTTCGACTTCAGTGTTTTCTTTGACAAGTTCATATACGCTGCGGAGAAACTGCCTCTCAAAGCCAAGGGAGCGGGAGGCCTGACCGTCGATTGGGCGGATCTCAACGCAAAGCTGAAGCTAACACAGACCACAATGAGCGCAGCCACCACATCAGTGAGCTACACAACAATGTCTGTTCAAACGCGGACAACAACTAGCGTGAGAGCAAGCACTCAAACCACAATGACGCCAGAAACCAAAACCACGACAGCCATGTCGACACAGCGGGTGACCGGTATAGTGAGCTTTGAGACGCTGACGATCGCGGGCGTAGCGATCATACTCATCCTCGCAGTTGGAGCCTTCTACTTGCGGAGACGTGGGAAGTAGAATCACCCAGTAGATGCGCAGGAGCTGGAACCGAATTGAACGGAATTGAGCCGTCGAAAGAACTCAGGATGCTGGCGCTGATTCTCTTGATAGCTCTTCAAGGGACAATGGTACTGCAAGATTCACACGCGGCGGCTCAGGACAAGGGACTGATCATCTTCGATGTCTCACACGGGATTTGGCGCGACCCTGACCATGGAGAGTTCACCATCTCAGCTGGCTACTCGATCCTTGCAGAGGCGCTAACAGACGAAGGATTCACGGTCGGCGAAAATAGACTCTCCCTCTCCTCTGGATTAACTGAAGCTAGAGTTCTCGTAATCGTCTATCTGGGACAACCTCTGACCAGCGATGAACTCTCAGCAATAGACAACTTCGTTAAGAATGGCGGAGGCCTCCTGATTCTTGGCGACTGCAACTACAGCTATGGATCCGAAGAGTACGGCTACCTCAACGTACTGTCAAGGAAGTTTGGAATAGCCTTCAACTCTGACACTGTCGTTGATCCAGATGACAGTGTTGCCAGCCATCACAAGAAGATCGTAGTTCACGATTTTGCAGACCAATACATCACACTGGGCACTGGCGAGATAAAGTACGTCTGGGGCTCCTCCCTAGCAGTAACCCCTCCCGCGGAAGCATTGGCGTTCTCGGATGAAGATAGCTGGGCAGATCGAAACAGGAACAACATCCTCGATTCCACTGAAAGGCGAGGGCCTTTGCCCGTCGTTGCAGCCTCAGAGTTTGGACAAGGAAGAGTGGTAGCGATCGGTGAAAAGAGACTCCTCAACAATGCCCAGCTAGGAGATAGATTAGTCGACATAGGTGGAATGGAACTCGACACCCTCGGTTTTGCGGTCAGGGCATTCCACTGGCTTGCGAAAGCTCAGCAAGATATCACTATCGTGCGAAGCGGCAACGTGGTCGGCATGGTTCCGAACCGAATCTATCTAACGTACGAGAGTCGCGTTTCATTCACAATGGATCTTCTAAACAAAGCTGATCACATTCTTGAGAATGTCTACCACAAGACCTTCCAAAACATAGCGTGGGAGGTCACAAAATCCACTACACCATCCGACCCTCGAGCATGGGGCGCTTGCCTGTCGCGCAATAAGATCTTCATCAGGGCTGACGTTCTCAATGATGAATGGTATGTGGAAGACATCGTCCACGAGTTGACTCATAGTTTTGGCCACTATCGTGAGTCGTACATGATACCTCCATGGCTCGATGAGGGACTGGCCACGACCTTCTCTGCAATTGTTCCCTCATATCTCGGGCTGAACGTTGATGCCTCGAAGATAACGCAGAAACTTGCAAATTGCGGAGCAGAATACATGCAGCACAACTACAACTATGCCCTGACATGGAACTACACTCGGTCCAATGAGAGATGCCCCACCTATGGCTTCGCGTACTACATTACGAGGTACATGGTGGACAACTACGGCATAGAGCTGGTTCCGGGTTTCTTCAGACTACTTGAACTCGAAGGATACCCACTGTTACAGATTCAGGATCCTCAGACTGGCGAGTCCGACCTGGCGACTTACACCAGCATGGTGGTGCAGCGCCTCGTCGTTCTAGCCGGAAGCAGTGATTTGGTCGCCAAGTTCAAGGAGTGGCATTTCCCCATGGCTTCTAAGACGGAAGCCGACATCTCAAAGGCGCTGAGTGAACATCCTTCGATCAGGATCTTGAAATCAGCGGACAAATCCGATCTAGGGGTAAATGGACGAATACGGGTGCTTCTTGAAGTCTCCAATATTGGTGGGACAGCGCTATCTAACGTAGAGGTCCTAGACAGCATTCCTCTGGAATTTGAGCTTGCTAGTGGGAGCTTGGGCTGGAAGGGGCCGCTTGCGTCAGGGCAGACAACGCAATTCTCCTATGTCATGCAATCTTCGGTTGTAGACAACTATCAATTGCCGACAGCAATTGGATACTATTCCGATGCTTCAGGGAAGTTACATGTTGCCCGGTCGAATGTGGTTCCATACCGTGTGACAACGTCCACGACAGCTTCAGTGACAACGGAAACGCTCGCGACTGAGACTGCAATCTCAACGCAGACTACTTGGATAGGAACAGAAGCCCACGCTGAAGCGTTCGGACCGGCAATAGTCGCTTTGGTAGGCATCGTATCCATAGTCGCGGTTGTTGTCGGGATATTCTACCCGCGGAGACGTAGGAAGTAGAATTGGTTTGACAAGCAAAGGCTCGAAGCTGATGGCGCTTGTTCTGATAGCGGTCGTGGTTGTGGCTGGGCTCGGGTACTGGTTTGTCGCTCCAAGAATGCTCACAGAGACCATGGGCTCCACAAGTCAGCGAGCGACGTTCTCGACAACATCCGAACAGACCCTCGCAACTTCGACTGTGTCGACAGCGGCCACTTCAGTGTCGGAGACGACGTTATGGCTCAACATCACCGCCACAAAGCCAGTCAGCTACTACTTGGCTCTGCTCAAGTCGACCCAAACCCAGCCTTATGTTCAACTTGCATGGGAACTTCAGGGGCTCCCAGATGCGACCAACGCGACTGCCGTGGCGAAGATCACGTACCTGGCGCTTGACGCCACGAATCCTGAAGTCAAGGAAGCCTTTGAGCTATTATTGAAAGGCGGCACTCCAGATACACGAGATTTCTCATACTCAGTGCCCCACTGGAATACTGAGCTTCAGGTCCTCTACTGGCTCGCCTGTCAGAACGAGTTCAAGAAGGATGACACTCTCGCGCTAGCGATAGCAATGGTCAACGGCCTATGGGTAAGCGTAGGTGACGGGCATGTTGGAGCTGCAGTTCTGAGAGATACTAGTCTCATGCTGGCCTTCGGTAGAGAAACCTCTGATTGGCAGAGATCAAGAGGGTTGTCGTACAATCTCGAAGAGTATCCTTTGGAAGCCAAGATCGCATGGGCATGGACTGGAAATGTCACTCCTGTGTTTGGCCCGTTTGGCCTTTCCGACAATTTAGACAGCCAGAACTTCATGAAGAAAAGACTGCCTTTGGAAGGTTATTCGTGGAACACTGTTTCAGTTGGCACATTGAGAAAAATGCGGACAATGATGATCACTCCTGTGGCAATGTTGCCTCCTCTCAAAGCGCCAGGCCAAGTAATCTTCGACAATAGTCCCGTCAGAACCATGCATAATCTGGAGTATTACTTCTATTTCATGAATGATAGAATCGAAGGGCCATCCTCTGAACATTGGGATTATGCGGATTTGAGATGGGACAATACCACCAGATACATCTCGGTCGATGGCAAAGTTGTCAAGAACTACCTGATATTCAACATAGACGCGATGCTTGATGAACAATATACGAAAACTGGGAAATTGACGGGAGGCTGTGCAGACGAAACTGCATGGATCGATGCTTGGGCAAAATCTGTTGGAATTTCCACCACCGCTTTGTGGCGTGTTGGATGGAATAAAGACTATCATATCAACAGGTACAGTCACATGTTCAATGTCTTCTATTATCCACTTGCTAGTAGATGGACTGCCGATAACCAACAGCTAGCAATAGGTCGAGGATCGGGAGAAAGATACCAATTAACCAACATATTCAAGCCCCCTGTGAACCAGCATGATTACCTGAGAACAAAATGGTACGACAACCACTTCATGATTACAGGCAATTTCTTCCATACAATCTATGATCTGACCAATGACGAAATTGCGAATACATGGGGCGAGGGCGTACCCACAACTGCAATGAAGCAGTGGCTGCTCTACAGCTAGTTCGTTCGGGGCGATGCGATGGATAGGCGGGGGTTCCTGAAGTATGCTGCCGTGAGCGGCCTCGCGGCTGGTTCTGCTCTTGCAGGCTACGAGGTTAGCAGATGGCGGACTTCGAGTGTTACTCCGTATGTCTCCACGGTGACGAAGACCGATGTTGTCACCAAGACTACCACACAGACTGTGAGGCTCGCTTCTCTACGGGGAAGACTGTTCTTTGACTACGACGGGAACGGCGTACAAGATGGTGAAGAGCCCGCTGTTGCTGGCGTGTTGGTCCAGCTAAAGGATAGTTCTGAAAGAGTCGTTGCCGCGGCTGCCACAGACTCTTCTGGGGACTACAACCTGGAGGATGTCAAGGCGGGAGACTACTCGCTTCATCTTCAAGCCGACAAGAAGTTCCGGCACATGTGTAGATCGCTACAAGACCTCAGAAGAGTGACTGACGACTACGAGTTGCTGTTACACGCGAGCACTAGCATGGATATTGGAATGATGGAAGGATGTTTCACGATTCCTTTAGTAAGGGAAGCAAGACTTACGATTCCTTCAATAAGGGAAGCGAAATTTGGAATATCAAATCTATATGATTGGGATTCACGAATCGGGTATGTAAAGTGGTGGGACGGAACTGTTGAAGATAGGAATATTCGAGAAGGTTGGGATAATCATTCTGGTATTGATTATGGAACAAAACCGGGTTACCCTGTTATTGCTCCAGCACCTGGACTAGTTCGTAATATTGGAATAGGTTCCGAGGGCCAAAAATACGCTGAGATTTACCACGGTGCCATAGGACTTTCGACTGGCTATAATCACCTTTCAAAAACAACTGCTAAAGTAGGACAAAATGTAGCTAGAGGTGAGAAATTCGCAGAAACTGGCACAACCGGCACTTCATTTCCTCATCTACATTTTAACATTAGATGGTCTGAACCCCAAAGCAACTGTTTCCTTGATTTTTACAAGCCGACTTTTCCCATTGATGAACAATCGAGCGGCTTCTGGAGTAGACCATACAATGAAACAGAAGGGCTTTGGTGGAGAGTCTACCCGAAATCGAATAATCCGGGGCTGCTTGGCTACTGGACCAAGGAGAACGATCCTCAATATTCAACACGTTAGTTTGCATCTGAAGGGAGCAACGACTGGTTTCTGAGGAACGCGACAACCGAAGACCTCTGACGAATGAGTCAGCCATCGTTGCTTCGTCACTTGGTCAGTTCTTGCAACCTCTCGACCAACTTCTCCTTTCGGTCGTACATCTCCTCCTCGAATAATGAGATGAGTTTGTTGATCAGCCGTTTGTAGGGAGCCACGATGCTGCGGAAGACGAACTCACAACTTGCCTGAACAGAGGATGGCAGCTCACCAAGGAGCTGGTTTGGGGTAACCCCCAAATCTGCGTCCGATATAGTTTGAAATGGACGTACAGTATGGGCAGGAAGGAGCATTGCCAGAACCGCCCAAGGAAACAACTGACTCTTCTGCTCTCCAAGCCTCCTCGGGAATCAAGAGACACACGGATAAGGCTGGCAGAAGACGCTTCGTCCGGATCGCTGGTGCTGCCTGCCTAGTTCTGGGAGCGACAACTTTCGGATACTCGAGATATGCTGGTCTATTCAATAGGCCCCCTATCGCTCGTGTCGACCATGTAGTTTCGGAGTTTGTGCCTATCGCGAGTTTCGAATGGGAGACTCCGGCGAGAACCATCAACTATATCGCTCCCAATTCTGGCGAGGAAATCATTTTCACCGACAGTTCTCGGCACCCTGACGGGGTCGCGCTGTTCTGTTCCTTGTTCATAGATGATGGACTCGTAGCGACCTCGGACAAGACGGAACCCACACCGGTCTATTCCACCAGACTGGTCGCAACTTCTCCAGAAACAAGGCACTGGATCAGAATAGAGGCACGGGAGAAGGAGAGGCTTGTTACTCTTCTGGACAGGTCGAATGACCCTGACGATGTGTGTCCGTACCTACTGGCAGAACTTCTCGGGATATCCAGTGACTTGAGCTACGAATGGTTTGTCGACGGATCAGAAGTGGGCACAACAAGAGTCTGCATCCGTAAGCTTCCGGCAGGGCAGCATCAAATTGTCTTAACCGTCAGTGATGGGATGATGGGCAATACGGTGCAGAAATTAGTTACACTGGACAGCCAGGCAAGTTCAGAAGAAAGGGAAATCCAAGTCGATCCTCAGAGCATACCTGACTATGAAGAACGCAGAACTGATCTTCGTATCAAAGGAATGAACTACAAGATAGATAGGCGACTGGATGCCTGTGAGATCGAAGAGTCACTGAATGTGATCAGACACGAACTAGGATGCAATTCGATCAAGATCGTCGGTGGATACGAAGATCTTATGGTGATGGGTGCGGAATTCGCCTTTGAGGACGGATTTGATGAGGTCATTCTCAATCCGCGGTACGAGATGGTCCGTCCCCGCGACCAAAACATTCACATCACGGAACATATCAGCCGAATCATCGCGTTCTCGAAGACGGCAGATGAGCTTAACGAAAGACATGGCGGCATTGTGCTATGTGTAGGTGATGAGCTTACGCATAGCGTGAGAGGGATAGCAGAGGCAGCGACGTATCAGGAGCGAGTTGAAGAGAATATCCGTCTTGGATGGGAGAATCAGGCACCAAAAGAAAACTCGTACCTGAAGGACATCGTTGACGGCGTTAGGGTGAATTTCCGAGGCAGAATCACGTACGCTAGTTCGCAGGCTATGTGGAAATACATCAAATGGCGAGAACTTGGCTTCGACATCATTGCCCCACATCTGTATTTCGCTACGGAGTGGTACACCGAAAGAGAATTTCTGCAGTCCATATCCCAGTTGAGGTCTCTAGGAAAACCGCTATACATGAGCGAGTTCGGGGCCAGCTCATACGTTGGTGCATCACGGTGGGGTGGCGACGCATGGAGGCACTATCAGAATGAAGCTTACTCCCCAGAAGAACAAGCGCAATACATCATCAAAAGCATGGATCTGTATGTGCAGGGGCGCGTTGACGGAGTGTTTCCGTGGTGCTGGATGGAATACACCACGAACGATGCGAACAATTTTGGTCTGATGAAGTTCAACCCCAATCGATTGGCATCTCGTAAGCTTGCCTTCTACGCATACAAGAGTTACCAGAGGTCAGCATGACCGTGAGCGGTCTCATGTGGAGATCTCCAAGGACGCCCTTCGACCTCTGAACGAGGCTGACTCGTTGACCAGACATGAGACAGAATCGAGAGTGCCCGGAAAGAGATTGAGCAGGAGGCAGTACATCAAATATGCTGGTGCGCTTGTTGCAGGCGCAGCAGTTGGAGCTGCAGCAACATATTATGGCTTGAGGGAACCTAGTCCTGCTACTCAAACTGTTACTCAGACTGTTCCAGCAACATTCACCGAGACTCTAGGCTGTACAGCTTCGCTTCGAGCAGCGGCTGAGGCGAATGGTTTACTGATTGGTTCCGAGGCGGATGAGACAAGTTTCGAGGACACGCGGTTCGCACCTGTCTTGGCCCGTGAGTTCAACTCCCTAACGCCGGGGTGGGAGATGAAGTGGGGTCAAGTCGACCGCCGTGGCTACGGACCTGCTGACGCATTGGTGAAGCTCGCTTCAGACCACCAGATGAAAGTGAGAGGCCACTGCCTGATTTGGCATACAAATCTACCTGCATGGGTCAATTCGCAAATGCCTGCCGACGAGCTTCGACTGGCCATGCAGAAGCACATTCGCGAGGAGGTCGCTCATTACAGAGGCAAGGTCTACGCGTGGGACGTCGTGAACGAAGCCGTTGACGACCGTGAGGGATTGCGGAAGACGGTCTTCCTCGAGAAGTTGGGTGAGGGCTATATTGCCGAGGCTTTCCAGCTCGCGCACGAATCGGATCCCGACGCGCTGTTGTTCTACAATGATTATGATGCCGAGGCAGCGGGGAGTGACCGGTACTGGTCGCGAAAGTCCGATCGAGTCTATGAGCTGGTCAGGAAGCTCGTGGCTGATGGGGTACCGATTCATGCGGTCGGTCTGCAAATGCATCTCATGGCGTGGGACTACCCGAAGCCTGAAGACATTGCCGCCAATGTTCGGAGATTGGCGGCGCTCGGCTTGAAGGTGGCCATAACTGAGATGGATGTTCGCATCAAAGACCTCCCAGGCAGTCTACTTGAGCGCTTGGGGGTGCAGCGCCGAGTCTACTATGATGTGATAGCAGCTTGCCTCAAGGAAAGTGCCTTCATGGGCATCACTTTCTGGGGATTCACCGACGCTCATTCGTGGATCAACGAACCGGGGCGCTGGGGACCAGATTATCCGCTGCTTTTTGACGAGAACTATCAACCCAAGCCCGCGTACTGGGGCGTCATGGACGCACTACTGGGTAGGTGAATTCGGCAACGTCGTGTGTGGTTCGGTTGGCGCGCACATTCAGAAAATGAATCCTCTTCCCTCATGAGGGTTCAAATTCCACTGCCCGCAGCACAAGACTCTCGGGGTAGGGGATCCTTGTTTCACGTTTACAAGAGATATTCCCTGTAGGCGTAGAATCCAAGCTTTCTTCTGTGTGTTCCGCTTGGATTATGGCTCAATATACCGAAGCTCGTCTCCTTGCGCATGAGTTCATCATCATGAATGAAAGAGAAGAGAAACACTCCAGTCACTGAGGCGTCAGCACACAGTTCTAGGCTTTTCTGGATATTCTTTGCCTGTTCCTCTTCGCTATACTTCTGGTCGACCCACCTGTGCCACGCGCCTGCTCCCCACCTTCCACATCCTGCGAAACTGCATGATCCCGTCTCGGTTATGAACACAGGCTTTCCCCATTTCTTCAGCCGAGCCAGTTTCTGCACCCACTCTGCCTCCGTAAACCATTCCGACGCATAGTATTCATTCGATCCTACAACGTCGAACTCATGCCAATCCACATCTTCCCAATCTCCGGCAGCGTATGTCACTTCCCCATCGAAATGCGCCCTTACCCCCTGCAGGATCGCTCCAAGGTGGGAGTTCAGTTTCTCGTGATACCGCCTGTCATGCATTCTCTGAGGCGTTTCTTCTATTCGCTCAAGATACGTTTGACCCTCATATATGCCGGACGTCTCTATCGTTAACTCATTTCCAACAACCAGAGTTACTGAATTCGACTCTTGTCTCAATCTTTCCGCAATACTTGAAAATTCAATGATTCTCCTTGTATGTTCGTCAATTGAAATGTTTCTCCAACTCCCGTAATCGGGACCCACAAGAATTGTCTTGATACGCTTGTCTATGGCGAGGTTCACACACTTTTCAATCATCTCGTCTTTGTATCCTTTGATCCTGACGGCGTTACATCCGAGTTCTTCGGCTATGACATCCACTGATTCCTGCATATCTGACTCGTCAAGTGCATATCCTGTATTGTAGACTATGCCCTTGATCGGCATTTTGAACTTCCTTTGAGTATACTGAGAGAGACTCTGCGTATCAACATCAATCTGTTGCCTGTTGGAGTTCGTCGATGTGGCTGACCTCGCTGTCAGCGTAACAGTATGGGGGATCCCGGTCGTCCTAGTCTCTGGCAAGGCAGATGCATAATCCCTACTGTTGGCGACCATGGTGCCGTCGATCGACCATTCATAGCTAACTGGCGATGAGGCAGGCGATACGTCTGTCTCATTTATGAACTGGATTTCCTCCGCTGAATGAGGAACGATGTATTCCAGAGTCCGCTGCGCGGTTTTGAAGCTGAAGCGGGCGTCGAGTCTTGGTGGAGTTGCACTCTGCAAAGATGTGATCGGTTGTGTGGATGTTGTCCCTGTTGGCGGAGTTTCGAGCGGGCGCTGAAGCTCGTAGCCTATCAAGGCTACGCCTGCGACACCTAGCCCGGCCGCACTAGCGTACTTCAGGAATCTCCGTCTATTCATCGAACCGCCTCGAAAACCGGACGAAGGATCTTCCGAATCTATGACTTGGAAATCCACCTATTTTGAACCTTCGTCGCAGACCTCACCTCCTGCGCTTGACTTCTAGCCTTAGATGGCCGTGATCAACGTGGGCGCTTGCGTGAAGTCTCACTTGGCTAGTTCTCGGAGCGTCTCAACCAGTTTCTCCTTTCTGTCGTACATCTCCTCTTCAAATAGTGAGATGAGTTTGTTGATCAGCCGCTTGTAAGGAGCCACAGGATAGTTGCAGGTCAGTGAGGCGTCGGTTTTCTCCTGCTTGCGAAAGTGTTAACACTCTCAGTCCGGACGATTCCTTGAGGTTCATTGAAAGCTAGCATTCCACGCGCTTTGTCTGTTGTTCTAGCTCTCATAGTCCTCGCGCAGCCCGTGTCCGCGTTGGTGCCTGCATCTCGGCTGTTCAGTGTTAGCCCTGCATCCTCCGTCGTTCTGCTGTCATATAATTTGAGAATTGATGCCGTAAGTCTGCAGAAACGTGTGGCCCACGTCGAAGCGCAGGTTTCAGGCTCTCCCTCGTTCTCAATTCCTTTCACGACATACACATGGTTTGGAGAAACGTACCTGGATATTCCGTTCTCCAATCTGAACGCGACGGACGAGCAAGGCATCCCTCTCAAGGTCAGCTTTTCTCAATCCCAGAAAGACTTCGGAGTCAAGCGCGTCTGGAGTATTGCGAGAGGATCAGCAACACTGGTCCTCCTCAAGTACGACATATCCTTTGACTACTATATCGACAGAATCGAATCCTACGCCGGCTACATAGGCTCAGACTATGTCTTGGTTGTTGGTGCCTTCACGTTTCTGGTACCTGACGGTTTTTCTCCCGATCAGTTCATGGGCACCGGCAGACCTTTTCCTGGACATATCGAAGTCAGTTTCGATATTCCAGCAGGTTGGGTCATCGCAGCTCCTTGGGGAAGGGCCGATGATCATTATGACGTAAGCTCAATTGACGAATTGGGGACAGCGACATTTGGTCTAGGCAACTTTCAGGTCTCTCATAGAGCCATTGGCGGTACGAATGTGACTATTGCCACATACAGAGCATGGGGGACCTCCGCCGGAGAACAGATTACGAAATTCTCATTCGAAGCCTTCGATTACGTGACAAGCCTCTTTGGGACAAGCCCTCGCAAGAGCTACCTCGCGGTGTATTGCCCTCCAACGAAGGATGGGAAAGACATCTCAGGCTGGGCTGAATCAAGTCAGAGTCAAGGGATAGCGGTTTGGGGCGGCTGGGGATGGCAGGAAGGAACAGGATGGAAGAGACCATTCCTGCATCGTGTGATTCACATCTGGAACGCGTTTCCGCCTTATGCCATGGAAGCTAAGACTACAACGCCTGATTGGACATACTGGTTCTTGGAAGGCTCCACGGATTACTATGCTTGGGACAAAGCCTTGACTCATCTCGGAGTCTTGTCCAATCACAGTGTACTAGCGGGTTTCTTCGAAGATTATACGCGCCAGTACTTGGGTACACTTTATGATGTGTCTGTTGCCCAAGCATACGAGTTCGTCAACGATCCTGAACGGTACATGTTTCTGATGTACCACAAGGGTGCGTTGGTCTGTTTCCTTCTCGACAGTCTCCTGCAAAGGATCACATCAGGGAAAGTGAGCTTCGATGATGTCATGCGACTATTGTATGAGAGATTCGGAAACATGCGAGGAGTCTACACGAATCGCAACATCCAGAGCATCGCTCAGCAACTCTCTAACGAGGATCTGTCGGCATTCTTCTACAACTATGTGTATGGGAAAACGAAGCTGCCATTGTTGGTCCAAGGAAGTGATTTGGTGGTCGACTGGCCTGAATTTCTGCGGACTGTGAAGCTCACGAGCATAACACCGACGGTCACAACGACAACTGTGTCCGCCACGCCCACAACAGAGATTTTCGCTTCGGAGACGAGCACTCTTCTAACACCTCTGCGAACGACAAGTACAGCAGAAAACGCGACTACAAGAGCAACATCAGTCACACTTGCGACGGGAGCATTCACGACTGAGGTCCTAGTGATTGTGGGCTTGGCATTCATGATTCTAGCTATGGTTGGAGTCTTCTACTTGCGGAGACGTGGGAAGTGAGATTCATTTGACAAGTAAAGGCGCGGGGTTGACCGCGCGACATCGAGTGAAGTGCCCTCTCTCTGGTTCGTTCCTTTGGACAAGAGCTGGGATTGTTACTCTACTCGCAATTCTCATTTTGCTGCCTGTCGGGCACGCCCAGTCCGGCGAGATAGATATCTATCATGCGTCGGGATACACGCTTGCGAATCTCCGCCTGTTGACAGCAAACTACACTTACACTCTGACGGGCGCGGAAGCTGCTTGTAGCCTAGCCATACATGCCTTTGATTCCTTTCCGTATCTGAAAGTTGCCGGAGCGATCTCAGTATCAATTATCCCCTATCGAACTCCAATTACTTCGGAGCAAGTCGACGAACTCGGCAACAGGGTATTCACAGTCCGCTTCACCTGCAGTCAGGGTCAGAAGTTCACAGTGACTGTTCTAGAGTACATGATGATTACTGAGATAGTGTTCAACATTGATCCGAGCAAAGTAGGCGAATACGACAAGGCGTCTCCAATTTACAGGGCATACACGGCGTCCTCGAAGTACATAGAATCCGACAATCCCGAAATTGTTGCAGCATCCAAGAGGATCATCGGCAGTGAAACTAACCCCTATTTTCAGGCCCGCAAGATCTACGACTTTGTCCGGAACATCAGGTTCGACAGTTCTCTTGCGAAGTGGAACCCAGCAACTGAAGGAGCATTGTATATTCTAAGGGCAGGAAGAGGTGTCTGCAGACATCATGCAGCGCTGTTTGTGGCGCTGTGCCGAGCGGCGGGGATTCCCGCTGCTGAAATCCTGGGTATCTGGGGGGAGAAGGGGCCAGTAAACCATAGCTGGGTTCATTTCTATTTGGCCAACTATGGCTGGATCCCGGCTGAACCGACGCCCGGAGCATGCTTCAACGAAAACGAGAACAGCTGCTTTGCTGGACTTGACAATCGGCATACGCCCCTCATTTCGGTGAATTATCAATACTGGGTCTACAGCTGCAAAGGGTGCGAAGCTGAAGATGCATTCTTTCGAGACGGAGGTACTTCGCACGGACCTGTAGTCACAGAGGGCGTCCCTGAAGACATAACATTTCCGAAGGACCAGACGATTCAGTCGATGACTACGGCTGCGGCCATTGATAGAGCAAATGCAAGCATAAGAACTGCTTTGGCGGAGGGAAGAACCGAAAGTCTTGACAACGCCAGTTCCCTATTGCTGAATGCGTCAAGTGCATTCGAGAAGGGAGACTACGATACTGCGCTGGCGCTTGCGCAACAGGCGAAGGAAGCCGCAGACTCAGCCACTTATCCACAGGCCTATTATGAAGCAAGAGACCTGCTTCTGAAAGCAATGGATCTGAGATCACGCGCTTCTGCCGAGAACTTCACATGTCCGGAAGCTGAACAGCTTGTCCGGCAGGCGGAGAGCGCATACAGCTTAGCCGCAACTGCCTTCGTGAACGATGACTACGCTGCCGCGACGCATCATGCCCAGACCGCTATACTTCTTTTTGAGGAGGCGCTCTCCGTCGAACAGAATTATCCGGCAAGCCTGGAAGCGCAGCAGAGACAAGCTTTCAACTATGCACTCATTGGCGTAGTGTCCGGCATTACTCTAGCAGTATTAGCCATCTACACGGCTCGGAAAAGGACCAAGAAGAGCAGGCCAAGGGCAACTTGAGACCACCGAGTAGAGGTTCGAAGCTGATTGCGATTGTCCTGGTAGCGATTGTGGTTGCCGCTGGATTCAGTTACTGGGCGACTATTCCAAGAACGCCTATTGAGACTGTAACGCACACGACCCAGCAGACCTCATTCTTATCACCAACCCTGCAAAACAGCCAAACTGCAGTCTCTTCCACAGCCTCCGCTTCAGGGACAACTCTATGGATTAACGTCACCGCCACGAAGCCTGTCAGCTACTACGTGTCACTGCTCAAATCGACCCAAACCCAACCGTATGTGCAGTTAGCTTGGGAGTTACAAGCACTTCCGGACGCGAACAACGCGACTGCCGTGGCGAAGATCACGTACCTGGCGCTGAACGCCACCAATCCTGAAGTGAAAGAAGCTTTCGAGTTGATGATGAAGGGCGGAACACCGAGCCCAAGTGACTTCACCTACCCTGTGCCAACCTACAACACTGAGCTGCAGGTTCTCTATTGGCTTGCATTGGAGAACGAGTTGAAGAAAGACGACACATTGGCGTTGTCAATCGCAATGGTGAACGGGCTTTGGGTGACGATGGGAGAAGAACAGGTAAGAGAGGCGGTAAAGAAAGACACAAACGACCTACTAACTTTCTTCAGAGAGACGAATGAACTGCAGAGACAGAGAGGATACTACCAACTGGAGAAGTATCCGCTTGAGGCGAAGATATGCCTTTCATGGACTGGAGGAGATCCTGCGAGAGGAGGTAGGGCTTGGTACCAACTGATGAATGGTTCGTGGACAGGTGGAGACATTGCAGGTGGACTCGCAGAGAAGACTCTGAACGTGCATCACCTAATCACCTATGAACGCCGCCGAATGGACCTAGACGGCTACAGATGGAACACGGTTTCAATTTCCACCCTAAGACGAATGCAGGCAAAGATGGTTGAGATGCACTGGATAGCCAGCGACGCTACGAGTGCTGTCAGAAACATTGAAGAGTACTTCTACTTCTCAGGCTGGGCAACTCACTGGACATTCACACAGCCCAATGATGGCATGATAGAGTTCGATGGCGAGCGGACAATAAACCACAACATGAACAATCCTAACCTGGTGTTCGAATACTACCTCACGACAGGCAAGGGGCTGGGAGTCTGCGGAGATGAAGCCTCACTCATCGAATCACTCTCCAAATCTTGGGGAATCTCAACTATCAGACTGACGAGAACATATGGCACTAAGGGTGGCAGCAACCATGATCACGTCATGTACTATGACCCAGCGACTCGGACATGGAAATGCTATGAGGAACAGCTCAACATCGGAAGATCAGGAACATGGAATGTGTACCTCTTTGCTCCTCCAGTCATCCAACACAACTACTTCGTTTACCGTTTTGATAGCCAGCAGGCTTGGATGAAGATGGCGAATGTGTACTACACCATGCAAGGTCAAGCCGGAGAGAGTGCCGCAGACTTGTTCTTCAAAGGGGTACCAACTGCTGAGATGAGGCAGTGGCTGCTCTACAGCTAGTCTGATCGAGGGGATGCGATGGACCGTCGTCGATTCCTAAAGTATGCCGGGGCAACCATGCCAGGGCACTGCCTGTCTATTGCCGCTTTCGTTTCCTGTGGAAGGCAAGTATGACCCCTCCAAACACTGCGACAATGATGACTATGGCCAGGGCTAGCATTTCTGTCGAAAGGGCAGCTGCAAGCTGTTTGGTCGTCTCAGATGTCGTAGTTGTTGTGGCGGACACGGTTGCTCTTTCGTCAGACAGGGTTACGGTGATCGCGTCCTTGTCAGGGATGAAGTCGTTGTAGACTTTGCCGTCATATAGGATACCGCTTCTGGCAAAGAATCTGATCTTGGATCCCTCGGAGGCGGAGATGTCTTGGTATCTACAAGCGACCACGAAGGAGTCCTGCCTGATCCCTCCGGCTAGGGTCGCATCGCTTCCGGAGCGTTCAGTGCCCTGCACGACCGAAGCCCAGGTCCAATCGGTGCCAGTTCCAGAGTATTCGACAACGAGGGATGAGATCCTGAACGTTCCTCCATCAGATTTCATTTGAAGTTCCAGCAAGTAGTCGGGTGTGAAATCGTTGCTCCAATGGAATCCTGTGCTAGGATCCGAGTCAACATCAAAGAGCACCTGATACCAGACGCTGTCGACTCTTGTTGTTGTGGGATTGTTCGGGATTTCGCCTTTCAGGTCGAAGCGGAAGTATAGCATCTGGTTGGACTGACCATAGGCCACGCTGGCCAAATCCACGTAGGGTTGTCCAAGGTCCCCCGCTATCGGGCCCTCTTCACCGACGAGGTTCAGCGAACCATCACTGGCCTCGTTCCATACACTCGGCAGACTCCAGGTGAGCACGGTCGTGGTTGAGCTTCCGCTTGTCGTTTGCGTATTCTCAGTCGCAGTTGTCGTCTGTGTATTCTCAATCTTCTCGACTCTGTAGGTGTAGTAGCTGTCGTATTCTCGAGCATCCCCCCAGAACCACCATGCGTAGTGTGGGAACAACCACACTCTTTCTGGAATCGGGGGCACCATTTGGATTCCGAAACCCTTGGAACGGATCGAAAAGAAATCCCATGTACTACCGAAGTAGTCTTCGGGTCTTCCGCTGCCTCTTCCAATACTCGTGTCGGCCGGGACCCAGCCGTAAACCGGGAGGTAGAACTCAGCATAGACATGAGAGCCATAAGCATCAGGTTCGGACGGCGCTCCCTTACTGCTGTAGGTCCGCGGGAATTGCCACCCCAAGAAGAGACCTGACACCGCCCTGCAGGGTATCCCCTGCGAAATTGCCATCGCGCAAAAGAGAGCGGTCTGGCTGCCACAGTCACCTCCTCTCTTGAGGTAAGTCTGCTTTGCCCCCCAATTTGAAGGAAACTTGTACTCGATGTTCGTGACCATCCAGTCGTAGATCAGCTTCGCCTTCCGGTACGGGTTGCTCTCACCTCCGACGATGCCTGAGGCGGTCTTCTTGATAGACGCATCATCAGATTCAACCCAATCAGAAGGGCGTTGCCTAGTGTACTTGAAGTAGTTTGGATCGCTCGTGTTGTATGAGCCGACCTTTGCCGGATCCACAAGAACATGCGTCTGGTAGAATGTGAACGTGTACTGGACTGTAAATTCGCGTGACTGATTGCGGGGGATGCCATCCGGCAGCAGGAAATACGCCATCTTGTTGCCGTAGTTTGGGTCCTCGTTAATTGCAGACGGCTTTGGAGTAATGCTTTCTATCTGAACGGATTTCTGGGAATCCCAGTCGCGCGGAACCGGCAAGTATACAACCGCCCTGTCCATCACTGAATCTATGTTCGTGAGAGTTACCGTGTACGTGATCCTGAAAGAGACCCCATAATTGACATCTGCAGCGACACCGGCGATCGGTGCAGATAAGTTAGGAATTTGTATCGCGAGTATGAGAGCAAGTAGGAACGCGATTCGTCTCGTCCAGCCTACCTCCTGAGGAAAGGCTCAGTGAAGTGCCTACACCTTACTAGAAATGACTTTCCCTCATGAGGTGCCCGGCCAGTTTAGAACTGTTTGCGTTTACTATCGAAACCATACGCACACGCGGATTCCGCTCATAGAGTCTGGAGAGTGTTAGACCCTAGCACGTCGGTCATTGGCCTAATGTTCTCTGAAGCATAGACTCATGCTGGTTTCGATTGGAGATCCAAGGTTTCGGTATTCTATAACGAAACAAGGAAAAAGGAAAGATTCTACGTGTACAAGAGCTATCAAAGGTCAGCGTAGCCTTGCTGCATTATGTGACTAGTTCTTGCAGTCTCTCAACCAGCTTCTCCTTTCGGTCGTACATCTCCTCCTCGAATAATGAGATGAGCTTGTTGATCAGCCGCTTGTATGGAGCCATAAGATCCTGTGTGAGTAGATACTCGATGAATTCGTGCCGCAGAGTGTCCAAGGCTTTCGTCGGGTCAGCTTCGTAGACTCGGATGGTTGCTCCTGTGACTTCGCCGCTCTTTGGACCGTTGTTTGGAATCCATTCGAGCCTCAGCTCTTGACCCATCTGGAACTTGGACTTGAGATGGGAGAGTTCAGTCCCTAGTCTCTGAAGAGTGTCATTGGCTCGATCCTTGGATGCCCTGGACATCTTCGATTCACCTAAGCGTAGGAAAGAAACTCACGCCAGTCGCCCAAGAATGGGAACCTGTGATGACTCAGCCTAACAGTCTCCACGGCTCAACGTTAACATGGGTTTCATGCAAGAAGCTGATACAAACGATTCCTCACGTAGGATCTATGGCAATCTTCATCGTTCTTCTCTGCGCAGAGCAAGACGATGTGATTGTGCCTCCTTGTGAATCCCAATAGTTTCCGTAATCCTTTCTCTTCGTCGACTAGTTGGATGTTGTTGATGTCTCGCGTCCTGTTCCCGAGTTCTGGAACCCAAACGTACTTGCTGCCTAGTTTCTTCTCTAGATGAGATTTCGTATATGTTGCGAGATAAGCATGGTTAGGGTCTTCTCGTACGTCAACAACTAAGTCAGGATTCATCTGCTGAAGCCTTGAGAAGAAATCTGTTGGCTTGCACCCGCCATATCCTATGAGAGAGACTCTCGTAAGGTGACCCCCGGCAGCTACCAAACACAATTGCACCTGGCATTCTTCAGGCCAAGCCGCGCGACCATCTCGTCAGTTTCTTTGCACACAGACGCAGTCCCAGGCTTCAGCAGGTCGAGAATGAAGGTGTATATCTCGAACCTTGATTCGTCGGAGAGCTTCTTGCCCCATTTCGTAGTGGTGCTGAAGTACTCTGTCCAGGACGTGTCTTTACAAAGCTTCTTCGCGAAGTTGATTGTTCTCTGACGCCCCCTGAGCGTGCCAAGTGTAATGCGCGAGAACGACACATCACTCATCATGTCAACGAGGTCAGCGTACTGATCTCTCCAGCCTTCCACAGGAACAATAGGGTCAATTCTTGCTCTGACCTCATAGCCCGCGTCGGCAACTTGCTTCGCAGCGTTGATTCTATCGAATGGTGAGGGAGCAAGCTTCTCCCATCTGGTGGATACCGGCAACGCGTTCAGGCTGCAACTGTATATCACCTGTTTTCGTGTTTTCTTGATTAGGCTCGAAGCATTCGCGGTCTTCGTCAACAACAGAAGCTTATGGCGGGTCTGAGTCTCAAACAGATCCATGATTGCTTGAATGCTCGGGTGGTTCGGGTAGCTGTCGCTTAGTTCTCCCGAATTGAAGATCTGGGGTTCCTGAATCTCTCTGAGAGCTCTGGAAGTATGCCTTAGCACGACATTGATGTCATATGCTCTGAAATGTTTCTTCCCGAAGCTCGTGCCGAGAAGATAGCACCATTGACAGTCAAAGTTGCAGCCGAAGGCCCACCGTAGTTCATAGAAGTGTGGGCAGGCTATCCCTTTAGGTGTCTTGTCAAAATAGACAACTGTATCCTTGTAGCTTCTCATTCCAAATCATCTCGAGTGATTGTCCGCCTAGCTCAATCTGATTGTCGCGCTTGATCACAGAAGTCTAGAAGCGAAGGCGACTTGCAGGGTTTCTGGCGTCCAGCAAGTCTGTCAAGATCTCTGTCACTGACCGTCGCGAAGAGTCTGACCTGTCCTTGCAGAATCTTGGTCCTGTCGTCCAAGTCATAGACTGGGTACTCCTTCCAGTCAAGTCGCAAGTTCGGGTTCGGGGAGTGGGCAAGGAGATACACTGACTCCTTGTCGCCCAATAGGCGGATCGATACTTTCGGCAAGGTTCTACACAGCCATCAAGCGGGAACGTCTGACTCAAGCAGCAGTACCTAACAGGCCAGGCATCTCACAGGTTGGCTCTTTGGCAAGAACAGGCTACAACAGCATGTGCAATCTATCTGATGCCCTTGCTTGTCGAGACAAGTGGCAGTCTGTTCATCGACCTTGTGCTTGCAGACAGGGCAAACCGATGTCTCAATCATGGCTTAACCTCCAGGGCCCAGACAAGCAATCTCCACGCCGAGGATTGAAAACTCAAGCAACCGCGTGACTCAGACTCTCGCAACTATCTACAATGATGCATATGTTCCAGCACAGAAATCGGCTTGAACTAACAATTCCAAATCAGATGTGGAGGTGCTGAGTATGAAATCATTTGGCGAGGTTGTTCCTGAAAAGAAGAGTTTCAATGTGGATGCGAAGGTCCCATTTGCTGAACTGGTTGGGAAGAGCTTTGTCGTGCTTGACTTCGAGTTGTTTCCTTCGAAGTTTGAGGGTTGCGAAAGATTTGCAGTGATCCTGCTGAAGTCCAACGGCGATGAGGTCATAACAACGACCAGCTCGAGGGTGATTATGGACCAGCTTGAGAAGGTGAAAGGAGAACTGCCAGTCAAGGTGAAGTTGGAGAGAAGGAAGAAGTATTTCACGTTCTGCTAGCTTCTGATCACGAAAGGTGAGAGGCTACCATTCCTGCATTTCCTTCAATGCAGCGGTCTCATCTTTCGACTGAACCTGCAAAACCGGATCGCGTAGTGGCCTAATTCGCAGGGTTGGATTGGGCATGTTCCGCATCTCGTCTGGCGAGTTAGGCAGTAGGGATAGCGCTAGTCGGACACTGTCGGACGGACGGAAGCCATAGCTCTTCCATCCGTCCAGTTTCTGAGCCAATTCCTTGGTCAGCTTGACAGAGATCTTTGCCACGGTCTTGATTCTAGCCGTAGAGCTTCCTCCCCATCTTGTAGAAGCCCAAGACGTTGCTGAAGATTGGTTCAGAAGGCGTGACGACACTGCAGGCTAGCTGTTGTGCCATCGATTCAGGCATGCCTTTGATTAGCGATCCGCCCCCAGAGAGTGCAATCGCCTTCGTGCACTCTAGATTCGGAGGAAGTTGGGTTAGCAGATAACGCGTGTTGTAACTAATCTTCTCAACCAGATGATCCACAGTACTCTGAAGTTGGCTGTCTAGATCCTTTCTATAAACTGGAGATTTGCCGAAGGCCGTGATTGTGTCTGTTTTGCCTGAGACCAGTGAAATGAGGCTGTCAGTCGTCGGTTTGAATCCATACTTGCGTTGAATTGTATTGGAGAGGCTGCTCAAGATGTAATCGCTTGCTAGAGGTTCCGATATGCCGCCAAGCACATTCAGCTTCTCAATCACGATTATTTCGGTAGTGCCGTGGCCAATGTTGATGACTGTAGCACTCTGCAGATCCAAGTCAAACAACGTACCTACAGCCTGAGGATAGACCGCCAATTGGTTCAAGCGCAGCTTGTCTTCGAGCAGCTCCTTGATTCGTTCCCGGTCTTGTTTGCCGGTTTCGTATGGTAGACCTGTGACCAAACACACATCTTCATAGAAGTGGATATTGAGCCTGCGCAGCGCTTCCTCAGCCAGTTTGGTGAACGCTTGATGTTGTGGTTTTCCATCGATGACTGGATAGAGCGTCACCGCGTTTGCATGTTGGGCTATGACTAGCGCTTGCTCGCCCACTGCTTCGACTGTGCCTTCTCCATCTTCCCAAAGACCTGGTTGGCGATGGCTGTAGATGCTTGGAAAGATGATTCGTTGATTTCCATCAAAGCACTTAGTGTAACCCGAGCCTATGTCCAAAGCAACAACTCTAGCCATTCTATTGCCACCACGAAAACTCGCGAAACGAACGTAGTCAGCTACTCGCACTCGTCTCCTTCAACAGTAGACTGATGTTCGGTTTCTTCCTCAGCGAGCATGTCACGAACAACTTCTGCCGCATCCGCTAGTATCAAGTCCTTTTCGAACTCTTCTCTCGAGACATCTTCAGGCTCAATATTCTCCTGTCCTGGGAACTCTCGAAGGGATTCATTCTCGCACTCTAGGTCTCGTATTCTTTGGCTCAGCTCGGTCTTCTCTTCAGCTTCAACAGTCTCTTGGATCCAGTCGAGATAGTGCTCTCTCCTGGTGTCTTCAAGTTGTCTTTGTCTTCGAAAAGCGGACTCGATGGTTTCCACTTCTTCTTGAGACAAAATCCATCACCCCGGCCTAATAGGAAGGTTCGACCTCTTCCTCCTCTTCGACCTCAGGCTCAAGCTCATGCATCAGGTCTTGAACGTCGTCGAGAATCTCAACCTCGGATATCGGCCCTATGTCTACAGGAGTCTGTTGTGTGGGTTCGGAATAGGTATCTGTCGTGGTCTGTTCCAGAGGCCGCTCGATGTCGGGCTTGTTTGATGGGGCAGCATCAGATTCGAGCTTCATATGTTCAGGCTCAACGCTTGGAATGTCAGGATGTTGCTCGATTCCCTTGGATGTCGGTTCTCTTGAGGGGAGTGTGTCCGTCTCGACCTTGGAGCCTTCTATTTCCTCCTCAACGAACCTCGACTCGCCGTTGAGCTCTGCCAACGTCTTATCATGCAGTTCTTCAGTCGGGTAGGTTTTGAGCTGCTTGAGCAATTCTTCAGGATCAAACTCTGCCTCTTTGAGTTCCTGCTTTCTCCTTTCAGCATACTCTATGAATGGTTCTAGTTCTGTCTGAGTAAGATGTTTCTCAAGAATCCTTGTAGTTTTGTCTATGTCTTTCACAGTAGGGTCTGAGATCTGTTCAGCCTGACTCTCAGGCTGAAGTTGAGGGAATCTCTGCAGAAACGCGATCTCTGCTTCTTCTTTCCAGAATCTGCGCATGAATTCTTGTAGCAGCTTCTCGTCGGTTGAGTGGCCAGTCTGATGCCGATCATGACCGAGTGGTCTTTCCGGTTCTCTTCTTGTGTAGCTTGGGTATTCGGGTTTGGGTGCCTTGTAGGCTGGTGGTTCAGGGCCGTAACGGAAGTTGTGATGGATGAAGTTTCCACCTGGAGGTGATCGTCCTCCTCCGGAGCTCTGTCGAGGAGAAGAGTTCAGCATGCGACGTCTCCTTGTCGCCTGTGTGTGTCTCCAAACCCGCTTTGCGTCGAGTTTGGAGTCAGAATCTTGCTCTGTTTCGTCCTTACGTTTTTTCTTGGCTTTTCTCAAATTTCAAGCCTCAGGATTCGGCTTGGATTCGGTTGATGGGTAATTCTCTGAATTTTCAACCAGTATGTTACGGTGAGATCGCAAGTACTGGCTGATTGTGAGGAGCTTGATTTTGTTCATGACTTGAGGGTAGGCGATCTTCTGCAGGTTGGATTCGATGTGCCTGAGCACTTCGGAGTCTCTGCAGAGGATCATGAGTTCGTCAAGGGTTTTCTGAGCTTTTAAGAAGCCCCAGACATCCGCGTTTGAGTCCATTTCGATCTCAACGCCTACACGTCGACCTTTGACGACAGCGAACACGTCCACTCGCTTGCCGCTATCCAAGACCGCCTCTCTCTTGGTATCGTAGCCCGACTTGGCGAAGCTGAAATACACGACCGTCTGGCAGAGCCTGTGCTCGAATCCCTGATTACCCCAGTAAGCCCATTTGCCAGCATCGACACTGTTCCTTGTGAGAAAATCGAGTCCTCTAGAGGTTGGGACAAGGAACTTGGTGGGTCTGTTGGCTCCAAGGGGAAGTTCGGTTTCTCTTGCGAGACCTTTGTTCACCAGTTCATCTTTGATTGCCTTGCCGTGAATGCCGAGATTGAGTTCTGCGTAGCGTGTTGAGATGCCTTTCAGCGGAAACCTGGCTACGTGGAAAAGCAGGTCTCTCGCATTGCTGGATGGAAACGCGAACGGTTCAGGCTTTGACTCTCGTGCTGTGGGTTCAGTCACGAAGAGCTCTGGGAAGTTCTCCAGCAGCCTGTTCTCCACCATCTTCTCGTCGATATTCCAGTCCACTGGATAGTCAGGTGTAACGACCATGAACGGTTCGGAGTGTCGTGGCATTCGAACTATCCATTCGCCGCGTTTCAGCTTGTAGATCGCTTGTGTCTGCTCATCATCGAGTCCCATTGCTTCAGATGTTTTCCAAACATCGTATCCGCTGGAGAGGTTGCTGGTCATCTTGATCGATGCATTTGACCAGAATGACTGAGAGATCAGAGCCGGCATGTTCGTTGTACCTATCAAGCCGACTCCAAAATCCCTAAACTGCGTTGGGAAGAGGCTGAGTACCGGCATGCCCATTTCTTCTGAGATCTGGCTTGTCTCGAGATGGCTTCCCCAGATTCTGTGGCATTCATCGCAAACCACAAGCAGCCGTAGCCGTTCTTCGCCCCGTCTCTTCTGAACTAGATGGTAAGCGTAGACCCATGTCAGGATGACCGTGATCAGCCATTCTTGCTCTGCAGCGCGAAGCCTGGAGAGCGAGAGAATGACTGGCTTGGAAATCAGTCGCTCCAGTGGAAGCCCAACTGAGCAGTCAAGGTTCTTTCCCAAGATCGAGTTGAGCGTCCTTATCCGATTGAACATGACTGAGAAGTACTCAACACGTTTCGGCGTGACCTCATGGTGCTGAATCATGAGGTCATAGAAGTCCTTCATCGTAGGCAGCTGGTCTGGATGTTTCTCGGATAGCTCGTCCAAATACTCTAGAATGAAGTTCATTCCTGGAAGATAGATCTTGAAATTGAAACCACAGGCTTCAGCAAAGAGCACCCACCAGTCTTTCCTATCCATCCCAGGCGGTGGCCGCAAAGGATTGAATCGAAGCTGCTTCCAAGGCAAGTAGACGAGGTCATGATGATTCTTGACCATTGGCAACCCGTCATCTTTCACGTCGAAGTAGAGAAGATTTGGCTCTCCCGCAGGTGACCGAGAACGCGCCTTGAGGATTTCTCTCACAATTACTCGAGTGGCGGTTGATTTGCCTCCTCCAGTTCGCGAGCAGAGGATCATGTGCTTTGTGATCTCCGAACAATTGATACTCCATCCTGATGTTGTCCTGTCTCCCGACACAATCTCGCCAAGATCCAAGTCAGAATCATCGAACACGCCGGGAGGAGGAGTCTCCATGACAGGCCTGTTCGAATTCAGCATGGCGGGAAGGCGAGGCATGAAGACCAAGCCAAGGGCCTCTTCCGCCTCTCTTCTTTCGCGGCCATCCGCTAATAGCCAGTAGTTGAGTATCGGGTCAACGGAATTCTGTAGACCCAGGCGTCTTGAGAGTTTCCTGTTTTCCTCAACAAACTCAAGATCGTTCATGTCTTGAACTCACCAAACGGTAGTAGGTTCAATCCGTCAGTCTCCAACCTTTGAGAAGACTCTAGCAGCCAACGCTCCGAAGAACAAGAATATGCATCCGAAAATGACGAGCATGGCTTCTGTCGAGAGGTGAGCGCTTTGCGAGATGCTGAGCACCCACAATCCGATTCCAAAAACAAGAGCCAGAAAGCCTAGAATCAGGGCCGTGTTAACGCCTTTCTCCACCGCATTTCTTAGCGCCATGTTCGCTCACCTCCCTAAGGTAACTTCCAACTTCCGAGACGAAGTACGCGATGTCGCTGTCAGTGAACGCTCTGTGATAGGTTCTCCAGGCAAGTACGCCGCGATCAAGTACCTCATAGTGTGAGAACAGAGAGATTCCCTTTTTCTCGATGTAGCCGATGATCTTCAGCTGGACCAGAGCCGGGACTAGGTCATCTCTCTTGGTGTGTGTGAGATCTTTGATCTCGTCCAGACTCAGCACGTTGATTAACCCATGAATGATCTTCCACTGCAACCGGCTGATAGGGAGACTCTGTTGTGCGTGTTCCGGACAGTAGTTTCTCCCCTCAAGGGCGATAGCGCATGACGGCGACTCGCAGAGTTTCCTTCTGCACACACAGCAAATGATTGTTCTATCATTCTCTCCGAGTCTACGGCCACACCAGTCACAGAACGGAACGCGAATCTCCTTGGAGACTGAGCCGGCAGCTGTCGCAGTGTACCGTTTGCCTGCTAGAACTCGCTCATTTCCAGGGAGCACTACTTCTTCCAAGATCTCTCTATCAACATTCTCCAACAGAAACCATCTCCAGCTGAAGTTGCGGCCATCGTGATGAACGAAAAACGGAACGGTCAACGTGACGATTTCAGAAACACGGAACGTCAGCAGAGCCACAAAAAAAGAGGGGGTTATTCTTCTTGCTCGCTCATTGCTTGCTGGCTCGAAAGCATTGCTATATCATGATCTGGTATGGTGGAACAGGCACGGCATTTCGGATCCCGTTCTCTTGAGTATGTCCTCATCGTCAATTCGTTCATGTCGATGTAGATGTATGGAACGATCTCCTTGCCTGTGATCAATCTGAGAAACGCCTCTTCAGCGATTCCGGCGGCAATCGAGTTCATGTTCACGATGGAGGGCACGGGCGATGGAAGGCCGTAGTTCATTTTCTGAATCAGTCGCTTCTGATCGTCCGTATAGTAGTCCCGCCTAAGCTGCTCCGCAGTGAAGGTTTTCCAGCATTCGTAGCACGGAGTAAATCCTCCTGAGACGGTTCGGCAACTGATTCTCTTCGTGCCGTTTTCGAGGCTAGCTCCGACTTGGATGGCAGGAACTCTCTGTTCCAGACATGCATCATTGCAGTACAACCTTGACTGTACGTTATCTGTGGTCACAATGACAACGTCATAAGTTGCGAAAGCCTCGGGCTCAAGTTCCTGTATCTTCGCCGATCTGTTTCTTGTGATGAGATTAGGCCTAATCGTTTCCAGCATCTTCTTGAGCTCGTTAACCTTCGTATTGCCGATGGATGATTTCGGCAACGGGATGCGTGAGAGGTTAGACGCTTCGATTCCGTCGGGGTCCACAAGGTCTATTTGACCAACGCCCATCATGGCGAGGTCGACGGCCGTCTTCCAGCCGATTCCGCCCACTCCCACTATCAAGACCCTTGCAGACGCTACCTTGCGATGATCGTCTTCGCCAACTGCGAGTTTCTGTCTTCCGTAGGTTTCATCATCCACCTCCCAAGAGATCATCTCGAACCCATTGTCGGTGACGCGGAAGAACCTGTGAAATATGTTGTAGGATCCCATCACGGAACCAGGATAGTATTCGGCGACTTTTCTTGTTGTTACGGCATCGGTTCCGCTCGGTACATCGATAGGTTGGCAGTGATCAAAGACTAGTGGCTCGAGTCCGGTCAGTTCAGCAAGCCGTTTGATCTTTTCATGAACTCGACGGTCCATTCTTATGTAGGTAGGACTTCGGGCGAGATAGTCCCTTTCTTCAGGGATGAACACGTCCTTGATTTCGTAGTGATAATAGCCGGGTTTGGATGGCTCTAAGCTTCTCTTTCCGAGAAAGATGACTAGTGACTCGTCAGGTTTCTGGCTTTCAAAGTAGTTGACCGCTCGAATGTAGGAACTGAGTTCGAAATCGATGTGGCTGATTTTGATTTCCATTGGTGTCACCCCGTGTTGGGATAGCCTACGAAGTACTCGTCGATCAGATTCAGAATGGCTGCAGTCGTGTGCTTCGTCTCATCCAACGTCGTGTGCCAGCATGCCCATTTCCATCCAAGAGCCGCGAGATCCGGCGGAGCCGGCTGGTTGAGGTGAATCGAGTTTCCACGACTGCAGCGTAACCAGGCGGGGACGTACAGCAGCGCGCCTCCGTCAAGGGTTACGAGGAGTTCGAAGGGCGCGGGTGCGTTGTAGAGATGTCGGACCTGTCCAGGTATGGAGTAGCCTGTGATGTAGAGGGACCGTCTGCCGTTCGCCAGCAGATATTGAGTTTGGACCATTTAGCATCACGCGTATTCTAGGTCTGGTGGTTCGTCGGTCTTGACTTGTCGTACGGCCAATGCGTCTGGAACCTTTTCCTCAGCATCATGCCATCTTTCATTTCCCAAGGGCTGAATTCACCTCCGATTTACTATCCCGCTTTGTGAAGACGGGACCGTGACGAGCGCGGTAGAACTGGAGGCCCTTCACAGAACCAATGATGTGTATCTTTGGACCTGCAAAAGCGTCGACCAGGCGAAACGTCCTTTCATCATGCTCCAGAACACTCAGGTCTGAACGATGAGTATGGAAGGTCGCAACAAGATCATCTCGAGTGACTCCACCGAGATTGGATGGATCAAGATCTCTCACAGCAACCAACTGCGTGACAATTGGCAGAGCTATGTGCCTCGCGATCTTGATTGTGGGAGGATGCGTTGAGACCAGAGCCCCGAAGAATGGTTCATTGGATTTTGCTAGAGCCCTGACCTGCTCCAGAACTTTCCTTGTGACAGGGAGTCTCTCGTTCCAGACCACATAGTTGGCTGTTCGCGGAGCATCCCTTTCGGTCCCAGCCGTACGAAACCTCAAAGCCCTGCCTGCTCTACGAGCAAAGTTTCTCAACCCAATGGGAACAGACATCGGAACAATGAACGGTCTCGGGGTTGAAACCTGCCTTCTCCTCCCGTTTCTGATCACCCATATGATTCCGTAAAGCGCAGCGGTCACGACCAGGGACATTATTATCGAGCCCACCAAAGCGTCGAGCAGACTAGTCACGTCATCAACCTCCAGCTCCAGTCTCGATAACACCCTTTGCAGGCACAACGACATGAGATACGCAGACATCAGGAGAACTCGTTGACTGGAACTGATACAGACGGCTGATTTGCTTGCGTCCGTCTTTTTGCATTGCATTATGTCGGTTTTCTAGATTCTCTACACATACATCTGACAAGTCTGTTCACTACCCTCTGAAAATGTGATTCCTTTGCAGAGTAGTCGCCCGACTCTGTCAAGCGGAATCAAGCTTGCCGAGAGCCACTCAATTCAGAGTCGCTATCGGATATCAGAAAAAGAGGATGATGGCTAGGAGATACCTTGCACGGAATCTTGCTAGCTATCAACCCATCAGAGGTTCGATTCGGCAGGCGCCGAATCAGGGTTGGTTTCCCCAGTTCCAATGATCAGATCCAGTGTTGACCTTTAGGCTCGTGTCATAGCCATAGCTGTGCGCTTTCCACTGGTCCTCATCGCCATGGGACTTGTGCTGGAAAAAACGATGAGCTTTTCTTCTAATGTCTAGACAAAACCTGAAGGGCCACTATCAATTGACTGCAACACACGTCTTACAGACGGGTGCCCTGGATTGATTCTATGCTCGTACTCTGCTCGCCCTACTCCGTGGCGCGGCTTGACCGGTCGTCGATCCACGATTTTCTCTGACAGCAAATAGGGTAGACAAGAATTCATTCTATTGTAGAATGTATCCTTGGATGCCCAGCCTGGATGAGCCACGTCACATTGGCGGTAGAAACCGTGCGTTGTTCGCCAACCCGCCTCGCTCAAGGGCTTCCCTGACTCGATATCGACCTTGAGGACCTGGATCATCAACTCTTTCAGGAAATTAGCCGTTCCGTTCTTTGCTGAGTGATCTTCGTGAAAAGGCCGACGCAGTTCTATGGAATCATTGAGGGCTCCAAAGTATCGATCCAAACCTCGAATCGCCTCTTTCTTCAGAAGCTCAAGATCTTGGATCAAATTCCCCTCTTTCCCTGACTATATGTCACAAGAAGTGATATATCACCAGATGCGCCGTATGACCCTCTGGATTCCTGATATATCATGAAAGCCATCGTCGAGGCGACAGATCTGGGCACGAAAGTAGCGGACTTGGTTGGTGACACTGAGAGTATAGGTGAATCTCTTTATCTGCTCCACAGGTTGACCTCACGCTCGTACTTCGAAGCACCTCCGCCCAAGTCGAATCTTCTCTACCCTAGAATTCTATGGCTACTAGCCATGAACCCATCAATCTCACGCTATCGAATCTCCAAGGAACTTGGCAGTCCGCACTCGACCACGCTGGAAGTAGTCTCTGAACTGTGTCGTCATGGATTGCTGCGTATTGGTGGAAGCAAGAAAGCTAGAACTGGGCTACCCAGCCCAACGTACAGAATCACTTCGATTGGACTTGCTCCCATACTTGACCTGTGCTTTGCGAGAGTCGTCGGCGACCTGGATTGGGAATTTCATAATCCTTCCGAACAGGACATGGCACAAAGAGAGCTACAAAGTGAGTTTCGGGCAAACTTTTCAGCACTTGTCGAAAGAACTAATCATCTTCCCGCCGTGGGGTTTTTCCTCAAGAAATGGGGACTCTTCAAAGAGGTTCAAGTAGAGGCTGGCCTGACGCTTTCCATTCTGTTCGGCAACTGCTTTCGATCCATCCTGTGGCATCCTGTGGGCCCTCGGCGCATTGTGCCTGGTGTCGGACCAATTGTTCTAACCAACGGAACATACTTAGGAACACCGACACATCAACCGACGATTGGTGAGATCCTTCTCAAAAAGAATCGAAGTTCGGTTTCGCCATCAGTCTTACAACGTGCCATGAACTATGTTGAAAGGCAATTCAAGCTTTCATTCATGCGACGCGTTATGAAGAGTTCTCTATTCGATATCCGTCATCACCGCAAAGATACTCCCGCAGTGAAGCTTCTTGCGGTTCTCTGCCAAGATCCAGAATTCAAGAAACTCGTTCAAATTTCATTGAAGAAGTACAGAAGTGGCCTTCAGCGGAGGCAGTCCTCACTCAAATGGATTCAGAATATTGTCGTCCGGACTGTCAACGCCAAAGATAATCAGGCAAGGCGGTCTATACAAAACGTGACGAAATTCTAGAAGTGAGAGTTCGAAGGGATTTTCGTATAGCAAATATTAGATGAACTTCGGAAATGAATGTCGGAGCCTCTAGGCGTCATAAGCAGTCATAGTTACGCGGAGGCTGGAACAGATTTCTTTCTGTTCGCACGTAGGTTCCTCCATTGACCCAGAAGAGACGGATAAGAGCTAGAATAGCTTCTCCACATGCTTATCCGATGCTTTTGTATCCGTTCGAGGGCCAATGCTCCAGCTGGCGCATTTGCGGATTCTGCCCAAACAAGATAAAGCCAACATGTGAACGTGGATTCTGAGTGAGCGTGCATCTCCCGAGGAAGTTGGTGTCACGTTTTGGTGATGAAGCGTCCGAAGGAGCTGACTATCTATTTATGGCAAGAACGCCAAATATTGAATGATGGCGTTTTGGAATCGATTGTTCAGAAAAAGAGAATGTGGGCTTGAAGGAACGCGACCAGAGTCAAGCGATCGAGAACTGGTCAAGGAATGGATTCAGAGCATCAATGATTCACTCCTAAGGATTGGAGAGGAATTACAAAGAATGCCTTCCGAAACGGTTGCCGCCATCAATGAAGGCACTGAACGCAGAAACCAAGAGATTCTGAAAAAGTTGGAGGACCTGCCAGATAAGATAACGGACCCTTTGAAGGAGATAATAGGTATCTCGAAGCAGGAGATCTTGGCCGAACTGGTTCGCATTGGTTCGCACTATGATGCGCATCATTCGCATGATTCGGATAGTGCACAGCTTCAAAGACCCATTCAGGAGATAACGAAGGGTTTGACTGGCAAACAGAGGCATCTTTTGGCCATACTACTGGATTCAGGTTTCCTCTCATACGCGGAAATTGGAGAGAAGCTTGGGATAACGCATGAGTCAGCCAAGAACCTAGTGAATAGACTGCTGAAAGACGGAGAGAAAGCCAGGATCTTCTCGAAACAGGAGACGGATAGAGGTATCATGGTCGGCGTCTCCGGCGAAGTCCAAGATGAGATACTCAAGAAGAAGTACCGAACCATACCGAACGATTCGGCTTGATTCGGCGAATGATTCGAACGATTCACCGTCCGCACGCGGCAAACCTCAAAATGGCGTGTCTAGCTGTCACCACCCATCTTTCGTGCCGCCGATGGAAAGCGATTAATCTCGTGGAACCACAGGAACTGTGAACTTTCTTGACCGATAGTTCGAAGATCACGCGGAGAAGATACCTGAAGTATGCTTCCGCCGGAATCCTCGCGGGGGCCGCCGCAGTTGCCAGTGGAGGATTCTATTCCTATCAGAGCAACCAAGAAGAAGCAAGTAGAGAGTTCAATAGAAGTCTCTATCCGCCTCGGAAACTTCGTGTTGGTTCAAAAGGTATGTGTTATAATCTCGGCCCCTATGGCCAACCTCGTTCTTTCAGTTGGGACAGAAAAAGAGACATAAAAACTATCCATGATGTACTGGGTTGCGACGGTATAAGAATATTCGGAAATGATGAAGGTTCATTGATTGAATGCGTAGGTATGGCACTCGAAGAAGAATTCCAGACAATAATCATAAATCCGCGATGGTTTGATGCGCTGAATAGCATGGGAATAGAAGAAACCTTAGACACCTTTGACAGATTCACAAGAAAGATGGGGGATCTAAGAGATCCTTCTCTAGTTTTGTCGATTGGAAATGAACTATCAGTAGATACGCGCGGCATACTTTCTGATGAGCCTATGTATGACAATAGAGTTCCGGTAATTGCACAAAAACAAAATGATGAAACCTGCCAAAAGACACTAGAAACACTTGTCAGAGATCTAATCGTTATTGCTAGAAGTAATACTGAGGTGAAATTGACTTATTGTGCTGGATCATGGGAATGGTGGTTGCCGTGGGATGAGTTAGATTTGGACATACTGGGTGACAATCATTATTGGTACAAGGGATACGGGAACCCAGAAGACAGCAACAATGCTTGGTTCGAACACGTAAGGCACTTTAAGCGATATGGCAAGAGATACTTCTTGACAGAATATGAATGCTCTCCTTACATAGGATCATTTGACTTGGGCGGTGGTGATTGGCTGAGAAGCGGAGAGAAGAATGAAGAAGCTCAAGCACAGTATATCGGGAATTATCATAAAATGTTCAACAAAGCGGATGATCTGGGTTTACACATAGACGGCTCTTTCTATATGTATTACTGGGGAACTAATGTTGCAAACGATTCTAACCTCGTAGAAGCAGGAGGTCTTGTTGAACACCAAAGAAGAGCATTCTTTGAGTTCGCAAGTTGGGAAAAACAGCAAATCCCGTAGGAACGCATTAGAATAGCACCTTCTCTCTTACAATCGGATTTCTCGAGTAGGTGACTATCCCGGTTGGGTCCTCGTATCGGAATATCATTTGCTCCTGAACCATCTGCTCCAGGTACTTGTGGACAGTCTCCCACCTGAGCCGGGGTCTGCCTAGAATCGTCCTAGTCCTGACGGTGATTGTCCAAGTTCTCAGGTCACAACCACACTCTTCCAAGACCTGCAGTATCCTTGGCATCAGCAGTCCTCCAATTGGCTTCGGGCCAGTCTTCATATTCACTATTTGGCCTTGCAAGGATTAATAGACGAAAACAATCGAAAGATGTAACAGATCCTCGAGAATCCCCGAAATCCGTAACGGAAATGTGAACCATACGATGCGGCATTTCCAGTCACATTCGACAGGGAGTACATATTGCTTGATCCTAGTTCTGTAGCAACGTAACAGTACTAATACTAACTTCTTGCGCAAGTATAGGTAGTAGTAGAGCCTTCGGGATGATACGACGTATCGGTATCATTCTCGATATCCATTTCTATAATTGCATCAGTTCTTCCGTGTGCTTGAAGTAGACGATCTTCTTGACAAGCTCTTCTTGGCCTTTGATGATCTCGTAGAAAGCCGGGTTCGTTTTGGGCAGCCTTCTTAGAAGGCCAATGATAGTGAATCGCCTGAGTCTTCTGCATACCGTCATCTTGGAGATCTGGATTCCTCTCCTCCTGAACAACTGCCATACCGAGTGCAACGATTGAGTGGTAGTATCAAAGGGGTAGTCTCGGCCGGTCAGGAAGGAGCTGAGTATCTTGAAGTCGTGCCAGTCAAATTGGCTACAGAACTGTTCGAAGGATGACTGCCTCCGCAGGAGCTCCTCTGTGAAATTCACTATTCAATATTGGTTCTTGGAATTGAAATAGTTGAGCCCATCGCCTTTATGATTCCTGAAATCCAAATAGAAATCATAGGCTAAGGCCTCTGCTATTTCCGACAGCCCAGGTGAAGCGGCAAAACGAATCAAAGGTGTAGACGTGGTTGAACGCAACGAAAACCAACAAGCCAAGATTGAGTTCAGACATGTTCCAATCGAAAGCATCAGGCTAGGTAGGATCACAGCCAGAAACAGACTGGACGACAAGAGCCTTGCCGAACTTTCTCTGTCAATAGAGAATCTCGGACTGATTGAACCAGTCATTCTAAGGCCTAGAAACCGAGGCTATGAGGTTGTGGCGGGAATGAGAAGAGTTCTCGCCGCCCAACAGATCGGTTTGAAGACGATTCCAGCTCTAGTCCAGAACCTAACCGACTTTGAGGCTTTTGAGTTCTTGATGGCTGAGAACCTGCAACGAGAGGACTTCAACCCGATGGAGATAGCCTCCCTGCTGAAACAGGGGGTTGAGAAGCTTGGCTACAGCCAAAGAGAACTGGCGAGGAAGTTAGGGAAGGATGTGGCGTGGATCAACCGCCACTTGAAACTGCTGGAACTACCGAAACCAGTTCAATCCATGTTGACACGTGGCAACACCCTGACCGAAGGACACGCGAGGCATATGCTATCACTCAGCGATGAGAAGCAGCTAGAGGTTGCCAACACGATTGCTGCTCAGAACCTTACCACTCGTGAGACTGAGATGCTCATTCGAAGACTGAAGATAACATCGTCTCCAAGGCAGCAGACGATTGCGCAGAAGAGTCAAACGCATCCGAACATGGAAATCAACGATTTGGATCCCAGCAAATGGAAAGAGTACAGCGACAAGTACTATCTCCAGTTCTATTCAGTTTGGCCGATGACGAGGCGACATGACCCTTTCTTCGGGGTAAACGGAACAATCTACAGCGGATGCTTTCCTCTAATAGTACCTATCAACTGTATCCTCAGATACACGAAAGAGAACGAGTTAGTCCTAGACCCGTTTGTGGGAAGCGGCACCACACTGGTAGCATGCGGAATGCTGAGACGGTTTGGCATAGGCGTGGACATTAACCCTGAGGCTGAGAAGGCGAAAGAGAAGCGATTCAACGCCACACGCGAGAAAGATCCTTCTCTGGCTGATTGGCTTGAGAAGCAGAAGTTCATACGGGGCGATTCCAGGGACCTGTCCTTTATTGAGGACGCTTCTGTCGACCTCGTCATAGCTCATCCGCCCTACCTCGACATGATGGATTACGGTGAAAAAGGAACGTACAGGGACATCAAAGAGTTCACAAGTTCCATTGGAGACAGCTTCAAAGAGATGCTAAGAGTTCTCAAGCCTGGCCGATTCTGCTGTATGCAGATTGGGCCGTACGCAGGCAAACATCTACCGCTCCACCATATGGCTCATGAATCTGCGCTGAAATCAGGCTTCGAATTCGTAGACGAGATCGTACTGGCGTTCCTAGCCGACTATGTAGGTTACTCATCCTCGGTTTCCGGGCGTGACACCGGAATTATGCACAAGGAGGCTTTCGCGAAATGGTTCAGCATAGCCCATAATGTCTATCACCATAATCACGAGTACCTCATAATCCTGAGAAGGCCAGCGTAGGCTCCATTATGCGCATAGCGGGAATCTGTCGGCTTTAAGCCAATAGAACTCCAAATATCATTATGTCTGATGTGCTGTCGTTTTCGCTTGACCTCATCAACCGATTACTTGGACAGATCCCTTCGGGAAACGAAGCGATTCCATACTTCGCGCCATTCTACAATTTCACGGTCTTGCTTTGGATGGCTGCGATTGCAGCAATAATAGTAGCCCCTTTCTGGAAGAGGTTCAGGGGCTTCGCAGTCTTTCTTACATGGATGGCCATCTTCGCTACTCTCGTACAGAGGGGATCAACATCTCAACGTGGGGAGATCGATGCTCTGTCGGCCCTGTTCAACATCTCATTTTCCACTGCGATTCTGATCATATTTGTTGTTCTGACAATCTGGGTATTCAGCAGAATACTCGGCAGAAAGAAAGTGATACCTACACCTAAGGTGAGCTAGTGGGAGTTGGACGAAGTCTCAAGCGAGCGTTGGTAGCTTTTGGTTTAGAGGTCACATGCCTAGTATTTGCCTACCTTGCATACCTCCTATGGAACGGTATCTCGATCAGCGGCTCAGCGCTATCTGATACCCTACTACTCGGCTTCTTGTCAACCCTGTTCGCTCTCAACTATGCCATCATCAGCAAGCGTCCCGTGGAAGTGATCGACGAGAACGAAGCGACAGATATCGCGGCTAGCCAGGGAACCAAGAGGGAACAGGCCCTCAAGTACCTCAAAGTACTCGGAAAAGCCAGCTCAGGCCAGCTTGCCTCCCTGCTTGAGATTGATGTCAGGAACCTCTCAAAATTCGTCAACCCACTCATACAAACAGGAATAATCGCTGCCAGAAAGGAAGGAAAGACCTTCATCTACAGCCTAAGAGACGCGCATACGTACCTGCATACGCATAATCGTCATACTTCCTCAGAAGAAACCGATTATGAAAGCCACGTCGAGCTGCCGAAATGCCAAGTCAGGCTACCGAAAGACGGCAACATGCTTGGCCGAGTAGTTCTCGATGATTGGAAGCTCGGCGATTTCCTATACCTGCCGCTGAGAAAATACGCTCAAAAGGGAATTCTCGTCTCAGGGGCCAGCGGAGCCGGAAAGACAATCGCAGCCAAGGTTATCGTCGAGGAGTTGGTCGAAGAGGGAATACCTGTTCTCGTCTTTGATTACACTCAACAGTGGCAACGACTATTGGAGAAGAACACGAACGAGGAAATGCTTGACCGCTATGCCGAGTTCGGCATGCGACGAAGCCCGAAAGGGTTGAAGGGGCGGGTACTGAACTCTGCGCCTCAACTGGACAGTCTGCTGGGTTCTGCCGGCGCCACGATAGTGGATCTCTCAGACATCTATGATAGCGCGGAAAGAGTCAACAAGGTAGCACGCATGCTCGACCAGATTCTCGAATACTTTCAATTCCAAGAAGACTCTGAAGACCTCAGGCTACTGATCGTCGTTGAGGAAGCGCACCTTTGGACCTCAAAGGATCTGCCGAAAGATGCCGTACGATTCCTAGACAGCGCAGCCAGGCTGCTTAGGAAGAAGGGTGTTGGCGTCATGCTGGTTTCACAGAAGATCAGCGACTTTGATCCAGCCATGAGGTCTGCGATGAACGTCAGCATCCTCTTCAGAACCAAATATGAGGGAGACCTGAGAGCAACAGCAAGAATGCTTGGGACAGAGATGTCTGTCGTCATTCCACGTCTACCAGTAGGGTATTCTCTCTTTCACCTGGCAGACGTAGGGGATCCCTTCGTACTTGCCTGGCGTCCCACGTATTCACAGCCGTGAAGCTAGGGAGCGTCTCCTGACTGCGTTCAGAGAATCGATTTCACAGATCGGAGCTTGGAAAACTCGATACAAGGTACTCGTCCGTAGG
>Ga0315279_10001225_pt1 | contig 43601 bp, 47 predicted proteins | sample YL17G06_20_MG_FD_203694 | JGI IMG/M metagenome (GOLD analysis project Ga0315279, IMG submission 203694) | Sediment microbial communities from Yellowstone Lake, YNP, Wyoming, USA - YL17G06_20 | ecosystem: Environmental > Aquatic > Freshwater > Lake > Sediment | place: USA: Wyoming | collected...
CCACCACATCGGGATGAAGATCGGACCGGTGAAGGCGCGCCGTGTGCGCTCGTCATAATCCTTGTCGAGCATGGTCCATTCCAGCGCCTCGTCGTACATCTGGCTCTTGACCTCGGGCGTGCCAGCCGCTTCGATCTGCTGCCAGGCGCGTTCCATGATGCTCTTGTAGTATTCAATCGATTCCTTGCGGCTGAATCCTTTCATTTTGTCGCCAACGGATTTGACCAGGTTGACGGTCATCTCTTGCAGGTCTTTCTTAGGGATCTTGTTCGGGTCGCTGAAGGCCTGCAGGAATTCTTTCTCGTACTCGTGCAATCCTTCCGGCAGGGGTTGAACGACCTGCAACTTGAGCGGGTCGCGCGTGATGACCGAGGCGGCGTCCTTCTTGACCACGCTGAACAGGATCATGGTCATCACCTTGTCGAGCGGTTGTTCCATCAGGATGGCAGCTTCGACCGAGGTAAGGCCGCGTTTGATCCCGTGCCCCTCGATGGATATTTTGGGCGGCAGGTATTGCATCTTGCGCCGCCGTCCATTGATCGCGCTCAAGAGCGGTACGCCGACGAAGAACAGGCCGCAGCAGGCGAAGAAAGCGAAAGAGGTGAGTGTACCCGCACTGATGCCCAATTGCTCCCAAATCGAAGGTTGGACAATCGCCGAAGCAGGCACGTACTGCTTGGGAAAGGACATGCCGAACGTGTATTGGGTATAGCCGTTGGCTGCCGCGCTGTGCCAGGTATAGGTAACGCGATTCTGGTTGTCGTATGCCGCCTGGGGCGCATCGTTCCCTGGCCACCCGCCGCTCGGATTGTGGTATCGCGGCTCGCCTGGCTGCATGTCCGGCGGCAAATGGAAGACAACCGTCAGGTCGGTTGTGTCGTGCGCCGTAGTCCAGTATGCCGGTGAGAACTCACCGCTGGCGTAGGTTTGCGGCTCGTTCGTGTCGTTGTAGAGCATGTGAGTGATCCGCCCGACAGCAACGTGGACGTGGCCTGTATTGCCAGGCTGGATGGCGTACGCGCCCATATCCACCGAAAACCCGTAAGGTCCATCTCCCTGGAAGTCCGACGAAATGGACAGCGAATTACCGTCCACGTCAGCCGTGATGCTGCTGAAATCGTAATTGCTATTCGGCATACCCACGTCTACGAAGTCAATCACGTGTGCGCCAGGGTCATTGGTAAATATGAAGTAATAATCCAATGAAAGCGTGCCGTCGCTGTTCCAGAATACGTGGACGATTTCCTGGTTGAGGTTGAAGGAATATTCCTGGGCGGCCGCGCTGGTTGTAGTTACCAGCAAGAGGACGGTGACGAGAAGAAAAATAATTCGTCGTTTCATTGCTACCTCCTGAAATTCATGCTACGTGTCACCTTCAGGCTTCGCCCACAAGGCAGGCGTGACACATAACACCTGAACACTTGACGCTCTTTTACCACTTCGGCTCTTCTGTCAGTTGATAGATCGTATTGCAATACGGGCAGGTGACCATCGGCGCGCCATTGACCAGTTTGATATTGTCGGCGCTCAACTCGCCGCCGCAGGAACGGCATTTCATGGCTTCGATCTTGGTCTCGGCGGGCAGGTCCACCTTCAGGGTGACGTTCTGGATGGTTTCCTGCCGGATCTTGCGGGCCGCCAGCACGATCAGGAGAATACCGCCTCCTATCATCACCAAGCCGACACACATCAGCCCGGCGCCCAGCGGCAGCCAGGACGGGTTGCCGGTGTTGGGATCGAATGAGCCGACGACGTTCAGCCCCCCATAGCCCAGGAAGCACAACGAAATCAGGATCAAGACGCCTGCGCCGACATACATCCAGGTTGTAGGTTTCATGCTTGCCTCCGTAATCTAAGGTGATATACGTTCCAAGATATGCAACGGTTTATATCAGAAAGTATCCAAGAATCTAAAATACGGGAACGCCTGCCAGGAAATCTTTCTCGGCGGCCTGGTCGTTGGTGGTGATCACGCCTCTTTCACCACGCGCCAGATATTGCACAGCCTCGCCGGTCTCGAAAGTGCTGGCCCAGTATACCTTTCGCTGACCGGTAACGAATTTCTTGCCTCGTTTCAACCGCGCCACCAGGTCCCGCCGGTCGAGCAGGATGCGGTCCGACCAGGTTGCGCCGCGCCGTTCGTAGATGCGTGCCAGGGCGATCTTCCCATCCGGCGCATAATGCACGGCCTCGATCACTGCATCGAATTTCGGACGTCTCATGGAGCTGAACCCTTCAAAACAATTTTACTGCTCTTTGGCTGATTTTTACATAACCGCCGAGAGCCTGAATGGTCTCGGCGGTCTCAGTCGGGGTGGGCGGACTCGTTGAGCCCGCAGGGCGAAATCCCCGAAGGGGAAACCGCCGACCACCTCCTTCGGCGGCGAAAGCAGTCGGGGTGGGCGGACTCGAACCGCCGACCACCGCGTCCCAAACGCGGTGCGCTACCAACTGCGCTACACCCCGGCGGATGTGAGTATAATGCGAACCATGCGTGGAAGTCAAGCGGCTCTTGTACTTGTTTCAGCGGTTCTTGCCGGACTTTCAGGCTGCGCGCCGGTTGTTACGCCGACACTCCCATTTACTTTTTCACCCTCCCCCCTTGTCTCGCCGGTTTCTCCAACCTCCTCGCCCTTGCCCCTTTTCACCCCATCTCCTATGACCGATTGTCTTGCCATCCCTGGTCAGGTCGAGGCCGATAGCCTGCCCAGCCAGAGCCTGGCAGAGACATTGGAATTCCTCATCTATTTGCCGCCTTGTTACGAGGAGCATGATAGCCAGCATTATCCCGTTCTTTATCTCATACACGGCCAGACCTATACCAATGACCAGTGGGTGCGTCTCGGCGCGCCGGCCACCGCCGACCGGTTGATCGCGGCGGGTGATGCGCCGCCGTTCATCATCGTCATGCCCTACGATCCTTCCTGGAAGCAGCCGACCGAGTACGGCTTTGCCGAGGCCTTGACCGAGGAGCTGATCCCCTACGTGGATGCCCATTATCGCACCATCGCCTCCCGCCAGCAGCGCGCCGTCGGCGGGCTTTCGCGCGGCGCGGGCTGGGCCATCCATCTTGGCCTCACCCGTCCCGACCTGTTCGGCGCCTTCGGTGCGCACTCGCCGGTCGTCTTCTGGACCGACGGGCTGCACCTCGCCGAATGGCTGAAAGCCATCCCGCCCGCCTTGCTCCCTCGCATCTACCTCGACATCGGCGAGGACGACCATGAGTTACAAACCGCGCTCGACCTGGAAGGTATCCTCAACCAGCAGAACATCCCCCACGAATGGCATCTATATCCTGGTTTCCACGAGGAGGCCTACTGGCAGGCGCACGTGGAGGAATATCTGCGCTGGTATACGGACGGGTGGTAGAATCGAAACATTCTGCCATCTACTTGGTCAGGTATATGCAAAGGAGGGCTGAATGTGCCGAAAGATTTGCTTTATCCTAGTCTTTGTCTTGCTTGGGGGATTGGCCGCCTGCTACGAAGCCCCCGTAGGGGGTGGGCCAGGAGCCACACCTTCCGTCATGTCCGCGTTAAGCCCAACCGCTGCCGCAACCGCCGTTCCCATCGCCACTGCCACGCCGACCGCCACGCTTGAACCCACCTCCACCCCGACCGAAACGCCAACACCCGAAGTGGCTATACCTGGGAGCGAAATTATCTCCCATTACACAGAAACAATCCGTGCCGAGGATACCAAATATAATATTCCGGTAACTATCATAACCGATGAAAAGATGGTCAATGCCAACCCCATGATGACCATAGATAAAATTTACGCAAATGATAACCCTGATTTCAGAACCAGATACGGCGAAACCGCCAAAGAAGCCATTGCTCATGCAGTTGCCTACGCCGAATATCAATGCTGGCAGAAAAATGACCCGGATAAAGTGAGCCAAAGAAGCGGGGTAAGTTTTGATGCTTATTGGCAAATGGTCAAAGAAGCCCAAAACGGGAAAAGAGACTGGAGCGAAGTTGAATTTCAAACCTGGGCCAATGACTTAACTACGGCAGAATACGATGCCATAAAACGCACTTTCCGCCCGGGAAATCCTGTAACTATTGCGTATGTAAATTATTATACAGGTGCAACAATTTCAATAATAAATACTCCTCTTACTTTTGGCACAGAATTTGACGCTAATAGAAATTTGGCTGTTTTTATAGGTGGGTTTCCAACTGCTACTTCAGTGGGCGGTCATGTGCTTGATATCAATGTAGCCGTTCGTTTATCTATAGGCCTAGATCGATTGAGTTGGAAAACTCAGGGCGAAAGGTGGGTAGACAATCAAGAAGCTCATAGAGCTGGGAATGATCATGAAAAAACTGAAATATTCAGAGTATTATCAATCCCAGGCACTCCGCCAAATGGTTGGGAAAGTACATATCCAAGTACATATACATACAATGAAACGGCAATAAGCATCTTACCCAATGATAAAAGTGAGCTTTTTTCCCAACCTTGATTTTCCGATCTATCTTGTCTAGTATGGATATAGGAAATGAAAAGGGTTTATCTTTGGTTATCTCTCGCTGTTTTTATCGTAATTGCCGGGGTAACTGCCTACTTGGGATATCTTCTTTGGTCAAAGACAAACGAGAAAGTTATTGTCAATCGCAACTATCCGGGGGTAGAGCTTTCAAAAATAAATAAGTTTAATGAATTTGAAAGTACCTGAACGTTATCGGTTTCTGACGTTGGAATAGTTTGGCGGAGATTCAAGAGCATACACACCAGGAACATCGTCCGTGATGTCATATATGATATAATTACCATGAGATAAGGAATCTAAAATATGACACGCTATGCCCTGAACTTACCATTCAATCTGAAACGCGAAGCGGAGGAATGGGCCTCGCGCCAGGGGGTTTCTCTAAACCAGTTCATCATGTGGTCGGTCTCGGAAAAAGTCGCTTCCCTGCGCCAGCAATTGGATGACCCCAATTTTCCGGGCATCACCTACCGGCGCGGGGCGTCGGGCTGGGTGACGCCTGTGATACGCGGAACCGGGATCCGCGTGCAAACCATTGCTGTCGCTGCGGAACAGTTGAAAGCCACGCCCGAGGAGGTCGCCGCGCAATATCCGCTGGAACTCTCACAGGTGAAGGAAGCCCTGGCCTTTTACCAGGCTCACCGCGCTGAAATTGACGCCAACATCCGTTACGAAAACGAACTGGAAAACCAGCGTGACTAAACCGCGCCTGCACCTGGATGCGGACACATCCAATGCTGCGCTGGCTGATGCTCTTCAGAAACGCGGCCATGATGGTAGGTTAGTGCCCTACCATGATGTGACCCGCACCCCCAACGAGTGGATGTCGCTGGATGCGCATGATGATGAGCAATTGCTGGGCGCAACAGCGCAGGGACGCTGTATTTTCACCTTCAATGCGCGTGATTACGTTTCGCTGGCGAAGCGCTACCCGCACCACGGTGGGATCATTCTCTCTTCCCAACGACCAATGCCTGAACTGCTCAAAGCGCTTGATGCGCTCCTGTCCGAGACGGAAGCGGACGACTGGCCGGGACAGGTACGCTGGCTGGGTGATTGGATGAAGTAATGGTAGCTCTCTGAGCTACCATAAGCGAATACGCCCCTGTCTTCTAAATGCCTGAACACTTACGTATAATCAAACTTATGCCCCTCTCCCTCGAAGAAGTCGAACACATCGCTACCCTGGCGAGGCTGGAGTTGACTGCCGAAGAGAAAGCCCGCTACCGCCAGCAGCTTTCGGCCATCCTGGATTACATCCGCAAGCTCCAGGAATTGGATACGACAGACATTCCCCCCACCTCCAGTGTATTGAGCGAAGCCAGTCCACTGCGCGCCGACGAGTCGCGTCCGGGTTTGGGCCGCGAGGCCTTGCTCGAGAACGCGCCAGAGGTGGAGCGAGGGCAATTCAAGATACCGCCTGTATTCGAGTGACGAGTAATGAGTGACGAGAAACGAGTTTAACTTTCTACTCATTTCTCATTACTGGTTTCTGTTGTTATGGATCTCACCGACCTCACCCTCAAGCAAGCCATCTCCACCCTTCATCACGGCGAGACTTCCAGCCGCGAGCTGACGCGCGCCTGCCTGGCGCGCATCGAGCAATTGGAGCCGTCTTTGCACGCCTTTCTATACCTTGCCGCCGATTCTGCGATGTCACAAGCCGATGCCGCTGACCGCGAACTTGCCGCGCTCCGCCGGATTAATTCCCAATCTACGAAGCTCTTACTTGGCGTTCCCCTCGCAATCAAAGATGTCCTCACTGTCGAAGGCTTGCCCTGCACGGCTGGCTCCAAGATCCTGGAGGGTTTCATCCCACCCTTTACGGCTACGGCGGTCAAGCGCCTGCAAGAGTCCGGGGCGATTGTTATCGGCAAGACCAACACCGACGAATTTGCGATGGGCTCCTCCACCGAGAATTCGGCCTACGGCGTGACGCACAATCCCTGGGATACATCTCGCGTCCCGGGCGGCTCTTCGGGCGGGAGCGCGGCGGCGGTGGCGGCGCGCCTGATCCCGGCCGCACTGGGCACGGATACCGGCGGCAGCGTCCGCCAGCCAGCCTCGTTCTGCGGCGTGACCGGTCTCAAGCCCACCTATGGGCGCGTCTCGCGCTACGGGCTGGTGGCCTACGGCTCCTCCTTGGATTGCGTCGGGGTTTTGGCACGCACAGCGGAGGATGTGGCGATCTTGTACACCATCATGGCCGGCCGCGACCCGCTGGATGCAACAACAGCGGGTGCTCCGGTTTCAAGGATTGAATTTGTAGTGGCGGACGGACGTCCGCCCCTGGGCGGGTTGCGGATCGGCATCCCGCGGGAATATTTCGTGAGCGGTATCCAGGCCGAAGTCGAGGCGGGTGTCCGGCAGGCCGTCAGTATGTTGGAAGGCCTGGGTGCGGAAATCCACGAGATCAGCCTGCCGCACACCGAATACGCCCTGCCGGTCTATTACATCCTCGCCCCGGCGGAAGCCTCGGCCAACCTGGCGCGCTACGACGGCATCCGCTATGGGCCGCGCATCCAGGCTGAGAGCATGTGGGATATCTTTTATCGCACGCGGGGAAGCAAGTTCGGCGCTGAGGTCGAGCGGCGCATCATGCTGGGCACGTACGCGCTCTCGGCGGGTTATTATGATGCCTACTATGGCCAGGCGCAGAAGGTGCGCACGCTCATCAAGCGCGACTTCGAGCAAGCCTTTGAACAGATAGACGCGATAGCCGCGCCGGTCGCCCCGACGACGGCTTTCCCCATCGGCGCGCACGGCGACGATCCGCTGGCGATGTACCTGGAGGACGTGTTCACGCTGCCTGCAAACCTGGCGGGCGTGCCCGGCCTGGCCTTCCCGGTCGGCTTTGATGGCACTGGCCTGCCGGTCGGGATGCAGTTGATGGTGCCGCACTTCCGCGAGGATGTGTTGTTTCGCATGGCACATGCCTACCAGCAGGTCACGGATTGGCAGGCGCAAAAACCGAGAATATAAACACGAAGAGCACCAAGGACACACAGTCCCTTTGTGTCCTTTGTGTTAGAAAAGAGACCCCATGAATATCTTTGTTACCGGTGGCGCAGGCTACATCGGCTCGGCCACTGCGAGCGCATTGCTCGAAGCCGGGCATACCGTCACCGTGTACGATTCGCTCGTGACCGGTTACCGGCAAGCCGTGCCAGATGGGGCGCGCTTCATCCATGCCGACCTGGCGGATGGCGAGGCGCTGACCGCCGCGCTTTCCGGAGAGAAATACGCCGCCGTGATGCACTTCGCCGCCTTCATCGAAGCGGGCGAGAGCATGAAAGAGCCTGGCAGGTTTCTTCATAATAACCTGGTCAACTCGCTGCACCTGATCGAGGCTGCCACTCGCGCTGGCATTGGCCGTTTCGTGCTCTCCTCGAGCGCAGCAGTCTACGCCTCCAGCGATGAGCCGCTGACCGAGGATTCGCCCCTTGATCCGGCCAACGTTTATGGTTTCACCAAGCTGTCCATCGAGCAGGCGATGGACTGGTATCGCAAGATTCACGGCCTGCACTTCGCCGCTCTGCGCTATTTCAACGCCGCCGGCGCGGTTCCTGGGCGCGGCGAGGCGCACCAGCCCGAAACCCATCTCATCCCGCTCGTGCTGCGCGTGCCTCTCGGCCAAGCCGATGCCGCCCATATTTACGGCACAGACTATCCCACGCCGGACGGCACGGCCATCCGCGATTACATCCACATCGCCGACCTGGTCGCCGCGCACCTCCTGGCGTTGGGTGCGCTGAACGAGAAAGATAAACTGATCTACAACCTGGGCAACGGGGCGGGCTATTCGGTGCGCCAGGTGATCGAGACGGCGCGCCGCGTGACCGGAGGCGCGATCCCGGTGGTTGAGTCGCCGCGCCGCCCAGGCGATGCGCCGCGGCTGGTGGCTTCTTCGGAGAAGATCCGCCGCGAGTTGGGCTGGCATCCCCAGCATCCCGATCTCGGGGATATCGTTGCCAGCGCCTGGGAGTGGCACCGCACGCATCCGAATGGATTTAAGGAGTTGGGTGTTTAGTGGCCTCTGTCAATGGAGGATCTATGTCGGCAATTCAAATCGGTCATCTGCTGCGCGCCAGCACGTCGGGCTTTGTAGCCGGCTGCTCAGTTGCGCAACTGGAGGCGCCGGCGTTCGGCGCGCTAGTCCGCGCTCCGCTGGAAGGCGAATACAACGTTTACGGGCTGATCTACGACATCCACATTGACGAAGACGGGCTGGTGCGGCAACTTGTCACGGCGGAGAATGTCAGCCAGGAGGTCATCCGCGATAACCGCGAGCGGCGCATCGTTCCAGTGGAGATGTCCGTGCTGACGGTGGGATACGAGGCGGGCGGGAAGGTTTCGCACCTGCTGCCGCCGCGTCCGCCCCTCAGCCTGGATGTCATCTACCTTTGCTCGGACGCCGAACTGGTGAAATTCACCAGCGCGGGGCGCTTCGGCTATTTCCGGCACGTATTGCAGGCCAAGGATATTCCCATCGGCGAAGTGCTGGCGGCGCACATCCTGGAAGTAAAACAAAAAACGAAAAACGAGAAATGGGTCGGGGCCGCCACGCAGGAACTCATCACCTTGCTGCGCGATGATTACCCGACCCTGATGTCCGTTCTGGGCGCGCTGGGTGAAGTGATCTAACCACAAAGGACACGAAGAGGCACTATGGATTCAAGAACACAAAAACCCCTTCGTGATCCTTTGCCGTCTCGCCCCGGCGTGCCGCCGGTGTTCGCGGCACGAACGGTGTGCCCTTTGTGTTTAAACATGACAAAACGCAAAACCACCAAAACCTCCGCTTTCGGGACCCCGGGCCGGGTCGGCCACGATTCATCTTCGTTCTACGCCGGGAAGTTGTACGCCGGCCAGCCGCAGGGACAGGATGTGCCTTACGTCGAGCTCCCCATCCCTCCCGAATCGCTCGACCGCATCTTCTGCCACTCCTCCGAGGCAATGACCGAACTCCCGGACTGCTCAATGCATCTCATGGTCACTTCACCGCCCTACAACGTCGGCAAGGAATACGACGAGGATTTATCGCTGGAAGAATACTTGTCGTTTTTAGAGCGTGTTTGGAAAGAGATCCTGCGCGTCCTCGTTCCCGGCGGACGGATGTGCATCAATGTCGCGAACCTGGGCCGCAAGCCGTACATCCCGCTGCACGCCTACATCGCCGAGCAGGCCATCCGTCTCGGCTTCCTGATGCGCGGTGAGATCATCTGGAACAAGGCCGCCAGCGCCTCCTCGTCTACGGCCTGGGGCTCGTGGAAATCAGCCGGCAACCCTACCCTGCGGGATGTGCACGAGTACATCCTGGTCTTCTGCAAGGAAACCTTCAAGCGCCAGAACCCGTCCAAGCGCGAGAGCACCATCACGCGGGATGAGTTCCTGGAATACAACAAATCCATCTGGAATTTCGCCGCCGAATCGGCACACAAAGTGGGACATCCCGCACCGTTCCCGGTCGAGTTGCCGCGGCGGCTGATCCAGCTCTACACATTTGAAAACGAAATTGTTTTAGACCCCTTTATGGGCAGCGGGCAGACGGCGATTGCGACAATCAACAGCAAGCGGCATTATGTCGGGTATGAAATTAATGAAAACTATGTGGCACTTGCCAATAGACGGATTGAGAAAGAGAGCAGGCCATGAAAACCAAAGATTCATTGTTTTATTATGTGGAGCAATAATGGCAGATTCAAATATCTTGATTCTATTTGGCACAGTTTTGGGCATTATTGGTTCCATCCTCTTAGGTATTGATGCTCTAGGGGCTACTGAGTTATTAGAGGGATTAAAAAGAGATCAAAAGGAGGGGACGCGCTTAACACAGATAGGGTTCTTGTCGACTATCAATAATCTTTTTGTTTACATCACAATTTCTATGATTGGTTTGATTGTTGGTTTGATTATTACCAAAGGCAATATTGTTTTATCACTCATGCTTGCGCCTTTGCTCTATTTGGTGTGTAAATCGATAATTAAGATTTTCGACATTCTTGTCAGATTTGTGAAAGCTCTTGGTCCAGGACATAAACGGAGAGAAGAAAAGACCAAAGGATGTCTAACGGTTTTAGGTTGCTTACTGCATTTGATTCACTGGTCAGTGTGGGTATTACCTTTTTCAGTAATCTACCTTTTATCTATGCTTGTAAGATTTAGTCTAGACTTACCATTGCGCTTTCTATCTGAAAAAATAGTAGTCCCATTCGTAAAATGCTTGCTTGAACGCGTAGATAGAATTGTGACTAAAGAAAAATTTTGGCGTGTAAGACGAAGTTCTCTAATCGGAACAGTCTTTTTGGTGTTCGGTTTTTTCTATCAGTTTGTTGGAACGCTCCTCCTGATAAAGTGGACGCCTGCTGGAAGGTAAGATCAGATAACGTGTTAGACCGACAAGCGGGAATGTCCCCGCCAGAAAGGGAGATGAGCCATGAAACCAACCAATTCTGTCCAATGCCAGGATTTCCCCTGCCTCGACATCCGTCGGGCGAGTTACCTCGTCCCGGATGTGGAAGTAGACCCCGTCCGCGTCTCCATCCTGCTCATCTCCGAGGCTGCGCCGGAAAACCCCGCCGATTATTACTATGCTGGCGAAAATGCGCTCTTCGCCCAGACCACCCTTTTGGCCTTTCAGGATGCCGGAGCGAAGGTGCAGTCTGTGCAGGATATTCTCGGCATGGGCGTCTACCTGACCACAGCCGTTAAGTGCGGCAAGACCGGCTATGGCATTGCCACAGATACCATCCAGCATTGTTCACACCTGCTCGAAAAAGAGATCGCCCTGTTCCCAAACGTCAAAGTCTACCTGCTGATGGGTGACGTGGCCATCAAGGCGGTCAATATGATTGCCAAACGGAATGGCGAGCCGCGCGTGATTCCTGCCGGCCCCACCTACAAAATCCGCGGTGGAGAGTTCACCTTCGGCAGGGCGCGGGCACTGGCGTCCTACGTCCAGGCGGGACCGGCGTTTTTCGTAGAAAAGGTCAAGCGCAGGATGATTGCCGAGGATATTAGAAAAGCATTGATGATTGCAGATTGAGGATTGATGATTGGTTTGAAGGCCTTGGAGGCTTTTTATGAACGCTGAAGAATTAAAGCGGAGGACGAAGAAATTCGGGTTGGCTGTGATTAAATTGGTCGAATCATTGCCCTCTTCGCAAACTGCAAGGGTGATTGGAAACCAACTGTTACGTTCTGCCTTGTCGGTTGGAGCAAATTACCGCGCCGCCTGCAGGGCGCGTTCCAAAGCCGACTTCATCTCGAAAGTCGGCATTACCATCGAGGAAGCCGACGAGTCCCAGCACTGGCTGGAAATGCTGGGCGAAGCTGGCCTTGTTCCGCAAGACAAACTCGAACAGCTGGCAAAAGAAGCCGACGAACTTGTCGCCATCCTCACCGCCTCCGCCAAAACCGCCCGCGAAAACCTCAGCGGTCGAACGCAGGCTAAATAGTCAAAGTCAACAAAAATAAGTCCCTCAATTCACAATCATCAATCGCCAATCCTCAATCGAAATCAACGAGGTAATGATGTCCAATCCTCAATCAAAAATCACCAATCAACAATCTCCTATCGGCTACATCGTCGGCGGTGGACTGAAAGAGTCCTTCCGCGCTCGGCTGACAGTCCCATCTCAAGAAGTGCAGGAAGGCGCGTTCGTCGTCATCCCCAGCGGAGACTGGCAGTTCTACGGCCTGGTCACGGACTTGCAGCTCGGCGCGACCGATCCGCGCTTCGCGGACGAGCAATCCGAGACGCGCCTGCCGCCCGCCCTGGCAAAGGCTCTGCACGGACAGACGCTCTACACCAACCTGGAAGTCCTGCCCGCCCTGATGCTGGAGCGCGGACCGGAGCCGGGCAGTGAGCGCTACGCAGCCTGGATGAGAGAGCATGCCGAGAAAATGCCGCGACCCCTGCCGGTCAAGACCGTGCCTACGCACCATGCTGAGGTCCGCTTGGCCGGGCCGGGCGACATCGCCGAGATCTTTGGCGACCCGTTTGAGAAAGGCAACTTCGTCATCGGTTACACGCGCGAGCAGGGACATCCCGTCTGCATCAACCTGGACAAGTTCATCCAGCGCTCGGCAGGCGTCTTCGGCGCGACTGGAACGGGCAAATCCTTCCTGGCGCGCATCCTCCTGGCCGGGCTGATGCACCACAACTGCGCCTCGGTGCTGGTCTTCGACATGCACAATGAGTACGGCTTCGACGACACGGCTTCGGACACGGGTCTGCGTGTCACCGGGCTGAAGACCAAGTTCTCGTCGAGGGTGCGGGTGGTGGGATTGGGCGCGGGCGCGCAAATCCGGGGCAACGCGCCGGACTTCAACCTGGAAATCGCCATGCCCGATATCACACCAGCCGACATCGAGCTGCTGACGCGCGAACTGAATCTCAAGGAGACCACACCCACCACGTTGGAGGCGCTGGTCGCTACCTTCGGTCCCCGCAACTGGTTCGCCGCCTTCCGTGAGATGGAGAACGGCGCGGTCATCGAGACCGAGGACGGGAAGAAAGTCCCGGCCCCGCACAGCGTCGCTTTTTGGGCGCGGCAGGCCGGTGTCAACGAAATGGCCGCCGAGGGTCTGCATTCCAAGATGGGACGCCTGTTCCACAAACCCTACATCGTCGCGAAACCGGCTGCGGACTCGGTCGGCGAGATCATCAAGGCGCTGGAGGCGGGACAGCACGTCGTCCTGTCGTTCGGCAATTTCGAAACCGACCTGGATTACTTGCTGGTCTCCAACCTGCTGACGCGCAAGATCCGCGATGCCTGGGAGCATAAGACCAACGCCTTCCGCACCAGCGGGAAAGCCGAGCCGCGCCAGTTAGTGATTGTGTTGGAGGAGGCGCACAAGCTGCTCAACCGCGAGATGGCCGCCCAGACCACGTTCAGCACCATCGCGCGTGAAATGCGCAAGTACTGCGTCACCCTGCTGATCATTGACCAGCGCCCGTCGCAGATCTACGACGAGGTGATGTCGCAATTAGGGACGCGCATCTCCGGCTGGCTGGGTGACGAGGACGATATCCATGCCGTGCTCTCTGGGCTGGCCGGGCGCGAGTCCCTGCGCGGCATGTTGGCGCGCTTGCAGCCGAAGGAGGAAGTGCTCCTACTGGGATGGGGCGTCCCGATGCCGCTGCCGGTGCGCTCGCGGCGGTATGACGACGATTTCTGGAAGGAGTTGTTCGGCGTCTCCGGCAAACGCGGTGAGGCAGAGATTATGAAGGAGTTGGGATATTAGTCGGTTAGAACTGCCTCTGTTTGTTGTATAATCCAAATTGAGGTGTTGCAATGGTCACACTGACGTTATCCGATAAACAGGTCGTTGAGTTAGTCAAGCAACTGCCGCCGAAGAGCAAGCAGGCGGTGCTCGACGCGCTGACCACCGACGGCGATATCTGGTGGGAAATGACGCTTTCGCAGGGTGAAGAGCAGTTCCGCCGGCTGGCCGCTGAACGCGGCCTGGAATGGGACAAAATGCACGAAGCGGAACGCGAGACTTTTGTGGATGCTCTCCTGCACGACAAGCCGTGACTCCGAACTTCGTAGTTTACGATACCAATATCCTGTTTTCCGGTACGGGCTGGCGGGGAAGCCCGTATCATTGTCTCCAACTGGCGCGCCGGGGTGAAGTGACTCTGCTCACCTGCCGGGAAATCCTGGTCGAGTTCCAGGAAAAACTCCAGGTCAAGCGCGACATGTCTGCCAGCGAAGCCACGCGGGCGGCGGTTAAAATTCTTTCATTCTCGCGCCTGGTGGAAATCTCTAACACTTTGAGAATCATTGCTGACGACCCAGACGACGACAAAGTGCTGGAATGTGCCGTTGTTGGTCAGGCGGAGTACATCGTTTCTGGCGACCATCATTTACTGGAGCTGGGGAGTTATCGGAAGATCAGGATTATCCGCGCGGTAGAGCTGCTGGATTTGTTTCCTGGTGTGGTGAGGGAATAATGAATCCGGGGGGGGTCGAAAAGGTCGAGGCGCAGATTATGAAGGAGTTGGGGTATTGATTGACAGGAAAACGGTTTAGCAGTATATTCTTATTAATCAACTAATCGATTAATAAGGAGCAGAAATGAACCGAACCGTCAGCGCAACACAAGCGCGCATCCACTTTGGCGAGATCATGCGCCGGGCCAGGACCGAACCGGTCATCGTCGAACGCGACGGCAAGCCGGAGGTGGTGGTCATTTCCAAGAAGGAATATGATCAGTTGGTGGCAACCGCCCCGAAGCCGGATTGGCGTAAGATGGTGGAGGAGACCCATGCGCTCATTCGGGCTGAACTAAAAGGCCGCACTCTCCCTCCGCCTGAAGAAATGCTTCGCCAAGCCCGTGAGGAACGTGATGAACAACTCCTCAACAGTCTGCGTTGACGCCAACGTTGTAGTCCGTTATACCCTTTTCCCGGACGATGCGATCCAGAACTTGTGGGAATCTTGGGAGGCGGCCGGGACCCGACTGGTTGCTCCGACGCTCCTCTACTACGAAGTCGCAAACAGCCTTTATCAGTATCAGAAGCGCGGAGATATAAATGCGGATGTGATCCGCCGCGTCTTTGGTACTGCCCTCGCCCTGCCATTTACTTTGATTGGGGATACCAACCTTCACCAAAGGGCTATTGTCCTTGCAGCAACTTACCGCCTGCCCGCCGCTTATGATGCCCATTACGTCGCCTTATCAGAACGCCTGGGAATAGAACTCTGGACGACCGACGCGCGCCTGGTCAATGCCTTGCAGCCATTTGGGGTGGATTGGGTGAAACTGGCCGGTGCGTGAAATGGGTGAGGAGCAGATTATGAAGGAGTTGGGGTACTGATTTTGTAGGGGCGACTAGCCGTTTGACGGAATCAAAACGTCGCCCTGTGGAATTGGCATTAGGTTTGTTTGGATATCATGGACAATATTGTGATATTGAGCACAATAAATTAAATGCTACGTTAAATAAAAACGCTATGGAAAATAATCAGGAAAATTGTTTTAACTATGAAACAACTGTTGCATTCTTACAATTTAATTTTAGACAATACTCCGATAAAGCAACAATAATAGGGAGTGTATTCGCTCAATCCATAGAGGAAATTGATAGGTTTTTATTTTTTCAAAGATGGGTTTATCATTGTTTTGAGCCACATAAAAAATGGGCTATTGATAACTTTGTAATCCAAAACAAAGAAGTAGAGCCAAACGAAACGAAAAAAAGTCTAAAGAAGTACTATCAAAAATTATTCAGTTGGAAAGAACAAGAAAAAATAATAGCCGAGCTAATATTTACGAGGATAGTAAATTGGTACACAATCTACATAAAAGATATAGCTGGTCAGGTCATGCATCAAACTGAGTTAGAGAAGAAACATAACAAAAAATTTGACCTTTCAAGTTATCCAAAAATTAAGGCGTTCTATAAAGATTATTTATATACTCCCTTATTCACCAAACCAGAAGAAGAAAACCTTGCTGGGCAAATAATAACCATCAGGAATCTAATAGTGCATAGTATCAGTTTTATCCCAGATAATTACGTAACAAAATTTCATAATTGGAAGGATCTTGAGTGTTTAAAGCAAGACGCTGACATCTTATATATCCAGTTAGATTTTTCTAGCTTGGGCAAATTAGGCAATTTTCTTGTTAAATCAGTTGCTGATATTGATAATAGATTATCCGAGAAATTTAATATTGAGAGTTATTACTTTGATGAAAAAGATATACCTGTAAATGAAAAATCTCCGACCGGAATAGAAGATGAAGATTTTTCGGAAAACATTGATTAGGGAATTTCATCTGCTCTAAAAAAGGAATTACAAAATCAAAGAAGATTTGAAATCTTGATTCTGGCGATCGGTCGGTCGCCCCTACCGGAGGCAAAATGACTGTCCTCAAAGCCGCCTTCTTCATCCTGCTCGTCCCCTCCGGAGTTTCAGCCCCTGGCTAATCTGGGAACATAGCCAAAATCTGGATTGAGATGGTATTGCCCTGCCCAGCTCTTGTAAAAATCGAACATTAGTTCTATAATTAGGATCGTTGGGAATGGCTTTCCCCTCCTCGGTTCGCAGGGACATACCGTTCCCACGGCTCACCCATGATCACCGCAGGAGTCATTTTGGACCAGGTCTCAGTGTATCCCCGCTGCGAAGTCCCGGTTGCACAGGGAGGGAAAAAGAGCTTCCAGTGCTCTTCACCACCCCTCATTCGTTTTTCTTTGAATTCGAAAAAAGGCACTTTAATTCCAGCCGGGTTCCGTTGCGCTTCGGTAAAGGTTCCTTTCCCTGCCTGTCACCAGGCCTTATTTGTTCCTCCTTCGTTCCTCAGGAACAAATATCATCCCCGCAAGGGGACATCGTACTTGCGCAGTACCCGCAGGGCGAAGGGTATATCATCCTTTTGCAGCACCCTTTCCACCTGCTCGCCCCCGCCAAGGTCGCCGGGGAATATAAATCTCCCGGCTCAACGCTGAAGGGCGCAGTTCTTTCCAGGAGGCTCTAATGTCCCTCGAACAGATCCAACTCTACGTGCTGATCTTACCGCCCATCCTCTACGCCGGGCTGGCCTTGTCGATCCGCCCGCCGTGGAGGATCATCGGCCTCTCGCTGCTGACCGGGTTCGTCGTCGGCTGTCTCAACCTGCTGGGCGACATCTTCGCCTACAATCAAGGCTGGTGGCATTACCCGTTCACCACCGCGAACCATGCCCCGCTGACCTTCTACCTGGCGGCGGCGTTATTCTACGGCGCGGGGATTATCGGACTGGTCGGTTGGTGGGCGCGGAAACGCTTTGGCTGGCGCGGTGGGGTCGTCTTGCTGGTCGTTTTCCCGCTGTGGGGCCTCCTGCGTGACTTCGGCGGCTCGGCCCTCTACAACCAGGCCCAGACGATGATCGTCTGGGGGAAAGGCTTTGTACCGGTCGCGGCCGATTTCCTGCTTTGGGCCAGCGCGGGCGCGGCGGGGTTCTTTACGATGGTTGGAGTGGAAAAATGGCAAGATAGGAGAGAAAAATGAACAACCGCAGTATCATTGAACAAATCCAGGCGCATGGCGCGGTCGCCGCACATACAACCGGGCGCTATGTAGATATTGTCAACCATGTCCCCGTCAAAGTGATCATGGCGACGCCGATATACATGGCAAGGGAGAAACTCCGCAAAGGTGACAAAATTGCGATTGTTGACCTGGATGAAAATGTTGCTTTTATTTGCACGGTCAGCCAGGCCACAACCAGCCGCCTGTCGAAGATACAGACTCTCCTCCTCGATAAGGCTAAAAAGGTCAGGCTTGAATAAACCTGGCAAGCCATGACCGCCCTCAAAACCGTCTTCTTCATGCTGCTCGTCCCCGGCCTGCTGTTGGGAGTCATGCCTGTCTGGCTCATGGCGACCGACACGGCGTTGTTCTCGTTCGGTTTCTTCCGTTGGCTGGCCGTCCCGCTCTGGCTGATTGGCGCGGCCGTCATGCTGTGGTGCGCCTGGGACTTCACCGTCAAGGGAGGCGGCACGCCTGCCCCGATTGACCCGCCCCGGGAACTGGTCATCAGCGGGTTGTATCGTTTCGTCCGCAACCCAATGTACGACGGCGCGCTGCTCGTCCTGTTCGGACACGTGCTCTGGTTCCCGTCCCTGTCGCTCCTCGTCTGCCCGATCATATTTTTCGTTTCCTTTCACCTGTTCGTTGTACTTTACGAGGAGCGTACCTTGCGCAAGACCTTCGGCGCGGCGTATGATGCATACTGCCGCTCCGTGCCGCGCTGGATTCCAAGGAGGAGATAAAGATGCGTGCGCGTGTTGACAGCATCTTGATCGGCGTATTGATCGGCGCACTCGGCCTGTGGCAGGTGTTAGCGGGATTGGGCATCATCAAAACGAACATCAGCGACTGGAAGGGTCCCACTCAGGTTGTGGCCGGTTTGATGTTCATTTTCAGCGGGGCGTGGTCGTTTTTCCACGGCACGCTGGGGCCAGGCGGGCAGGATTTGCCCCTCTACCCCTGGATCCAGTACTTCATGGTGCTGCCCATCCTGGCAGGTCTCGGTTTTATCCTCCTCTGGGATGGGAACGAATCGGGCGAATTCATGATCACCCTTTTGGGGATCCTGACTTTTTTGGGGATAGTCTGGTACGCGGTCGCCAAATTCCCGAGCCGCCGCGCAAGACGTTAGAAATCATATTTTGCTCTGACTGGAGAACATTATGGATAACAACAAAACCGGCACTTCGACCAGGCTCAGTGCAAGCCTGCGCAGCCTGCCCCGCAACGTCTGGGTGCTGACGGCCACATCGTTCCTCACCGACATCTCCTCCGAGATGATCGTCTACCTGATCCCGCTCTTCCTGGCGAACGTGCTCAAAACCGGGACAGCGGTCATTGGCCTGATCGAAGGCATCGCCGAGACCACCGCCAGCCTGATGAAAATCTACTCCGGCGCCCTCTCGGATAGACTCGGCAAGCGCAAATGGCTGACCGTGGCTGGCTATGGCCTCTCGACCATTGCCAAGCCTTTTCTCTATTTTGCCGAGACCTGGCACTGGGTGTTGGGCGTCCGCTTCAGTGACCGGCTGGGGAAGGGCATCCGCACCGCGCCGCGCGACGCCCTGGTTGCAGACAGCATCAATGATAAGCAGCGTGGACTGGCTTTTGGCTTCCATCGAGCTGGCGATTCCGCCGGAGCGTTCCTCGGACTGGGAGCTGCTGCCGTTATCGTCTGGTTGACCCAAGCCGGAGCCGCGGACCTCACCCGCCGCACCTTCCAGATTGCCGTGCTGGTCAGCATCCTCCCGGCGGCGTTGGCGGTGCTCGTGCTGGCTCTGGGTGCGCGTGATGTGGGCGAGGAAAGAAAGTCGAAGTTTCCAGCCCTTAGTCTGAAAGGGATGGATAACCGCTTCAAGCTCTTTATGTTGGTGCTGGTGTTGTTCACCCTGGGCAACTCTTCGGACGCCTTCATCATCCTGCGCGGCCAGGAGCGCGGCCTGGACGTATTGCAGGTGATGCTCATGCTGATGACCTTCAACCTGGTCTACGCCTTGCTCTCCGGCCCACTGGGCGCGCTCTCGGATAAGATCGGCCGCCGCAAGCTCATCATCGGCGGTTGGATCGCCTATGGGCTGGTTTATCTCGGTTTTGCCCTGTCACACACCGGCTGGCAGATTTGGACGCTCTTCGGGCTGTATGGCATCTACTACGCGGCCAGCGAGGGCGTTGGCAAAGCCCTGATCGCCGACCTGGTCGCGCCGGAGCGGCGCGGCACGGCTTTTGGTCTCTACAACGCCGCTATCGGGCTGACCGCCTTCCCGGCCTCGCTGATCGCCGGTGTGTTGTGGCAGGGACTTGGTTCGTGGACAGGTTTCGGGGCGTCCGCTCCGTTCTTCTTCGGCGCGGTCATGGCCTTGATGGCAGGATTGCTGTTCTGGAGGCTGGTCAAATAAGATGACTACCCACCCCGTCCGGATGACTGCCAGGGACATCCTGCGCCAAAGAAAGCTACAGATCGTCATGTACATTCTGGGGGCAATTCTGGTTAGACTGAGCATCCTCTTCCTGTTGGCGGCTTGCTCTGCCATTCCTCCTGGCTCTCCAGCTTCATTATCCCCAACGAAGACCTTGACTGCCGTAGTCGCTTTACCATCCAATACTTTACTCCCTACTAGTAGCCTCCAGCCAACCAAACCATTGCTCCCTACTGTTACGCTCCTGCCTATAATTACTTTCACGCCCTCGCCAACCCGGCCGCCCACCGCTACTTTCGAGGCTGGGCTGGTTGTTGTGGAACATCCCAAGATATTTGGTTGGGTCTTCCTCATTGACCCCACGGATTGGACGGTCGAAACCGTCGAAAGCGAGGATTACTGGGAAACGCTCAAATTCCTTCGGCATAAGAGTCTCCCGGACTGCCAATTGAAAGTTCCGATGGCAGCCGGTATAGGTACCCCCGACCGGTATTATCGCAAAAGCATTGGCGCTTATAGCTTTCTGGTAGATGATTTCATGAATGCCTCGCTCTATGAAACCGATAATAAATCCCTGAAAGTCAATATCATGTTTGACCTGTATGGCACAGCAAATTCCGCTTGCCGTGCAGCACTTGAAACCGTGCTGGGGAACATGGTGGAAGCCCCCGTTTTCTATGGGGATATGACTCCTGTGCCTGTAATCACCTCCACCCCTCGTCCGCCGCTCGAATTCGAATGCAATTCCCTGCCGCCCCTTCTCAGAATGGGCGATATTGTTTCTGTTATCGCAGATGGCGTCTGGCTGCGCAGCGAGCCGCGGCGTGCCGAAGATACCCAAAGCAGGCTGTTCCAGCAATATGCTCCATACTTCATCGAGATTGATGTTGGGCCGGTCTGTGCGGAGGACTACGTTTTCTGGCACGTGACGGCTTCTTTACTCGGTGAAGGCGGTGGTGAAACTGTGATCGGCTGGATGGCGGAGGCCGACAGCAGCGAATATTTCCTGGTAAACTTATACCCCTAACATACTACTGTTTGGTCGTCATGAGACAACAATCCTTCTTCCTCGCCGCCCTGGGGATCGGCTTCTTCTTTCTTGGCATAATGCTTGGCTTGGCTCTCTCGGGTGGGGTTGTGTGGGGCGAGATCGAGGCGAGGCTATACACATCCTTTGCAGCCACCTCAGGGCTGAGAACCTTGGAATGCCCTTTGATGCTCGCTCCCGCCGAATCAGGTATCGTGACAGCGACTTTCGATAATCCCACTGACGAACTGGTTAAACCTGTTATCAGGTTGGAGGTCAGCCACCCTGGGAGCGCAAGACAGACCAGCCAGACCCTTTCCCTCGCGCCCGGCGCGACCCAGACTCTAAACTGGACAGTTGGGACCGACGGTACGATATTCAGCAAGTTGATCCTGGTGAGCGTGTATCAATCACAATACCGCCAACTTCCCTCCCGTCTGGGATTGTGTAGCATTCTCGTTCTGGGTCTCTTCGGTCTCAGTGGCAGCCAGACCTTCACCCTCATCTTTGCCGTCAGCATCCTGAGCCTGATGGTCGGGGGAGCCTTGTGGCTTCTCAGGATGAGGTCGTTGGGTGGACCAGTACTCGGTGTGACTAATGCCGGTGGGGTATTGGCCGCGATTGTGTTGGCAGGACTGTTGAGTTCCCTGCCGCGCTGGTGGGGGCTGACCTTGTTCTGCCTTGCCCTGACGGTGCTGATGATCGGTGTGATCATATCGGAATTCATTCTCTTCCCAACGGTAAACAAATGAACCTGACCCTCTCCGCGCGCCTGCCCTTTTCCTTCCTCTCTGTAGTCAACTCGCATGGTTGGGTGCAGCTCGCTCCCTTTCGTTTCAATAATGAAACCGAGACGCTTTCCTATATTTATCGGCTCGAGTCTGACCGCGTTGTCGAGCTGCGCCTGCGCTCTGCTGCCGGCGGCGTCAGGGCTGAGGTGGCTGGTGCGCTGTCCGCAACCGAGCGCAGCGAGGTGAAGCGCGACGTCGCCTGGATGCTCGGCCTCGAAATGGATTTCTCCGAGTTCTACGCCCTGGCGCGTGATGAGCCGAAACTGGCACAGGCCGAGAAGAAAGCGCAAGGCCGCATCCTGCGCTCCCCGACGCTGTTCGAAGATGTCGTCAAGACCATCCTGACCACCAACACCCTCTGGGCGGCGACCAAGCGCATGACGGCCAATCTTGTTAATCAGTTTGGCGAGCCTTTACCGACCCTGAGCGGAGACGAAGGGCGCCGCGCTTTCCCGCCCCCGCAGCGACTGGCCGGAACGACCGAGGCCGTGCTGCGCGCCGAGACCCGTATCGGCTACCGCGCCCCCTATGTCTACCAATTGGCCGTCCGCGTGGCTTCGGGTGGGCTAGACCTGGAAGCTTTCAAACATTCCGACCTGCCGACGCCGGAATTGCGCAAACAACTGATGAAAATCAAGGGCATCGGCGCGTATGCCTCCGCCAATCTGCTCATGCTTCTCGGAAGTTACGACTTCTTGACCATAGATACGTGGGCGCTCAAGATCGTTTCGCACGAGTGGTATGGTGGCCAGCCGATTGGCCCAGCAGAGGTCCAAGCCCGGTTCGAGAAGTGGGGCAAGTGGAAGGGACTGGCTTACTGGTTCTGGGATTGGTCGTATAAAGGATAACGTATGGACGAGCAAGATGCGGCTTTGATCACCAACCTGGCCTGGGGGCAGATGGAAGTCACTGTTGGCAGTCTGATCTCCCTGTTCAAGGATTGCAAAGTCTGGCCTGGCGGGGCGGTCGCCTGGAACTGGAACGACACCGGCACGCAGCACGAGCCAGGCATCCAGCCGGCTGACATCGAAGAGGTCTTAGAAAAGGGCGTGGAGATCGTGATCTTGGCGCGCGGCGTCTTCTCCCGCCTGGGCGTTTGCCCGGAGACCGAGAAGTTGCTGAGAGATCGCGGCATCGAATACCACATCGAAGATACGCGGGCAGCAGTAAACCTTTATAACGATTTAGCTCGACAGGGCCGGCGCGTCGGCGGCGTCTTTCACTCGACGTGTTAGCAGGTGTTGGTCATAAATTTATACCACAATATTCACCAGCCTCCCCTTCAAGTAAATCACCTGCTTCGGCTTCTTGCCTTCCGCTGCTCCCGCAGCACTTCGCTGGTACTTCTGTACTACCTCACTCGCCAGCGCAGCGGACTTGGTGCTCGTGTTAAAGATCTCCTATTCCTCGTTAATGGCGCTCTTGCGCAGAACCGCCAGGATTTCCATATCGGATTGGGCCAATAGTTCTACCTCGAAACCCAAACCGGGCGACTTCCTGATGCGTGCCAGCCATTCGAAGAAAGTAGAGGCTGTCCAGACGTGGAAATGGATGCTGTAACCCTGTTCCATCAGTCGGGCAACGTGCTGTTGAAGAGCATCCTGTCCCTGCATATGGTTCACGAGGCTGGCAAATTCCACATAATGTTCGTAGCGTGATACTTGTGGTCCCTCCCGGTCATCGCGCCATAGGTGCTCCAATGTAGTAAGTGGGCGGTCGCGGTCGAATGTATGGCGTTTGTCCGGGACTGCCAGGTAGAGCACGCCTCCCATCTTGAGCACTCGCAGCATGTTACGCAACGCCCCAATCGGGTTCTGGCAGTGCTCGATGAAGTGGTTGGCGATCAAGAAATCCAACTGACCGGGAGGAATTTTCGCCAGCGTCTCACCGTCGTCCATCAGGTCGACCGGCACCAGCGAGGCGGGTTTGATGTCGGGATATTGGCGTTGGAGTTCCTTCGCCGGCAGGCGATCCAAGTAGCGGACGCGTGCATTAGGCGGCACGTGCAGGGGATTTTGCAATGCCCCGATTTCTATCCCTTCGCCGCGCAAGTACAGCTGCGCCACGAATTCCCGATTGATCCCCGAGGTGTACTTTTTTAGTTTACGCAGGGCGAATGCGGTTTTCTTAACTATCCGGGCGAGACAAGACATGGCAGTTAAGCAGCTCGTTGAGGTCTGGTTTCAAAAAGATAGAAAGGCACGCATGTTATCTTTATCAGAGCCTTTCCATAAACGATAATGCTAACCTGCTACGATATTCACCAATTTCTTCGGCACTACGATCACTTGGCGGGGCTTCTTCCTCTCCAGGTATTTCTGGACCGTCTTGCTGGCCAGCGCAGCGGACTTGATCTGCTCTTCGGTGGCGTCGGCCGGGACGACGATCCGGTCGCGCAACTTTCCGTTGACTTGGATCGGGATGGTGATCTCGTCTTCCTTGGCGGCGGCCTCGTCCACTTTGGGCCAGGGCTGGGTATGGATGGACACGTAGGGGCGGGTCTCGTTTTCAGAAACCGCACCGCCTTCATCCGTCACAGCCCCGCCCCTACCTGTGCGGTACCACAGCTCTTCGGCAATGTGTGGACAGAGCGGGGCCAACATGCGCAGGTAGACATCCTGGGCTTCGGCCCATTCCGGTGTCCCGCTCGCGCCAGCCTCACGCGCCTTGACCATCTCGTTCAACAATTCCATTAGGGCGGCGATGATCGTATTGAACTCGAAACGCTCGAAATCACGCGTTACCTGGCGCAGCGTCTGGTGTGCCTTGCGGCGTAGATTCCGCCTGGTTTCGACCGAACAGGCTGAAGGTCCAGAACGCTCCGTAAACAGCGCCCAGACGCGGTTCAGCCAACGCACCACACCCTGGATGTTTTCGCTGTTCCACGGCCCTCCTTCCGACCAGCGGTAACCGAACATCAGGTAGCCGCGCATGGTGTCCGCCCCGTAGAGTCGTACCTGCTCGTCCGGGTCAATCACGTTGCCGCGACTCTTGCTCATGCGCTGGCCGTCCGGGCCTAAGATTTGGCCCTGGTTGCATAGCTGGATCATTGGTTCGTGGCCCTCGGTCACACCGCAGTCGCGCATCGCCTTGTGGAAGAAGCGCGTGTAGATTAGGTGCATGGTAGCGTGCTCGGCCCCGCCAGTGTAGGTATCCACCGGCATCCAGTAGTCGTACTCTTTCGGGTCGAACGGACCTTTGTCGTAGTGCGGACTCAGGTAGCGCAAGTGGTACCACGACGAGCACATGAAGGTATCCATTGTGTCGGTATCACGTTCAGCTTCACGGCCACAGATGGGGCAGGTTGTCTTTGACCAGGTCGGATGCAGCTTGAGCGGTGACTGGCCGGTTGGCAACCATTCCACGTCGTCGGGCAATAGGACGGGCAGTTGGTCGTCAGGGACGGGCACCTGTCCGTGCTCCAAGCAGTAGACGATTGGGATTGGCGCGCCCCAGTAACGCTGGCGCGAGATCGTCCAATCCCGTAGACGATACGTGACCGCGCCCTGGCCTTTGCCGCGTGCCTCCAGCCAATGGATGGCAACCTTGACGCTCTGGCCTTCGCCCTTCCCAGCCGGGACGCCGTTCCACGGCCCGGAGTTGACTACCGTCCCAGCGCCGGGCCAGGCCTCTTTCAGCGGCTGGCCGTCCCAATCGGGCGGGGCGATGACGACCGGGATAGGCAAGTTGTAGCGGGTGGCGAAGGCGAAATCGCGCTCGTCGTGGGCCGGGACGGCCATGATCGCGCCCGTGCCGTAGGTCATCAACACGTAGTCGGCGATCCAGATGGGGATGCGGGCCTCGTTGACCGGGTTGAGCGCGTACGCGCCGATGAAGACGCCGGTCTTTTCGCGCTCGGCGGACTCGCGGTCGAGGTCGGTCTGACGGGCAGCCTGCGCCACGTACGATTTGACCTCCGCCTGCCGATCCGGTGTGGTCAGTTTCTCGGCCAGCGGGTGCTCAGGCGCCAGTACCATGAAGGTGGCGCCGAACAAAGTATCGGGGCGGGTTGTAAAGACAGTGATCGGTGAACAGTGTTCAGTGTTTAGTTTGTTGGTCACTGATGATTGGTCGCTGATTACTGGAAATTGCACTTCTGCCCCTTCGCTGCGGCCGATCCAGTTGGTCTGCATGGAGATGACCTTCTCCGGCCAGTCAATGCTCTCGAACGACAGAAGCTCGTCGGCGTAGGCCGTGGTCTTGAAGTACCATTGATCCAGTTCCTTCTTGACGACCGGCGTCTGGCAGCGCTCGCAGTGACGGTCGTCGCCCCAAACCTGCTCACGCGCCAGGGTGGTGTTGCAGTGCGGGCACCAGTCCACGGCGGCCATCTTTTTGTAGGCCAGGCCTTTCTTGAACAACTGGATGAAGAACCACTGTGTCCAGCGGTAATATTCGGGATCAGCGGATATCGCCTCGCGCCGCCAGTCCCACATGGCACCCATCGAGCGCAGTTGCTTGCGCATGTTGGTGATGTTGGCGTAGGTCCATTCCTTGGGATGGATGCCGCGCTGGATGGCCGCGTTCTCGGCCGGCAGGCCGAAGGCGTCGAAGCCGATGGGGAACATCACGTTGTAACCGTTCATGCGCTTGAAGCGGGCGCGCGCGTCGGAGGGCGTCATGGCGTACCAGTGACCGATGTGCAGGTCGCCGGAGGGGTAGGGCAACATGGTCAGCGCGTAGTGCTTGGGCCGCTTGGGATCAATATCCGCATGGTACAGGCCGTCGGCTTCCCATTTAGCCTGCCATTTCGGTTCGATTTGAGAAGGAATGTAATCGCTCATTGTTGATCCTTGTGAATAATATTGGTTCGGTTTTTTTACCACAATGGGCACGAAGGGTTACAAAGTTTTAAGAACTCCTTTGTGTGACTTTGTGTCCTTGGTGTTAAATTCTTTTCAACTCCGTGCGGTGGCGCGCGAGAAGGCAGCGGATTGTACAAATGCTCCGGTTCGTTTCTTGCATTGCGTTCATAGCGAGCCTCCTTTTCGAGATGGGTAAAACGTAAAACGTGATACAAGTTGGATTACGTTTTACACTTTACGTTTTAAACAAGAATCCCTTCATCCAATCAGGGACGAAGGGTTTCTCCGCGGTACCACCCGGTTTGTCACGTAGTCTTGTAGTCTCTTAGTCACTTAGTCTTGTGGTCAACAGACTAAGCGATTATTCGACTATCCGACTACCAGACCACTCTTTTCGCTATAACGGGCTTACCCGGCGCTGACTACTGGATTCACCAGCACAGTCTGCCCCAAGCGGAGTGCAACGTAGTCGAGGGGCAACAGGCGAGTTCAGTCTTGTGGCATTCCCGTAGATGCCTTGAAGGGCTTCCACCTCGCTCTCCCTTCTCGCTGGCGGGATGACCTACTACTCCTGCGATACTTTAGTTGTTAGCTTTTAGCGGTTAGCGATTGGCCTTTGCTAAATGTAACGTCTAATCGCTAACAACTGTAGTGGACCCAGAGAGATTCGAACTCTCGACCTTCTCAATGCCATTGAGACGCGCTCCCAACTGCGCTATGGGCCCGTTCTTTAGATACTAGGGCGGGTTTCAAGCCCACCCTTACAGTACCCTGTGGACCTGGAGGGATTCGAACCCTCGACCTCTTCAGTGCGATTGAAGCGCGCTCCCAACTGCGCTACAGGCCCAGTTTATGGTAGCCGATTGCGTTACCATTTCGGGTGACGGGTATTCTACTTGAGGGCTAGAGGCCTGTCAAGTAAACGCCGCGCAGGGAAAGTATATCACATGACTAATAAGAATCAAGGCTGGCTCAAAACATCTTCATTTGCTCCCGCGGCTCGATGGGATCGCCGCTTAGTTCCCGCGCCCAGTTCTCGCGCGTCAGGCTTGCAGCCTCAGCCAGTCGCCGCAGGTGACGGAATTTGAGCACCCGCCAGCCGGCCTGCCAGATTTGATCCAACGCAGGATCGCGGCGCAGCTTGCAGGTCAGCAGGCCAACTCGCCCGCCAGGGATTATCAGCAGACTGTGCTCGGATGGATAAAGGTTCTTGCGCAGGATCCGGCCGACGACTGCTGAAGCCAGCAGAGTGAAGGCATAGGCCGTTTTCCCTTTTTCCTGCCACAGCAACAAGCGATGAGTACCTTCGGGCTGGACGAGGCGATATTCCAATTGGGCGGCGAGAAGCTCCAATGCGCGGCCAGCCGCCTCCAGGTCGGCGTGGCGGAGCGAGGCGGAATCTTCAGGTCTCAGGTTCCACTGTCCCTCCGATTCGGTCGCATAGGAAGCCAATATTTCCTTGATCAGTCCGAGCGAGGGGGTGAACAAGCCGGGGAATTCAGCGTTCAGGCCTACTTCCAGTTCACGCTGTGTGCATACGGGATGCTTTTGCAGGAATTGGACGGCAGCCATTTCCACCCGGTCAGGCAACGAGTCACTCTCCTGGGCATATTCGTGCAATCCCCATAACCCGACCTCCAGGCTGTGCGGGCTGCCATCGTGGCGGACATAAGCCTTCGAGACGAGCGCCTCCTGGATCGGGGCATGGATTTGCGCCAGCGCATCTTCGCGCCAGGCCAGGGCGTGATTCTCAGCCAGAGCGGAGAGGCCGGCAGCGTGCAGATGAAGGTAAGTGACCGGTTCGCTGCGCACCTTCAGATAGGCATGCAAAGCAAGACCGGCTGAAGACGGATCGGGCTTTACGTCGGGCTTGAGGGTGAAAGCACGCCGCTGCCAGAGGAGTTGGAGCGGGTCGTGGCGGGTGCGGATGGCGATGCCCTGCAAATCGAAACCGGCGGAGGCGGTTGCCAGCATCACCGCGGATAGGAAGGGAGGCTCCGGCTCGGCGACCAGCGTAAAGAGCTGCGCGCCGAGTGGAATGTGTGGGGCAAGGTTTTTGAACGCCGCGTACAGCGCGCCGGCGTGCCAGTTCCAGTCATAACGGCGGCGGCGCAGAACGTGCTTGAATGGACCGACCGCATCGCGTCCCCACAGCCAGCCAGACCACAAAGCCGAGAGGGTCCAGAAGGCCTGGTTGGGGCGCGGCAGGGCGGTCAACACGATCTGGATGGGCGTCTCTTTCAGGCGCGGCGCCAGTTCACGCAACGGGCCTTCGAACAGGCAAATGCCCCCGCATTCGGGAGGCGGCGCAGGCCAGATCGTTACCGGAACGGGCGGCGCATCGCTGGCCCAGGTCTCCACGCTCCTTTCGAGCGCCAGCCAGAGATTGTTCTCACGGAAGCGAGGCGGGATGGTCAACTGCTTCGGGCGCGGCCGTTCCACCGGATGCGGCCAGAGGGTGTTGCCCTCGTCGCAGGCAGTCAGGGCCAGGGCCAGCAGGCAGCGGTGCCGTTCGGGAGAGAGCGCTAGGCCGTCCAGCCTGTTGATGATGGTGATCAGTGTATAGACGGCGCGCGGCAGGTAACATTCCAGGGCTTCCTCGGCGTGCTCCCGGTCAGGATCGTCGCGGGCGGCCACCCGTTCGAGGGCGCGCGAACGGTGCAGGGCCGCCACGGCAGCCAGTTGACCGGCGCGTTCCTGGTCTGCATGCGTGATGCCTCGCTCGCCGCTTTCCCCGCATTGAGGACAACGCAAGATGCGCGCCAGCGGCGCTTCTCCGCCGTGTTCCCAGACGAAGGCCTCTGCTGGAATGCTGCGCTGGCACCTGGGGCAATCGGTAAGGTACAGGGACTGAAGATGGGTTTCCAGCCGTTCTTTGCCTTTGCGGGAGACGGCCAGGTCGGACAGCGCGGCCTGCAGCTCGGACCTGGGAGGTGGCGCGGCGGCCAGATCCAGCAGGAAACGCGCCACCGGGTTGTTGACGGCCACCAGCACACGATAACCGGCGCGCGCCATCTCGACCGCCAGCCGGGGGGAGGCCCCGAACGGGTCCAGCACCCAGGCCGCGGGTCGGGCATGTTCCGCCAGGAACGCCGCTGCGACGCCCTCCGGCACGGGTGGCAGGTAACGCGCCAACGGCTCCAAACGCCCCGGTTCATCCCCAGGAATAAAAGACAACGCCGAGAGAATGTCCATCAATTGTTAGTATAATGGTTTGGGAGAAAAATGCAACTCCCCCAGGAGGCATTATAGGACGTATTCTTGCCCTCGCTCTTTTGGCTGTTTTGACAGCTTGCGAGTCGCCAAAGTCGCTTCCCGTGCCGACTGCTTCGCCGCTGCCTTCTTTGACCCCGATCCTACCCACGCTGGACGAGGGGTTGTGTATCCCTGCTCAGGGGCACGAACCGTTCTCACCGGCCAGTTTTGCGGAATACCCGCAGGTGATTTTTGAATACCTAAACAGCGGCGGGGAGGTTGACGCGCTGAACGCGGATCGCAGCCATGCTGAAGTAGGCGATTTGACCGGCGATGGGAAGAACGATGTGCTCGTCGCTGTGACTTCATCAGATGGCGAGACTATACCGCCGCTTGGCACGTTGTTGATCTATAACTGCCAGGCTGAGCAGTATGTGCTGACCTTTGACCTGACGCCCGATTCTGCTTATTACGGCGCGCCGACTATCCACTTCGTGCAGGATATGAACGCGGATGGCAAGGTCGAAGCGGTGGTGAGTACCAGCACCTGCGGCGCGTCCACTTGTTTTGAGCAGGAACAGATCCTGGCCTGGAACGGGGCGACATATGAGAATTTGCTGGAGGGTGCGAGCGACGATCTGCCTTATCCAGACGTAAAGATGCGCGACACGGGAGGCGGTATCTACGCCCTGGATGTGACCGGCACCGGCTTCGGCTCAGTTGGCGCGGGCCCGTACCGTGTCCGCACCCGCGCCTGGAGTTATGACCCGGCCAGCGGCCGCTGGAAGGTGAGACGCGAGACGCTGGAGCCGCCGCGCTACCGCATCCATGCCTTGCACGATGCCGACGCGGCTTTCGAGGCAGGGAACTATGAGCTTGCCATCGTTTTGTACCAGCGCGTCGTCAATGAACAAGCGTTATTGGATTGGGTTGATCCTCCACTCGAGCAGGCCAACCTGGGCGCTTACGCACGTTTCAAGCTGATTGTGCTTTACACGCAGTCTGGCCAGCCGGACGAGGCAGAGCGCTACTTCGGTGAATTGAAAGCTGGCCCGGCAGTCGGTAATTGGCAGGCTTACACCGACATGACCGATACTTACCTGCAAGGGGTTGTAATTGCCGGTCACGGTTGTCCGGCGGCGCGCGATTACGCCGAGACCCATGCCGGTCAAATCCTATCCCCACTCGGTTCAGAGGCATTTGGCTATGCTAATCCAGATTACACGCCGGAAGATGTTTGCCCGTGAAAGATGTGGTAATCAACCACTCAAGGGGCGACCAGCAGGCGCACTTGATGCGGGGCTAATTCGAGACAGTTATCCGAAAGAAGCACCGCACCGTCATCTCTTGCGGCCAACAATGATCGCCAGCGTTTGCCGCTTACATCTTGATCCAATAGTTCGTACACCCTCCGGTCATGAAAGTTCAGGGCAACGAGTACGGTTTGATCATCTGTGCGGCGCAGATAGACCAGGGAATGGCGCGATTTGGTCGTCAACGGAACGAAATCACCGCGCCGCAAGGCTGGATATTCTTTTCGTAAAGCGATCAATTTCCGGGTGAAATTAAGCAACGAGGCCGGGTCTTCGTTTTGAGCGGCCACGTTGCGCTGGCAATAATCTGGGTGCACGGGCAGCCAGGGCTTGGCGGACGAGAAACCGGCGTAGGGCGTGTCATTCCACTGCATCGGAGAGCGGCAGCCGTCCCTGCCTTTGAAAATCGGCCAGTAGCGCTTGCCGGGCGGATCCATGATCTCGCCGCGTCGCAGGGAAACATTGCGCATGCCGATCTCCTCGCCGTAGTACATGAATGGTGTGCCGCGCAAGGTGAGCAATAGCGCCATCGCGATTTTGGCGAGCGCATCCTCCTCGCCGCGCGTGTAGCGTGTCGCTGTGCGTGGAATGTCGTGGTTGCTGAGGACGGTCGTGGGCCAATGCTCGCCGGTGAAGAATGCTTCCCGGCGTTGGATCTGTTTGAGCAGCCAGGCAGGATTCCAGGGGTAGAACAGGTCGGTGGGGGTGAAGTCGAAGCTATAAGCGGCGTGAAGGCGGTCGGGGCCGCTGTAGTGAAGCACTTTTTCGGGTGTGGCGAAAAATGTCTCACCGACGGCATAGCGCTCAGGATAAGCATCCAGGATGGCGCGCAGCTCGTTGAGCAGCGGGATCATCTCCGGCTGGTCGCAATCGTGGAGGTGACGCTGGCGGTCGAAGCCGCGCAAGCCGAACTTGGTTGGATTGTTTCGGAATCGGGCATCCTTGAAGTAAGCGTTGAATACATCCAGGCGGAAGCCGTCCGCGCCGCGCGCCAGCCAGAAGCGCACCACATCGAGCTGCGCCTTGCGCACCTCCGGGTTGCGCCAGTTGACATCCGGCTGTTCGGCAAGGAACATGTGAAGGTAGTACTGGCTGGTGGTTTCGTCGTATTCCCAGGTAGGACCGCCGAAGGCGGCTTGCCAATTGTTGGGAGCCCCCCTCCATCTCCCCCCATTTTCTCCGAAAATAAAGGGAGAGCAAGAGGGGGGCTGCCATATGTACCAGTCGCGCTTCGGATTGTCGCGGCTGGCGCGGGATTCGCGGAACCAGGGATGCCGGTCGGAGGTGTGATTAAGCACCAGGTCCAGGACGAGGCGGATGCCGCGCCGGTGCGACTCGGCCACCAGCCGGTCGAAGTCCTCCAGCGTGCCGAAACGCGGGTCCACTGCGGTGTGGTCGCTGATATCGTAACCGAAATCAGCATCGGGCGTGGGGTAGAAGGGAGAAAGCCAGATGGCGTCAATGCCCAAGTCGGCCAGGTAGTCCAGGCGTGCCGTAATGCCGGGCAGGTCGCCTAGGCCGTCGCCGTTGCTGTCGGCGAAGGAGCGCGGGTATATTTGGTAAATGATGCCGTCGCGCCACCAGAGATAATTGTCCATGTACTGCCTCCGAGAATCTGTAAAAGTGGTGTTATTTTACCCGATAGCCGGAATTGATTGTAAAAGTGTTACAATTTGCTTATCACGTATCCCATCGAATTGTTACTTGCTGGAAAAATGGGATTCTTGACCAAAGAGCAGCAGTTGGTGTTGAGTACAATGCAGACAGCAGTGCGCCATATTCTCCAGATGGTTACGGCTGAAAGAACCTCCGAACCAGTTGCATCGCCGAAGGGTTAACATTTCGTATATAGGTGAGCCAATGCCGAAATCTGACCTCGTTTTGCTGGCTCTGGATAATCCTGATATTTTGCCGTTATTCGAACGGGCGCTGACTGCTGCATCCTATCAGGCGGCATTCGCCCACGACCGGGCCGCGCTTGATAAGGTATTGCAGGAGACATCTCCCGCCCTGTTGATCATCAGTGATAAGTTCAAAGATGCCAGTGGGATAGAAATCTCCTCCAACCTGCTCGAACGTTTCCCTACCCTGCCCATTCTTCTGTTTGCCACTCAGGACTCGCCGGTGTTCATCAAAGATGCGCTGCGGGTGGGAATCAGCGACATCCTTCCCCCGCCGCTGCGGATTGACGACATCATGCGCACCGTGGAAAACAGCCTCAAGCGTGCCCAGCGCATCGGTGACTGGACCCGGCGCGAGGTCCAGCGCACGACCGCTTCGCTGGAGAAACGCGTCAACGAACTGCAAAAACTGGAAACCATCTTCACGCACATCCAAGATGGGGTGATGATCCTGGATAGTGACAACCGGATTCTCCTAATGAACCCGGTCGTGAGGAGGGCGTTTGGTTTAAGCCAGAAGGAATTTTCCGGTCAAAACGTCCTGGAGGTGATCGCGCATCCCGGCTTGCCCTCGCTGCTCAATTCTACTTCGACCAATCTGTTGCAGTTCTATGAGATTGACTTCGAAGATGGCCGCGTCTTCAATGCCCAATACACGCGCATCCCTGACATCGGTGTTGCCATAACGATGCAGGATATCACCTATTTCAAGCGAATTGACCAGATGAAGAGCGATTTCGTTCACGCTGTTTCGCACGATCTGCGCTCGCCGTTGACGGCTATTTTGGGTTATGTTGACCTGCTGGATCGCGTCGGGCCGCTCACAGACCGGCAGCGGGAATTCATCCAACGTGTACGAATCAGCGTGCACAACATAACCGGCCTGGTCAACGATTTGCTGAACCTAGGCCGCATCGAGAGCGGGTTCGAAGGTCAGAAGGAGATCGTCCCGCTGGACGGCATTCTCAACTATACCCTGGACAACCTGAACAACCAGATCGCTGCAAAAAAGCAACACCTGCATATCGAGCTGTCTCCTCATCTCCCCTCTCTGCACGGTAACCCCAACCACCTGCGGCAGATGCTCGATAACCTGATAGGAAATTCCATAAAATATACACCCGAGGGAGGCGACATCTCGGTGAGCGTCGAGGCGAAAGGCGAACAAGTGATCTTGCGCGTCTCGGATACCGGCCCGGGCATTCCGCCAGCCGACCAGCCGCACATCTTCGACAAGTTTTACCGCGCCAGCAACGTTGCGGCCGCTGTGCCAGGATCTGGCCTCGGCCTGGCCATTGTCAAGTCAATTGTGGATAGTCACGATGGCCGTATCTGGGTGGATTCGGTCATCGGGCAGGGCACCACGTTCACGGTTGTCCTGCCGGCTTATCGCGCAGAGGCTGAAATGGCCCGCTCTGCTTAAAGCCTGGCTTCGAGCATCCACAGGGTAAGGAAGGGGGGACCCTCCAGTAAAAAACAGCCTCCGCTGGGTAAGCACCCGGCGGAGGCGTTCGCCAAAGGAGGAGACAGTGATAAGCAAGTTGGAGGTGTCCTATTCCCGTCTCCGCAAACATAATAGCCTAAATTGGCAGGTAAAGATAGCGCGGAAAGTCATAGATAAATCGTGATGAACTTCACAATCCGGTTTCGCGGGACAACTACCGCTGGTTGGTTAGAAAGGCACGTACTGCCTGCACGGCTTCGCCCACATTCTGATAGGTCGCCAGGTGGAGGTTTGGGTGACTATTGCCGGTGATCATTTTGGAGACCGGCTGCCCTTCCTTGTAACAGCACAGCACCGGTTTTCCAAGGCTCAAGGCGAAGGCAACCTCGTACCCGACCCCGTGCGAGGGGGTGCTGACCTCGGCGATCAGCGCGTCGCAAGCCCGGATCCAGGCCACGTCTCGCTCGTAGACCTGGCGCGGGCTGACGATCATCTCCAGCGCTTTGACCCCCGAGTCGGCCAGGTGCGCGGTCGGAACCTCGTGCCCATCCTCTAGAAAAGCGCGGGTGATGGCCTGGTAGACGGCCTCGAATGCGCGCCCACCGGTGATGGAGCAGGCGAAGTACAGGTTCATCAGTTTTTATCAGTTCTCTTCCTCTGGGTTCTTCGGGATTACCGGCTGGCCGGTGGGGAGGGAGTCTGAACCGGGCAGTTGCTGGCTCAAGCGTGAAAGTGAGCGCTCAAGGTGTTCCCCGCGCTGGCTGAAGGTGATGTCGCCGCGCGTGCGCTCGATGATGCTGCGGGCTACATCGGTCTGGCGTCGCAGGCTATTGGTGATGGCGTCAGGATAATCCATCGTGACCAGCACCGAATAGATGTCGTCCATGTGGCCGAGTTGGTGTTCGGCATCCTCTGAATAGCCGTGCCTTAGAATGTCGAGACAGCGGCGGCGCAATTCGCCAACGGCCTCTGCCAGGCCGTTCAGGTAGGTGGGATGGATTACGCCAAGTTCATCGGGGGTGGGCAGCGGTTGATGTTGGATCAAGGCGCATGTGATGCTGGCTTCGGCAAACTCTTTGAGGGCGTCCTGGGTATAACCGGCGTAGTACAGGTCGGGATACTGCGCCAGGTCGCTGCGCAGGGCCTCGGCCAGCTTTTGCGCCTCGCCGAGGTGCGCCTGCATGATATCCGTCTCATCGCGGTGGACAGCCCGGATGGCCAGCGCGCAGGCGCGCGTCAAGGCGCGTGCTTGAGCCAGCGCCTTGTCACGCGTTGAGGTCTTAGCGTCAAAATCTTGCCGGATCTGATTGGCAATTTCTTCCAGTTTGTGCATCGCTCGTTACGATTTTTTTTCCTTGGGCGGCTCAGGCGGCTGGAATGGACGGAAAAGGTGCTCGGCCAGCGACGAATTGCCCGGTACGGCGATCACGCCGAAGGCGGCCTCGTAGCGCGATAGATTCTCAGTCAACGCACGATGAAGAAGTTTGGCGCTCAAGGGCGACATCAGGATGCGGGCGCCCACGGTCGCTTTTTGCTCGCCGGGTAAGAGGTGGGCAAAATCGAACACCAGATCGGCCGGGGAGTGGGCAATGCGCACCAGGTTGGCGTAGACGATTTTCAGCTCGGCGGGCACTTCCAGGGTCGGCGAGGCTGGCCGGGGAGGGGGGAGAGTCATTTTGATCTCCTGGTAGGTTTAAAAGGGGATGTTCTCTTCTTCCGCGGCGACGAAACCGCCTGCTTCATCCGCCGCAGGAGCTTCGCCGGCCTCACCACCGCGCGGGGTCAGGAAGCGCACGGTCCCTGCCGTGACTTCGAACGAGGCGCGCGGACTACCATCTTGACCGGTCCAGATGCGCGGACCGCCGGTGGCCGGGTCAGCCGTCAGGCGGCCTTCAACCAGCACCTTGTTGCCTTTTTTTAGATACTGGTTGCAGGTTTCAGCCTGCTTGCCCCAAGCCGAGACGCGGAACCAGATGGTCTCTTTGACGGTTTCACCGGCGTTGTTGGTGTATTGGCGGTTGGTGGCGACAGAGAAGGAAGTAACAGGCTGCCCGGAGGGCGTATAGCGCATCTCCGGGTCGCGGCCCAAATTACCGATGATGATAATAGTTTGAAACATATTTGTCTCCTCATAAGGTTATAGGCCCCGCCGCGCCGCGGCGGTGAAAGGTGTGATGGGCTTATTTTACACTACTTCGTCATAACAGAGGCAGTTTCTCTGCAACCTTCCGCCGCTCGATTATAATTAGAGCATATTAGTCTAATTTGTATGTCGAGAAGGAGCACGAATGGATCAGGACCCTGGTTTTGACCTGGAAAAAGCCCACCGCTATTTCTCCGCTTTTTACACCTGATTGGAGACGACATGACGCTTGAGACTACCCTGGTCATTGCCGCCCTGGTTATCCTGTTGATCGCCCTCGCCTGGACGCGGGTTCGCCTGCCGCGCCGACCCGGGTTTCGAGGGCATCGAAGATGCAAAGGCGGCGGAAGCGTACGATCGCATCAGCCGCTGGCCGCAATTCGCCTTTTGCGGCGCATGACCGTGCGGACCTTGCGCAAGTACCGCCCGACGGGAACCCTGGCTGACATCGGCTGCGGCCCCGGTCGCTTGACCACGCTCATCGCCCGGGAATTCCCTCAACTGCGCGTCTTGGGATTGGACACGGCGCTCGAAATGGTCCGGGCAGCGGACGCCAAAGCCGCTTTGCTGGGATTATCCGGGCGGGTCGAATTCCGGGAAGGGGACATCGCAAGCCTGCTACTGCCGGATGGGACGCTCGACTTTGCTGTCAGCAGCCTGTCTTTGCACCACTGGTCTGACCCGGCGCGCGGCCTGGCCGAAATCCAGCGCGTGCTCAAGCCCGGCGGTCAATTCCTGCTTTTCGACCTGCGGCGGGATGCGCGGCGTTTCTTCTACTTGCTCATGCGATTCGCACAAACGGCGGTGGCGCCGCCTGCGCTCAGGAGCATCAACGAGCCGCTCGGGTCGCTCCAGGCCAGTTACACCCCGGCTGAGGTGGAGACGCCTCTCACCCGCTCTCCATTTCGCCATTGGAAAATAAACACCTGCGTGGCCTGGCTGTTCATCTAGGGTAGCAAGGCCTGAGCGGGAGCAGCGCATCAACTGACCGGAAATGCACTAAACCACGGGATTGATTAAAAATCAGTGGAAGAAAATAAACCGCCCTCTCCTCCAGGAAGGAGCGTTCTTCTTCTGGCTTTACACCTTCGTGTTCCTTCGTGCCCTTCGGGTTTAGTTCTTCTCCATCATCACCCTCGCCGCCCGCCTCCCAATCTCCACCGCAAAATTCGTCCCCCGGTCCCAGGGGTATACCTGGCTCATCGAAGCGAAATACACCCCCTCTACCAGTGTCTGGATCGGCAGGATGTTCTTCGAGTGATTCACCAGCGGTACCGGCTGGGCGTAAGGCGTGCGGAACAGCCAGGTTTTGCACACCCAGTCCCGCTCGAACTTCGGGTTGAACTTCTTCAAGGCAGGCAGGAAGCGTTCCAGCAAATCCTCCTGGCTCAAGCGGAAGTACTCGTGCTCCGGCTCCAGGTAATCGCCCATATAAACGATGCGGTCGCCGCCGAAGTGCTCCGCCCCCACGTAATTGGTGTGTTCCACCAGCGCCAGGAACGGGTAGCCCGCCGACTTGGGCAGGTTGTACCAGTAGTAGCCCTCCTCCGAGAGTTGGTGCTTGAGCGCCAGTACCATCACCACCGCCCCCATGGACTTCATGCTCCTCAGCCCGTGTAAATATTCTTCGGGTAAAGACGGGACGAGCCGTGTCATCGCTTCGGGCGAGAGCGTGACCAGGACTTGGTCATACGCCTCAGTCATCTCACTGCGGATGCTTACCCCGCCAGTGCCTGTCTCCTGCTCGATGAGCGTGACCGGCGTCTGGATGCGGATCTCGACTCCCATCTCCCGCAGCCGGTCCGCGAACAAGTTGGCGAAATTCTGGAAGCCGCCCTCGAACGTGCCCAGACGCGTGGTGCGCGCCTTGAGCCGCGCCCACATCCAAGCCATGGTCACTTGCTTGTAGTAGCGTTCCCCGAACTTGCCGATCACCAGCGGTTCCCACATCAGCTCGTAGACCTTGTCCCCGGCCCATTTGCGCATCCATTCGTCTACGGTGAACTGTTCCAGCGGCCTCCAGTTGTTCGTCAGCCGCAGGTACAGCCCGACCAGCCCGAAGCGGATTTTGTTAATCCCAAAGCCCAGGCCGGGAAAGAGGATTGCCTTGAGGATGGAATCGAACGGGTAGAATTTCCCCTCGTGATACAGCACCGTGTACGGGCGCGGGAAGAGCACCTTGTCCTCCCAGCCCAGTTCGCGGATCAGGTCGAGCATGTGCTGGTCACTGGCGAACCAGTGGTGGTAATACTTCTCCACCCACCAATCCCAATGCGGCTCTTTGAATCCACTCGCCAGCCCGCCGACGGTTTCTGCCGCCTCGTAAATGGTGACCTTGTGCCCGACCTTTGCCAAGTCATACGCGGCGGCCATGCCGCCAAAGCCTGCGCCGATGATTGCGATTTTCATAACCTCTCCGAATGGGACGCGGATACCCTTGCGGGCACAGGCGAGCGCGGCAAACGCGGATTTAATATATTTCCGCGTTCATCCGCGTTCATCCGCGTCCGATGTTCTTGTCTCCGTCCTTAGCGAATCACTCCACTTGATACCCTCGCGCGCCATGAAATACGCGCCCAGCAGCGTGATTGGCACCCACAGGGCCAGGTGCAGGACAAGGGTATAGCCAGTCGCCACGGCCTTGTCAATGCCACCCGCTTGCAAGACGGCGATACCAGGAGCGTCGAAAGTGCCCAGGTAACCAGGCGCGGCCGGGATGGTTGTCGCCAGGTTGACCACGCCGTTCATCAGCATCAAAGTAAAGAAATTGACCTCGAAACTGAAGGCGTGCATGACGAACCAGTACTTGACCGTTTCCAGCAGCCAGATGAAGACCGACGATATGAAAACCATCAGGACATTGGCTGGCGAGCGCAGCGATTCCAACCCGTCCAGGAACTTGTGCATGATGCCGCTGGTTTGAGCGCGGATGTGCTTGGGCGGCAGGCGGTCAATGAACCACTGACCGATCCTCGCCGTCACCTTCGGGAACATGGCCGCAAGCAGGAAAATGAGCAGCGCGCCGAAAAAGGCTACGCTTCCCCAAATGGCCAGGTCTTGAATGGTCACTTCCCATTTTCCAATTGGCACGACCACCTCCGCCAATTTGGCCAGTTGCGTCAGGTTGACGAAGACGAAGGCCAGCATCACCACCCCGTCGAAGATGCGCTCGACGATGATGGTCGCCAGCGAAGCAGAGATGGGCACGCCCTCACGTCGCTTGAGCACCACGGCCCGTAACACTTCCCCAGCGCGCGCCGGGTAGATGTTGTTGCCCATGTAACCGATGCAAGTGATGGGGAACATAACCCGCGTCTTGATGGATTTGATGGGCTTGAGCAGGTAATGCCAGCGCCAGGCGCGCGCCCAGACCGCGACGAAATAGACCGCCACACCAGGGATGATCCACCCGTAGTTGGCGGTTTTGAGCGACAGCCAGAACGCCCCCCAATCCAGTTTACGGATGACGAAATACAGAAAAACGGCGCTTATCAGCACCCCGCCCCAGAATTGCCAGCGTTTCATGCCCTGATTGTACCAGAGGCGTCAAAAGTCCAAGAAGAGCCAAAAGGTTGATCTTTGGTGCACATGGCTCCTTTGGCGCTTTTGAGGCTATAATCTTGCTATGCAACTTGGCCATCCCGCCCCTGACTTTTCCCTGCTGGATCTATCTGGTCAAATCCACCGCCTGAACGACTATCGCGGCCGGATCGTCATCCTCAACTTTTGGTCGGCGGAATGTCCCCACGCGGCGCGAGTTGACCGGGAATTGGGGACTTACCTTCGAGAGTGGGGCGAACGCGTGGACTTGCTGACAGTCGCAGCCAATGCCAACGAAAGCCAGGAGCAGGTGGCCGCGGCGGCGCGTCAGCGTGGACTAAGGCCGGTGTTATTGGGGAGCAGGTCAGGGGTCCCGGACGAATACGAAGCGCAAACCACGCCCCACTTGTTCGTCGTGGACGCGGACGGCATCCTGCGTTATCGCGGCGCGTTCGACGATGTCACCTTCCGCCAGCGCGAGGCGACGCGTTCCTATCTCAAGGATGCCGTTGAGGCGCTGTCCGCTGGTCGAAGCCCGGAGCAGGCGGAGACAGCGCCCTACGGCTGTACCATTGTGCGCCATGTTCCCTGATTCATGCTAGAATAAAAAGATGACGATTGAATCAGACCAACGAATCGCTTTTCTCAAGAAGATACACCTTTTCCGCGGCTTGACGGATGAACAGGTCACTGCTGTGACCGGTAAACTGGAAGAAGAGACTCATCCAGCGGGAGAGGTTGTTTTGGCAGAAGGTAAGTCCTCGGATCGTTTCTTCTTGATTTATCGCGGTAAGGTGCGTGTCACCCGGACACGTAAAGGGGCTGAAGAACAATTGGCCATTTTTGTGGCGGGAGATTTCTTCGGAGAGATGGGGGTAACTCTTCGCGGCCCTCATTACGCTTCCGTCAGCACAGAAGAGGAAACTCTTCTGCTGGTGTTAGCCCGCCAGGATTTCGTGAATTTCATAAAACAATTTCCTAAATTCAAGACCAATCTCGCAATTGTGATATCTAGCCGTCGGTTAGCGCAAAAATTACGCTTTAAGTGGTTGCGCCCAGACGAAGTCATTTATTTCCTGGCGCGCAAGCACTCAGTCTTGCTGTATCAGGCCTTGATCGGGCCGGTATTTACGTTGCTTATGTTCCTGATATTGCTTGGCTTTTCTACTTTCATGCGGATTAAAATCCCGATTGTTATAGACGCACTGGCGGTGCTCTTTATTATTGGTTGGGCGATTTGGAAGGGGATCGACTGGGGAAACGATTATTACATCGTGACGAACCAGCGCGTGGTCTGGTTGGAGAAGGTTATTGGTATCTACGATAGCCGACAGGAAGCGCCCCTCGGCACCATCCTTTCAGTGGGTGTGCAAACCAGCATGACTGGCCGGATGTTGGATTATGGGGATGTCATTGTGCGTACCTTCGTTGGGCGAATCCCCTTGAGTTATGTCAGCCATCCCCAACAAGCGGCTATAATTGTAGAGGAGTATTGGCACAGAAGTAGGGAGGTTTCCCGTCGAGAAGAGGTCGAGGCCATGAAGCAGGCCCTGCGGGTCAAGCTAGGACTGGCGAAAGTAAGCGAACCGGCTCTTTCAGAGTCGAGGGCTAAACCCAAACCCGTGAGTTCGTACAGACCCAGCATACTCATGATCCTAAGTCGGGATATTTTCAGGCTGCGATTCGAAGAGGGCGGAACAATCACCTATCGTAAACATCTATTCGCCTTACTGGAACAGGTCGGCTGGCCTACGATTTTTTGTCTTGCGTTCACTGGTGTGATCATAGCGCGCCTGGTGAATCTTGCACAGGTAGAACACTTGGCATTGATCACGACCACGCAAGGACATGTGCTCATTGACCCGCTGTTTCTTTCTTTACTGATTGTGATGGTTCTTTTAATTTTTTGGTGGGTATATCAGTATTTGGATTGGAGTAATGATATTTTCCAGGTTACCCCAGATCAAATCCTCGACATTGATCGCAAGCCTTTTGGAACCGAGCAACGCCGATCCGCACCGTTGGAAAATATCTTGAGTACAAAAGCGGAACGCGTCGGTTTATTGGGTGTAATGTTCAACTTTGGGAATGTCTATATCTCTGTAGGCAGTATGGAACTAGTCTTTGAAGATGTCTACAATCCTGTAGCTGTTCAGTTGGATATTGACCAACGGAGAATAGCGCATGTTGCAAAGAAAAGGGAAGCGGAAAATATCGCTGAACATGATTTCCTAGCCGATGTGTTCGCAGAATATCATCGCAGCAGCGAGGAAATCCGCCGCGAGCATGAAAAAAAAGCCAGCCAAAGTGATGTACAATAGCGCCGCTGGAATCCTTTTATTGGTGGATGCTCATTGACGATACGTGACATTGCGACTCTCCCGGACCTAATCCTGCGCCGCAAAGCCAGGCCGGTGACCAAATTCGACGGCAACCTGCAAACCCTGATTGACAACATGATCGAGACCATGCGCGCCGCGCCTGGCGTCGGGCTGGCGGCTCCGCAGGTGGGCGTTTCCGAGCGCGTCATCGTGGTCGAATATGGCGACGAGGAGGACGAGACCGTCCCCAAGAAGCTATACGCGCTAGTCAACCCGGAGTTAAAGGCCATCTCTCAAGAGACCGAAGTGGGTGTGGAAGGCTGCCTTTCCGTCCCTGGGCTGCTGGGCGAGTTGGAGCGTTCGCTGGCGGTGACGGTCAAAGGTCTGAACCGGCGCGGCCAGCCAATGCGCATCAAGGCCAAGGGTTGGTTGGCGCGCATCTTCCAGCACGAGATTGATCACCTGAACGGCGTTGTCTTCACCGACCGCGCCACGAAAGTCTGGAAACCCGCCCCGGAGGAGGCGATGGTGGACAACGTGTAACCCTCACCCCATCTCCCGGCCCCTTCCCCTCTCCCAATTTTTGGAGAGGGGAAGGGGTGAGGGAAAATATGTACCTCACCCACCTCTCTCTGACCAATTTTCGCAATTTCGCCCGCCTGGATGTGGATGTTCCCCGGCGGGTTGTTCTGCTGGCGGGGAGTAACTCCCAGGGCAAGACCAGCGTGCTGGAAGCGGTCTATTTCCTGGCGGCGTTCACGTCTATGCAAACCCACCTCGACCGGCAACTGGTCAATTTCATCGCCGCCCGCGAGGCATTGGCGGTGGCGCGCCTGGTAGCAGAGTACACGCGCGGGCCAACGGCACACAAGCTCGAGGTCCGTTTGATCCTCGAACCGAGCGGTGTAAACGGCCAACGGCTGCGCAAGGAAATCCTTCTCGACGGGGTCAAGCGTCCACTCTCGGAGGTGATCGGCCACTTCAATGCGGTCATCTTCATCCCCCAGATGATGCAGATCATCGAAGGCGGCCCGGAAGAGCGCCGCCGTCACCTGAACCTGGCGCTGGCCCAAACGATTCCATCCTATGCCCGCACCCTGAACGAATACAGCCAGGCACTGACGCAGCGCAATGCTCTGCTCAAGCTGCTCAACGAGCGCGGCGGAGATGCCTCGCAA
>Ga0315279_10001226_pt1 | contig 43570 bp, 45 predicted proteins | sample YL17G06_20_MG_FD_203694 | JGI IMG/M metagenome (GOLD analysis project Ga0315279, IMG submission 203694) | Sediment microbial communities from Yellowstone Lake, YNP, Wyoming, USA - YL17G06_20 | ecosystem: Environmental > Aquatic > Freshwater > Lake > Sediment | place: USA: Wyoming | collected...
AGCCTTTCCGCGTGTCCAGCGGATGGCGTGTGCTCCAGGCCTTTATGAACGAAGCATCCAACACGGCATCAACGTCTTTTGCATCGTTCCGTTTCAAGAGCTTAACAACTTTCTCCTCGATCATTCTGGTGAGGTTGTCTTCTCCGACTTTGCGGATGAACCTGCTGAGAACGCTTCGAGGATAGCCTGCTTCGCCTATTTTGATGGGGCACAGTTTTCTGAGTCGCAGGTCTGTGTCGAGTAGTCTTGCCATTTCTCTCAGACTGCGAACACTCTTCATGCGCATGGCGATGAATGTTCTGAAAACGCCTAATGGGTTTCTGGGAGGCCTGCCAGGCCCAATCGTGTGGAAGCATCTGAGTAACGCTGCTTTAGCAAAACTTAAGTCTACGTTTCTGAAGAGGGTTTCTAGGGTCTCGTGTTCATCTTGTCCCGCTAGGATTCACCTCCTAAGCTTGGATGTAAGCCATAAAATACGAGACCCCAACTGCATTAATTAATTTAGGGACAAGCCAGCGCGCTGTATAAGTGAGTGTGTATATGATGAGTTTCTGAGTTTCTTCTTTCTTCTTTACACTCCATACACTCATACACTACAACACACACATACACACATGCACTATCATTCAGAAGGAAAGGCTCTAGGTCGGTCTTAATAGAGGAACTGACAGGTGTCAGTTGATGCGTGGAGAAAGTGTTTCCATATACACACACTCTTATACACACACCCGAGCTAATCATGTCGCCAATCACCTTCTTTAGAAAGAAATTCTCTAAGAGCTGCCCGCACTACCTCACTTATGTTCTTGAATTTGCCTTCCTGAATTAGCTGCTCGATTCGTTGTCGTTCTTTCGTTGATAGTCTAAATGAGATCAATTCTTTGTATTCTGGTATCATACTAGCCGGTGTATCGAATAGTAACACAATTATATAAGACACTAACGTATTCGTACTAGTACGCATAAGTTAGTGGTGCTTCAATGGTTAAGAAGACAATTCATGGAATAGAGACTTGCGAAGATTGTAGAAAGATCTTCTTTCTTGTTATTGAGCCGGAGTATTCATCCATCCGTTTCAATGCCTTGCTAAGATTATGCCGAAAGACAATTGATCCAAAGTATTCAGCTCCTAGGCTGCAACGACATTTAGATGGACTCGAAGGCAAGTTTGTTAAACGAACAAAGAAAGGGGCTCAACAGGTCGTTTATTCATTGATTATCCCAAAACTAGACCTAGAGTTAGGAAGGCTTGACCTAGAACAAAAGGCTCAAAAACTACACAAATTGCGTCTAGATCAGCTGGTTCATCTCATTATGAATCTTTACAGGCTGATCGCCCTCGAACAGGTCATCACCGATATGGAAAGTTTGCTTAATAGAATTACGCCGGAACAATATTCCTCCAAGATGATTATCATAAGGAATGTTTTGCGTCTAAAAATGAACCAATACAGTGAGGCGATGAAGAATCGCCCAGAGACTGAATATAATGAAGTGTTGAAAGGGCTGAAAGATGAAAGAAGCAAAGTCACAAAGAGACTGGCCGGGTCGAAAACATGAAAGTTCAAATCAGTGTTCTAGGACTAGTCCAAGTTGTGTTGCTGCTGGCATCCATTACGCTTCTCTGGTTAACAATTTGGAGCTACTTGCAGATCAATCCAAGCCACTTGGTTTCTGTTATGGCTAAACCTGTTCAGAACAATCTCACGAAAACACTTGGAACAGCCTTTCTGGTTTCCTTTGCGATTTTTGCTGTATTATTCTTTGGAAGCATGTACAAGATGTCGAAACAGCATGAACAAAAGAATGAAGGTGTTAGGTCATGAATGAAAGTGCAAACAGTCTGCAATCAAGATTCTACTTAGAGGCTACCAACTACTATTATCAGCAAATGGAACTTAATTTCCAAGACAAAACCAAGTTTCTTTATTCCCTTATAGCGTTCTTGCCAATTGCGAGAAGTGTAACGTATGTCTTCCAGAAAGAAGCATCCAAGAACACACAACTAATGAACTTGTATGAAGGTAAAGTCGATGAATGGAAAGGCAGTGTTCTGATGCGATTTTTCAATGAATTGAGAAATGTTTCTCTGAAAGAGCATACACCAGACACTCGGACTAGAGTTAGTCTGAAATGGGTTGTGGACGTACACGCACTTGCCGAAGGCGATGTAATGACGGCAAACGGACCTGATGGAAAGCCTTTGACGTTTGTTCCAACAGAACCAAGAATTGACAAAGTTATTGGCTATCATTTCATTCATAATTTCAAATGGTTCAATGAAAATCCAGATGTAATGTACCTATGCAGGGAATACTTGAATGAGCTTGAGACGTTTGTAGCCGAGGTAGAGAATAAGGTGAGAGGAATAAGCCATGAATGAACACGCAGCGCTAACGGACTTGATAATCGGGGCTCAAGCTTGTTCAAGAAACTCTGAGAGACTGCTGAGTGACGCGGAGGAACTCCTGGGCAAGAACGGTAACATAAGCTCCTTCCTTCTTTATCTTTCTGCCTTGGAGGAACTTGGTAAAGGTTTCATTTTGGCTGAAAAGGTCAAGAAAAAGGAGCCTCTCTCTGTGAAGAAATGGAAGGATATTACAACCAAGCGTGGACACCAGACCAAGTTGAGCGCTTTCTATAGGGCTCGCGATTCTTCTGACGAGATTATGGTAAGAGCTTTTGGGCTAAACTATGCGCAAATCCTAGAAAAGATGGCGAAGAGCCAGGGTGACAAAGCGCGCTGGCGTGTCCCGAAATTGGTCTAAAATGGTCATAATTCCTATTTTCGGGTTTAGGGACAGTTTTAAGGCATATATCTGTTTTTAGCCCTCCTGTGTGCCTTGCCGTTCCAGACGGGCTAGATGTAGCTTCAACGGCTTATGGAAAACTCTGCTTCCATCGAGCTTTGATGGAACCCCGCGGTTTACCATCTTTTAACTCGGTCAAGATTACCCGTCAAACAAGCCCAAATCAAGCTCCAATAGACAAAAGAAGAATAAAAACCATTTTTAACCATTTTAGGGACAAGCCAGCGCGCTATAATTTACAGTATGGGAATGGTAGCCCGGGAGAGACCGTTCCCAGACTGTAATTTATGCCGAAATTTCCCTTTTTTGTTAGATAACAGGCCGCTGGGACTTGATATATAATATCAGAGATAATTCAAACTCGTTTGTTCCATACATAATGACTCTTGATGGAAAAAGGATAGAATGCCATGTTTCAAAGTGGCAGTTGTACGGCTTCGTGAAAGGAGATCACGGCGGTTGTCCCACAGCCGAGTTTGTGGGCGTCAAGGATCGTGCCAACACGCCTCAGAAAAACTTGTTTGGTCGTTTTCAAAGTGAAAGTTTTGTATTTCTTGTTCGGGCATTCTTGATCTCTAAACTAGTATTTCGGCTCATTTCTTCTAAGGTTTCTTCGTTGTGCCATGAGCCCGCTCGATGCTCATCATTTTTCCAATTGTGTCAAATAGAAAAGGTTCTCGTCAGGATCCGCAAACAAAGCGGCATAGCCTCCCCAATACTGTTTCTTCGGCGGCTCCACGAAACTCACGCCTTTATCCTTCAACCTTTCATATTCCTTGTCAACATCTTTCACAGCCAAGTAGATGTTAGGAGCCCCCTCCTTCCGTTCCTTCTTTCCACCAAGCATAACAGCGAAAGTTGCCGTTCCAGCTAAATCAAAAATCACGTAGTTTGACCATTCATTCTTTATCTTCAAACCAAGAACATCACGATAGAAACCAATAGCCTTCTTCAGGTCCGTCACTTTAATCTCAAGCCAACTAACCCTCTCAATCAAACTGCCCACCTCCTCGTCAGCCTGACTAAATGCAACCAACCGTTAAAAGATTTAGCGAAGGACAAACGTTAATTCTTCTAAACAAAATATACCCCTCTCAAGAAGGGCAGCCAATGACAAGACGCGGTTTGTACGTGGGAAGATTCCAACCCTTTCATCTGGGACACCTCAGCGCAATAAAAGAGGTTCTGAAAGAAGTCGACGAACTCGTAATCGTGATCGGCAGCGCACAATACAGCCACAACTTCAACAACCCGTTCACCGCAGGCGAAAGACTCGTAATGGTCCGCAAGGCTCTGGAAGAATCCAAAATAAACGAGGACCGCGTCTGGATCGTGCCCGTTCCTGACGTACACTTACACATGATGTGGGTCAGCTCAGTCGAAGGATACACACCACACTTTGACATCGCCTATTCAAACGAACCGTTGACACGCCGCTTGTTCATGGAATCCAAATACAAAGTGAAGCCAATCCGCTTCTATGACAGAAAAACCTACTCTTCAACCGAAATCAGAGAAAAAATGGTCAAAGACGAAAACTGGGAGAAACTGGTTCCGAAAAGCGTGGCAACCTTCATAAAAGAAATCGACGGAATAAACAGACTCAAAGACCTGACCAAAACCGACAAAATATGACTATAAATTGCTTCTTTGTCTTACGCACTTAACCGCTTGAAGATCCACGGAGGCACATGTTTCGTGCCACACTTGCAAAGAGTAATTCTCGTCTTATGAAGATCAATGAAAATGGCCCGTGTGCGCCATTTCTTCACTGCCTTCCCCGGGCTTCTAAGAAGCCTCATCCCTTTCTCCTCGTCCACACGAAACCCGCCACCACTATTACACCAAGCGCAGACAGTAACAGGCGCACCAGTGTTTGCGTGGCTTGCAGGTATATTTCCTCAAACATCTTTCATCAACAACAACTTGTTCACATGAGCCTAAAAACACAGTTTCCAAAGTATGCATATTCAAGAAACCGAAATATGACGAACAACCACCACTTCAATAGTAATAGATGGTCACTGCATCGCCATTCTTGATTTTGAACACTCTCGAGGCGTTGCCTTGATTGATCGATATCTCCAGAAAGCCGTGACTTCCAATCAAGGTCAAGGGTTTCCCAGCCTCAACTTCACCATAGGCCTTGCAGAACCTCATCTTTACTTCGCCTTTTTTGAGCCTTGCCTTAACCGATCGGCCAACTCCTATGCTTCCAAGGTCGCCCTCGCGAATGTTAGTAATTATGTTCCCAAAATCGTCCACATGAATCACTTCCCCCGCAATCGCGCCTTTCCAGCTCACGGCCCCCGCAAATTTGGGAACCACAAACTTCACTATTTCCGGACCGAAACTCGATGGCGGCAAGCCGTTTGCAAGGTGACCTGCAGCTGAAGCGAAAATGTCCCTTCCATGAAAAGTGCTGGACACTTCAGGCATCATCAGCGTCTTGTTCGTTATCTCACGAACCTGCTTGATCCGCTGGGCTTGCGCAGCGAGAACCAACAATCCGTTGTCGGGCCCCACGTAGCAGGCACGATCTGTCTCTATGCATATTCCTCGTCTTTCTGGCCCAACCCCCGGATCGACAACTGCGACATGAACAGTGCCAACTGGAAAATAGGGTGCTGCCGCAGCCAAGATAAACGCGCCCATCCTGACGTTAAACTTGTCAACCTCATGAGAGACATCGACAACCGTCGCGTCAGGACACGTTCGCAGTATCACGGCTTTCATTTCTGCAACGTACGGATCCTTCAACCCAAAATCAGTCGTCAACGTGATCAGAGGATGATCCATGTCATTCTTTTATTAACGGCACGGGATAATTACCTTTCCACAAACAAACTTAGGCTGACTGTGAAAAATGGTAGGTCTCCGAAAACTCACTGCCGCAGAAGTGGCGTTGACAACAGTTTTCACAGCATACTACGCCGTCTTCGGCTTCATAAAAATCTCACCAATAATCGGCCTGCCTGGACAGGCAATCACCGCCGCCGCCATCATAGCTCCAATCTTGGGAATACTGCTCGGCCCATACATTGGCACGCTTTCCGCATTCCTCGGAGGAACCATCGGTTTCTTTTTAGGCTCACTCTCATACCAAAGCTTTGCCTCAGGCATCACAGCAGCCTTCTGCGCAGGAACAATCAAGAAAGGAAACAGACGCATCGCAGCACTGGCATATGCTTCACTGCTGCTGCTGTTTGCATTTTATCCACAAGTAGGACCAGCATGGACCTTCCCTCTTGAAACCTGGTTCCAAATAATAGGACTCATCATCCTCATCTCGCCCCTTCAGGCCACAGCGAGAAGGCTATTAGATTCAGCCAACAACACCAGACTGCTCATCGGCTTCTTCATAACTTGCCTAGTCTCCACTCTAGCCGGCCAAATCGCAGGCTCACTGGTCTTCGAAATCTTGGCAACAGACCCACACGTTGTAACAGGCGCATGGATCACACTGACCGTCCTCTACCCCATAGAACGAACCATAATAGCCCTAGCCGCAACATTCATCGGCGCCTCACTTTCGAAAATTCTGAAAACAACAAACCTGCCAACCACATTTGGCAAAATCGCAACATGAAAACCCGTAAACAGCACCGACGACCTCGTCCTCATGCCTCGGAAAGACCAAACTGCAGGTCTGCACGTGGAAAAAACCTAGGTAGAGGGGGGTAGGGTGTTTTTCGCTGAAAAAACGCGAAAAACAATGTTAAACAGTCCACATCGCAGGTCTACGCCTTTGCGCCGTAACGGCAGTCTTAGTTTACACTTACACGATTCAACGTGATACTCGTAAGTTACAACAACTGCAGAATGAAAGTAATTCACGTCTGACAATGATGGATACGGAAAGGCAAAGTTTTTAATGGTCTCAGCATTAGAGTTGTTCACATTTCATCTCAAAATTACGAGAGGAACACAACACATGAACCTTCACCAGGAAAAAACCCGCCAACTAACCTGCATAGCACTCATACTGACAACAATATTCACAGCGCTCTACTACATGCCAAAAGCATCAGCCTCAATGGCAATAATCACAATCGACCCCCAAACAGCAAAAGTCGGAACCCTAGTAAGCGTAACAGCAAACGTAACGACCAACAACGGAACATACGCAATCTTTTTCGACGACTTATTCATTAGCAACGGAACCGCCGCCGGACAATACGCAATCACAAACATCACAGTTCCAGACGCGAAATTCGGAGCCCACTACATAACAATCAAAGACGTCGCCACCGGAGAAAACGCCACCAAACTCTTCTCCGTGTCAACAGGCTACTACCTAAACATTTCAGGACCCGAAAGAATACAAGAAGGCACCTCAATGCCCATAATCGTAAACATGACTGGCGGCGACACAACAACAACTCAAACAGCCAATGTCACAGTCATAGCCCCAACAAGCATAACATACACAAAAATGGTGGACATCCCGCTGACAGCCACTGGCAACGGCACAAAAACACTCAATTACCCAACAGACTTCTCAACAGACGCCAACACTAGCTTCGTGGGCGACTACAGAATTCTCTTCAACTCGACGTTCGCCACCAAAACCTTCAAAGCAGGACTCACCGACGCTGCGGAATACCACAGAAACCAAACAGTAAACATCAAAGCCGCCTACGAACCAAACGAAAACGTCACACTCACAATCAAAGGAAACGGAATAGACTACCTCACAGTCAACGTAACCGACCCCACAGGCATAGTAAGCTACGACTGGACCGTCCCCATCAACGCCTCCATGGGATCATACCAGGTCACCGCAACCTCAACATCAGGCTTCACAACCAAAACACCAGCCGACAACCAGAACTTCACGCTACCCGGCTACGCAATCAACTTCACAGCCCAAAACCTCGCCGGAGAACCAGTCCAATCCATCGAGATAAAAGGCTACGAAGGCAGCAAACTCGTAACAAGCCCAACAACAACCGCATCCGACGGAAAAGCCGTACTGAACCTCGAACTCGGGGAGTTCACAGTCAAAGCATATTACAACCCTCAAACCCTCGTCAGCGAAACAACACTGACCGTCACCAACACGATTGCGACAACCATAACATGCAACCTCACCAACATACGCATCCAAGTCGCCTCAGTCGTCAACGACGCACAAATCAACATACCATTCGCCGGCATATTGCTTTTACAAGACAACTCAACCTACGCAACCGACATCAACGGAACCGCCACAATCCATTCACTGCCCCCGAACGCAACATACAGCATGAACCTAACACGCTACGGAGCAGTCTTCAACACAACCACAATCACAAACCTGCTCGTAAACAACGAACCCACAGGATGGTATGACATCAAAGTCAACTGTCCCACCTCAAACCTGCAAGTAACAGTCACCAAAGCAAACGGACAAACATTCAACAACGCCATAGTCACAGCACAAGAACTCCTAGGCGCACCCCACTACGAAGGCACCACAAACCAGGACGGAACAATCACATTCAACCCTGTCTTCGGCAAATATCGCATACAAGTCTTCGACGCCAACAGAATACTCCTAAACGAAACAACCATAGACATGTTCACAAACCAAAACACAACCGTTTCATGCCAACTCTACGGCCTAACAGTCACTATCCAAGTCGTCGACTACTTCGGACAAGGCATATCCAACATAAACGTGAAACTCCAAGGAGAAAAACAACAAGCAACAACACGCACGACACAAGGAGACGGAACCGCCACATTCGACAACATAATCGGAGGACAACTCCAAGCCACACTATACATGAGCGGCTCATCAGACCCAGTTGAGGCACGAAACTTCCCCGTTCAAAACTCAACAACATTACAAATCAAACTGGCCAAATACGTCACACTGGCGGGAATGCTCATCGAAACAAACCAATTCGCCATAATAATCATAATCATCATAGCCGCACTGCTCGTCATCGTCATGGAAATTCGCAGACGCATGCGCATCAAGACTACCAAGAATGAAACCGTTAGTTCAGATAAATAGCCCAAAGGAAAAACGTTTATATTAAAACCCGTATCAGATACTTCTGAGAGAAACAGAACTCGCAACATCAAAATTTTGTGAAACAATTGAACAAAGGTCGTGCACACTTTGGCACAGGTCAAAACTTGTTCGCAAACATGTGAAGCCTTCAAATGCACAAAAAACGCCACGATGTACCGTCAAGATGGCATCTGGTGCAGATGGACCGAAGACGTGTGTAACGTAGCAAACTGTGCCTACGCAATCTGCTCAAAAAGACGGTTGCTCCCCAGAGGAATCTGCGGAGAAACCATAAAACGGAAAACCGTTGAAAAAGAACTCGACGAAGTAATAGGCCCAACCGTGAAGCTTCGAGGCAAAACTCTCCGCAAATTCGGAGAGAAAGAAATCTTCTAACAACACCAAAGCAGTCTCAGCAGACCAACGTTCACCAGATACCCATTCTCTCTTTTTCGCTTTACTTCGCAGGAATACGCTTAACAACCGGCGGCTTCACTTTCTTCAAAATCCTGTACCCACAAATAATGCACTTCGTCTCTCCGCCCCGCATGTCTAACTCTTCAGACGGAACTCGCGCACCACACTTGACACATTCGTAAACGATACCCGCAGACGACTTTTCCAAATACTATCCCTCTTTCTAAAAAAGGAAAACCACTCCGCTTTTAAACGTTTCCCGCCAAACCCATACTCCAACAACGGAAAGGCAACACATGACAAAACACCTCAAAACCCTACTCTCCCAGACTCTTTCGCCGAAAGAAGTAGCCAACATATACAATTCCTACGACATAATAGGCGACATAGCAATCATCCGAACCACAAAACAAACCGCCAAACACAGCAGAGACATCGCGCGGGCAATCATGACCGTCCACAACAACATCAAGACCGTCCTAGCCCAAGAAAGCGCCGTCAAAGGAGAATTCAGACTAAGAAAACTGAAACACATCGCCGGAGAACACAAAACCCACACCGTCCACAAAGAATCAGGATGCCTATTCAACGTAGACCTTGAAAAATGCTATTTCTCACCAAGACTCTTCCATGAACGAAGACGCATAGCAGAACAAGTCAGACCCGGAGAGGTCGTCATAAACATGTTTGCCGGCGTAGGATGCTTCTCAATCCTCATCGCAAAAAAAGCAAACAACACCAAGGTGTACTCAATCGACATAAACCCCGCCGCCATCGAGTACACACGAGAAAACGCCCGAACAAACAAAGTATTCACAAAAGTCATACCCATCCATGGAGACGCAAAAACAATCATCCCCAAACAGCTACGCCATCTGGCCGACAGAGTGCTCATGCCCCTGCCCGAAAAAGCCCTCGAATACCTCCCCCACGCCATACACGCAATAAAAACACGCGGAGGATGGATACACTACTACGATTTCGAACACGCCAACAAACACGAGAACCCCGTACAAAAAGCCAAAACCAAAGTGGCAGAAAGACTTCGAAAACTGAAAACGCCTTTTCAAATCTGTTCCGGACGAACCGTAAGAGAAACTGGACCAAACTGGTACCAAACAGCACTAGACATCAAAATACTACCGAAAAAGCACGCTAGCCTCAAAAACTCAAGACAAAGCGTCCATTCGGAATCAACATAGAAACTGCACGGAAAGCACGGCAAACCCTGCCTGAAAGCCTCCTATCAGGCTCGCGCACGTTACCTTAGACGGAAAAAAACTAGGGGGAGGGGGGTAGGGTGTTTTTGGCTGTTTTTCAACCATAATCCATGTTGAACAGTCCATAATGCGGGCCTACACCTCTGTATTGAAACTTCCGATGTATGAAAGGTCTGACATTCAGCGACTTGAACAGGTAAAGTTAAATTAGCCTTCATATGCATATCAAAGGTGCTTCAAAACAACACACAACACGAAGCACAAAAACAAATCAAACTCTCCAATGGAGCAATCCGCTTGGGAAGTGTAAAAACAGAACAAGTCAAACGAACCGCCAAAGAACTAGTCAAACGATTCCCCGACAAATTCACACGCGACTTCGAAAACAACAAACACCTAGTTAAGGCCCTGATACAGGGAGGAACGCCCAAAGTCCGCAACCAAATCGCAGGATACATAACCCGCTTCCTCGCAGCCGAGGCCGAAGCAACTGAAGAACCAAACGAAACCGAAGAACTGCAAGAAGAAGCCGCATAATAACCTCAACAAACCAGACTGGGAACGAAACAAAATGATGGACCAATACAGAAAAGGCTGGGCACTCAGATACCTACGCGAAGCAAAAGCAGAACTGGAAGCCGCAAGAAAAATGCCCTACATGGCACCAAGCCTAGTTTTAGAAGCCGTAAGAAAAGCCCGCAACGCCATCTACTACAGCCTAGGAGAACCCGCATTCATAGAAATCGTCGTCAGAGAAACCGCCGAGAAAACACAACTCCAAACAATCGAAGACCCCATCCTCAAATGCTTAATCGAAATCGAAGGAACAGTCCAACAACTATCCCAACTCGAAGAAATCGACGGAGAAAGAGCAATGAAACAAGCAGACAACCTAATACAACTAGCATCAGAAATAGTCGAAACCCTAACAGAACAAAAAATAGAAGACTAAACTAACCTAAGACTTCCCGAGAGACTCCTCAATACGCTCCAAAGCCTTCCTTATATTCTCAACAGAATTCGCAAAAGACAGACGCAAGTATCCCTCACCGAACTCACCGAAACTCGCCCCCGACAACACCGCAACCCCCGCCTTGTACAACAGATGTTCCCCAAGCTCACGCGAATTCATACCGGTTCCAGTTATGTTCGGAAACGCGTAAAACGCTCCCCGAGGCTTCATACACCTAAAACCCTCGATATCGTTCAAACCGTCAACTATCACTTCCCGCCGCCTCCTAAACTCAGCAACCATATTCTCCACATCCCTCTGAGAACCCTTCAACGCCTCAACCCCAGCCAACTGCACAAACGTGTTGGTACACGAATTCGAATTAGTCATCAACTGCGCAACCTTCGCCGCCAAATCCTTCCTCATCACCCCATAACCCAACCTCCAACCCGTCATGGCATAAGTCTTAGAAAAGCCATCCAGCAGAATCGTCTTATCCTTCATCCCATCAAACTGCGTTATACTCTCATGCCCACCCTCATAGATGATCCTGCTGTAAATCTCATCGGAAAGCACAAACACATCATCCCTCCGCGCCACACAGTCAGCAATGGCCCCAAGCTGTTCACGAGTCGCAACCCCGCCTGTCGGATTCTCAGGCGAATTCAGAATTATCATCTTAGTCTTCGCCGTAATCTTCTCCTTAACATATTCAGGATCAAGGCTGAACCCATTTTCCTCCTTCAGCGGGATAGGCACAGGCTTGGCGCCCACAAATTTGACTACAGACTCATACACGGGAAAACCCGGGTTCGGACAAAGAACCTCTTCACCGGGATTGACCAACGCCAGAATCCCGAAAAACATGACAGGCTTGGCGCCCGGTGTGACAACCACTTCCTCGGGCTTAACGTCCAACCGTCTGGTTTCAGAAACATATTCTGCAATAGCCTGCCTCAACTCTGGCATTCCGGCCGAAGGCGTGTAATGGGTATGCCCAGCACTCATTGCTTTTGCAGCCGCGTCTTTGATGTTCTGAGGAGTGTCAAAATCCGGTTCACCGATTTCCAAATGAATGACCTCTTTACCCTGCTTTTCAAGTGCCTTAGCCTTCGCGAGAACCTCAAAAGCTGTCTCTGTCTCAAGCGCCTTCATTCTATCCGCAAATGCAAAACCCAAACAAATCACCCACATTCGAAACTGAAATTAACCGTAGAAACAGATCGGTATTTAACCATTCTACAGCAACAAAGAAAAAGGTATGAGGAAAAACGGTTCTTTCCGCATGTTTAGAATATTTTTGAGAGCGGTCGAACTTTCATAACATCCGGGTTGATCAGGTTTGGCGGTTGTTTTCCCTGGAAGAAAGCGACCATGTTCTCCGCAACCATTTCAGCCATTCTGGAACGGGTCTCAAGACTTGCGCTCGAAACATGAGGCGCCACAACCACGTTGTCAAGCATAAGCAACGGATTATCCACAGGCGTAGGCTCCTGCTCGAAAACATCTAAACCGGCACCGGCAATCCAACCTTCCTTCAGCGCTTTGAACAATGCTTTCTCGTCCACGACTGGTCCCCGCGAATTGTTCACGAGATAAGCAGTCTTCTTCATCAGTCTGAGTCTCTGCTCATTTATCAGATGATGCGTCTCTTTCATCAGCGGAACATGAATGGTGACAAAATCAGATTCCTTCAGAAGCGTGTCCAGGTCGACCTTCTTTGCCCCGAGCTCTTCAATCTCAGGTCTTGGAATGACATCATAGAATAGAATCTTCATATCGAACCCTTTTGCCCTCTTGGCAACGGCATAGCCAATCCTTCCAGCGCCAACGATGCCAATCGTCGTCCCATACACGTCTCTTCCAGTCATCATGTTGGGGTGCCAGCCGACTTTCCATTGTCCAGTACGAACGTATTTGTCTGCTTCAACAACCCGTCTGGCTAAAGCCATGAGCAACGTCCATGCAAAATCCGCGGTCGTATCGGTGAGAACCTCAGGCGTGTTCGTAACGTAGATACCCCTCTTCGTGGCCTCAGGGACATCTATGTTGTCAAAACCGACGGCCAACTGACAAACAATCTTCAGTTTCGGTGCAGCGTCAAAAACCTCAGCATCCATTTTGTCCGACAAAAGTGTTGCCAAAGCGTCAACGTTTCTCGCCTTGTCAATAATGACTTTCTTCGGAGGCGGAGCATATTCAGGCCAGACTTCAGCGTCAAAATGCTGCTTCAAAACTCTCAACCCTCTTTCAGGAAGCTCCCTAGTGACGTAAATCTTTGGTTTTACCATGCAAACCACCATACAAAGTTCTGCGGAATTGTTTATTAGCGTTGACTTATTACACTTACGCATCAATATTCGAAGAATCTCCGAGGTTTCTGTCGAATGACCAAAATAGCCAACATGGAAGACCTCGTCAAGAACGGCGAAACTCCGATTGACAAACGAGCAAGACAATTGGCATTGAAAAGCCTCGAAACCGCTTTGAACGCCGTTGACCCCAGACAGATAATAAAGACGAAAGTTCGTCTCACAGACTCCAAGTTAAGAGTCGACTCCCACTCGCTAGACTTGAGAAAATTCAAGAGCATTTACGTGATCGGCGGAGGCAAAGCAAGCGGATCTATGGCCGAAGCTTTGGAAGAGGTGCTTGATGGATACATAACAAAAGGACTCGTCAATGTTCTACATGGAACGAAGAACAAGACACGCACGATAAAACTCCACGGCGCAAGCCACCCTGTCCCCGACCAAGCAGGAGTAGAAGGAACGCGCAGAATGCTTGAGATGGCCGAAGAAGCCGAAAAGGATGATCTGATCATATGCCTGATCTCGGGCGGAGGCTCAAGCCTAATGCCCCTGCCAAAGGGAAACATCTCGCTTTTGGACAAACGTGCGATCACCGATGCTCTTCTGAAGAGCGGCGCAACGATAAATGAGATCAACACTGTACGAAAGCACATTTCGGATTTTAAGGGAGGTTGGCTTGCAAAAAAGGCTTATCCTGCTACGATCTTGAACCTGATCCTTTCTGACGTGATGGGAGATCCTCTGGATTTCATTGCGTCCGGCCCGACCGTTCCAGATTCCACGACATTCGCCGACACAGCGAGAGTCCTGAAGAAGTACGATCTATGGAACAAAGCCCCACCATCTATTCGAAAGGTTCTGTTTGATGGGGAAAAAGGGCGAGTCGCCGAAACTCCAAAAGCAGGAGACAAAGCGTTCAAAAAAGTGCACAATGTTGTTATTGGAAACAACCGTTCTGCGAGTCAGGAAGTGTGCTCTTGTCTCAGGTCGGAGGGGTTAAACACTCTCTTGTTGACTTCAACTCTTGAAGGAGAGGCTAGGCATGTGGGTACGGTGTTGGCTTCGATAGTCAGTGAAGTCAGGATTTCAGGAAATCCTGTTCACACTCCAGCTGGCATAGTTGCCGGGGGAGAGACCACAGTGACTGTCACGGGCAAAGGCAAAGGCGGCAGAAATCAGGAGATTGCCCTGTCATCTGCCTTGAAGCTGAGAGGAGCAACTGGTGCTATTGTGGCTTCTTTGACCACTGACGGCGTTGACGGACCGACAGATGCTGCGGGGGCGATTGTTGATGGAAAAACTTTGGAGAGAGCTCAGAAAATGGGCCTAGATCCATCGAGATATCTAACTGATAATGACTCCTATCACTTTTTTTCTGAGCTTGGTGATCTTGTGTTTACAGGCCCCACGGGAACGAATGTCAATGATGTTTCTGTGATGGTTATCCTTTGAGACTGAAGGTACGAACAAAATGAGTGTTCATGTGAAGTTCGTAGGTTCTTTTCGCGGAGTCACGCGCAAAGATGCGATAACTTTGCGGTGCAGAACTTCTGTTTCCATAAGAACTATAGCGGAGAAGGTTGTCAAGAGACTGCCTAATATCAGGTCCTCTATGTTTGACCCTGTTTCGGGAGAGCCGAGAACAAACATGCTTGTCCTTGTTAATGGACAGGAAATCGGTGTCTTGGACGGGTTACAGACTGTTGTTGAAGATGGAGACGAAGTGGTTTTCATTCCGGTTATCCATGGAGGATAGTTTTGTTTGAGGCTTTTTGCCGTAAAAACGCGCGTTGTTAGAGTTGGCGACGACTTGGTTGAGTTGATTCTTGAATCGTTGCGGACTTGTAACTTGCAGCTCGAAGACAATGACGTGTTGGCTGTCACCTCCAAGATTGTGTCTTATTCAGAGGGGCGCGTTGTGAGATTGAGCGAGGTGGCGCCTTCAAAAAAGGCGAGGTTGCTGGCAAAAGAATATTCGGTGAAATCTGAATTTGCCGAGTTGATCTTGCGGGAGGCGGAGAGGATCTATGGTGGAGTTGACAAGGCTGTTCTGACCTTCAAAAACGGAGTCATGACCCCTAATGCAGGCATTGATAACAAGAACACACCTGATGATTTTGCTATCTTGTGGCCTACTGATCCCGAAGAGTTCGTGAGGGAATTCAGAGACAGTATCAAGCGCCGAGTGGGCAAGGACGTTGCTGTTTTGCTGGTAGACAGTGGGTTGGTTCCCTTGAGGAAGGGAACGAATGGGCTGGCTTTGGCGGTTGCGGGGTTCAGACCCATAAGAGATGATATTGGAAAGAAGGATCTATTTGGGAAGCCTATCATGATTACGCGGCAGGCTGTTGCTGATGATTTGGCTTCAGCAGCACATCTTATGATGGGTGAGGCAGTTGAGCAGACGCCTGTTGTTTTGATTAAGGATGCGCCGGTTGATTTTGATGGTGGCGTTTATGGTGCGGCTGAGATGATGATGCCTTTCGAACAGTGTATTTTCATGAGCATAATTGACCGGTGTTTGCGGCGTGAAGAGACGGGTTAGAACATGCTTATTGTCCTTCACCGGGCTTTCGCTGGCGTTGCGATGATTTCTTAGTTTTTGAGACAACAATGACTGTGGCAACTGTAGTTGTGGCGACGAGGAGCATGATGGCTGGTGAGTTTAGCTCCGGGATCATGGGTGTTGCTGATAGTATCATTAGGTTAAGGTTTTGGGTAAGGACGAGTAAGTCGCCGTTTTGTATTGTGCGGCTTGTGTGTATGGTGTAGTTGAATTCGACGAGGGTTCCGGTTTGTTGGTCCCACAAGAATTGCCAGTTGGCGGTCAGGTTGGTTGTTACCGTAACGTAGTTGACGTTGGTTGCGTTTTCGTCGTAGCTGAGGAAGTTTGCCAGTAGCGGTGTTCCGAGGTAGTTGGTGACTAGGGTTTGGTTGAGTATGAAGGTTTTGTTGTCTGGGTATTCGAGGTGGATGCCGTCGCCGGCGTTTCTGCTGGCGGGGATGAAGAGTCGTTGGGCTCCAGTTGGTGTGCTTTCGCCTGTTGCGCAGTTTAGCAGTATTGTGGAGTTGCTTGAGGTGGATGTTTGGTTGTAGCTGATGGCTCTGAGTGTTAGGAGGTTGCCTTCGATTGTGATTACGGTTACGTTGATCCAGTAGGTTTGTTCTATGATTTGGTCCATGAGTTCGGTGTCGTTGCCGTTGAGGTTTGTGCGAGTGGCCTTGTATTGGAGTTGTTGATTGGGGCCGACGCCTGCCGCTGCGTCGGCTGAGTAAGTAAGACTTGTCAGTAGGATGAGGAAAATGGGGATCATGATATATTGCCGTTTGAGAGAAGTGTGGGACATTGACTTTCGATGTTTCCATCTTGGCATTTATGCCTTTCTGAATGAGGTTTTCAATGAATGGCGAAAGGTACCTAGCAGACTGTCGTAAGCTGGGCGGGTTTCAACAAGGGGCGTAGGCCTATGGTATGGACTGTTCAACATGAATTATGGCTTGAAAAACAGCCAAAAACACCCTACCCCCAGGGTTTTTCCGTATAAGGTAACGTGCGCGAGCCTGATAGGAGGCTTTCAGGCAGGGTTTGCCGTGCTTTCCGTGCAGTTTCTATGTTGATTCTCTTCCGAGTGTGCGCATGTGGCTACGTGTGGATTTTGGATATGAAATGACACTTCATAATTCTTTTCTATATACTGTTCTCAATTTGCAGTCGGTGGTGAATTAATGACACCTAGAATTCAGCCTTATATACGAAGGAAGCCTGGAAACACCAAGAGGACAATTCACGTAAAAGGCTATTACAGACACAAAGCATAGAGCAACGTCGCAACTTTGCCTGTCAAAGAGATTAAGAGCAGTCTGACAGGCACGCATCAATTTCAAAAGAAACACGAAACCTCAGTGCTTTTGCCATGTACAATACTGCAAGATTGGCTCTCACTGTTCACTGAGAGACATCGACGAGTCAGCCCATCAAATCCAGTTTTATCCCGAACAGATCCTCGAAATTCTTCGCAACATGTTCAGCCACGCTTTCGGGCGTGAGCCCCTGCAATTCGGCAATCGCATTCACAATAATCGGAATCATCGCAGAGGTTGTTCTCTTGCCTTTGAATGGCGCCTTGAAAAAACGCACCGGACCGTCTGTTTCTGTCAGTAGATTGGCTAGGGGAACTTTTTTGACTACGTCGCGTATTCCATTAGAGTAGACGACTGGTGCGCCCTCAGAAATGTAGTATCCTCTTTCGACAGCCTTTGGAAGCACACTTATGGGGTTGCTGAACCAGTGCAGCAGGACTTTCTTAATATTGTAGGAAGGAAGCATGTCAACGATCTGAGTCGTCGTGCCGCGCGAATGAATTATTACTGGCAGACCGAGTTCTTCCGCCGCGTGCAGCATCGAATCAAAAACTCTGAGCTGCTTGTCCCAGATGTCCATGTATTTGAAGTCTAAACCTATCTCCCCGATCGCCACAAAAGCTTGATCTCCTGAGTGGTCTTTCATCAAGCTTAGCGTCTGTTGATGCTCGTCCTCGCCGAGTTTTCTGACCGTCCAAGGGTGAATTCCCAAGGCAGCATAGATCTTCCCGGGAAACTGCTTTGCCAACTCTAAACTCCTAACACTGGTTTTCAGATCCATGGAGTTCGAGAGTGCGGCGACAACTTCAGAACGTTCGGCTTCTGCGACGACCTCTTCAATGCAATTTGCATATTCCTCGTCAGATAGATGAATGTGTGCATCGACATACTTCATTGCCTGTTCCCCGCGACGATCCACCCACGATATATCGCTCTTTATAATTTCTTCCTCAGAATATATAATGGTAATAATGAGAAAACGATGCCGATTGGTGGACACTTATGAAGATTTCTTAGAGTACTGGAAAGCTTCAAGCTCCAAAAGTGTTGCAAACCAAGTTGCCTTATGGCAGACTAAATACATGAGCAAATACCCTGAGTTGTTGCAGAAGCAATTAAGAAACTATGAAGAGGTAGGCGTCGACTGGCGGAAGATTGCCAGAAAAGTTGTGCAGGCCATACCACGTCACCTCAAACGCATGGAAGAAGCAAGGCGCAACATTCTACAGCTATTTGAGCCCACCTATATTCGGGCTGTGCAAAGGTTGGGTTGCGACTTCAACGTTACCCTTGTCATTTATGTTGGCATCGGGTGTGGTGCCGGATGGGCAACAAGATACGAAAGACAGCCCGCGATCTTGTTGGGTTTGGAAAACATTGTTGAGGAAAAATGGCACAGCAGTTCCAAACTTGAAGGCATGATTGTGCATGAAATAGGCCACTTGGTACACATGAAGTGGCGCAGTGAATGGAAAACCTTCGAAAAGGCTGCTGATGATCCGTTGTTCAGGCTTTACGAGGAAGGATTTGCTCAGAGATGTGAACACATGGTTCCTGAAAGGGATACGTGGCATATGGCGTCGGATAGGCAATGGCTTTCATGGTGTGAACAGCACAAAGCGTGGTTGGCGAGAGAATTTCTCGGACGTTTGGATAAACATGCCTCGGTTAACGATTTCTTTGGTTCTTGGTTTGACATCCATGGAAAAAAACAAACAGGGTATTTTCTGGGGCACGCCTTCATTGTTAATCTGGAAAGGACATATGCTCTGAGAGAAATTGCACTTCTTAGTTTCTGCGACGTAAAAAGGCTGGCTGCGGCGTATTTGAAAGCGGTCAGCAAGGAGGGCGCGATGTAACTGATGACGCATTTTGGTGAAGGATTATGAATAACAAACGTTAAATATGGCTTTAAAGAGAAAAAGGAGCTACGGAGGACTGTTTATGGTCGATTTAGAATTAGCCGTAGCTCCAATGCACAGGCTGTGCAAAAAGGCTGGGGCAGACAGAGTAAGCGAAGCAGCGGCAAAAGAGCTGGCTAAAGCGCTTGAGGAAATCGGTGTGAAAATAGCAAAAGAAGCATTGGATTTTGCAATGCATGCAGGCAGGAAAACGATAAAGTCTGAGGATATCGAAATCGCAGCCAAGAAAGTTATGGGCAAGTAGCCTCATTTTGCCAATTTTCTCCTTTCTTTTTTCGCGTTTCCATGCAGTGGAACCAAGCTCTTTCGTTCCGAAGGTTTCTGGCACATGTGATTTGATAGCGAATTTCTTTCAAAGTCTGATTCGTCGCCTGGAGCAAATGATAATGGTTAAGACAGGATTCATTGTGGAAAAACCCTTAAGAATCACAAGTCAAACTTTACTTACTGGAAGCTGATCAACATGGGTGGCAAGAAGAAACTAAGCCTTAAGCAGATTGAACGTACACAAGATAAGAAGGATGCTGAAGACAAAGAGAAAAAGAAAAAGGAAAAAGCGGGAGCACCAAAAGAAAGAAAACCATCTTCAGTGGTCCCGCCGGACGCGAAGAGCGACAAAACCATCGGCGAACTGAAGAAAATGCACGTTTTGACGCCATACGCGGTGGCGACACGTTTTAACATACGGATAAGCGCTGCCAAAGACTTACTGGATCAACTGCAGGAGAACGGTACAATCAAGTACGTTTCTGGGAATCACAACATCAGAATTTACAGAGTAGATTGATTCAATCGTAATCATGCCTAACCTTCATTTCTTCCATATCGCCGAGTTGAAGGGTCAAGATTTTTTGAGCTTTCCTGCAAGGGTCTATACTGAAAAAGAAGTGAGGCAGGCAAAGGCCCTCATCGATAAAGGATACAAGCATCGACTGAGAATAACAGGAACTACAGACTTCAGGCAGAAAGTGAAACAGGCACTGGCGCTCCTCAAGACCGCTGGGTATTACGATTTCTTCAGAACCTACCTCGCTAAGATAATGGAAATTGACGGTTTGACTCAGCTCCGCCAATCAGAAGCCGCATTATGGCTGAACAAGTACGCCGTGAAAAACACCGTTGACGCAGCTAGTCTTTTCGTGCAGAAAGCCAATCTCATGAAGGAGTATCTCGAAGGAACACTCTACTATGGCGGACAAGCCGAGAAACGCTCAGGCGAGAAACGCATAAAGTTTCTCGAAGAATTGAAACTGAAGAGCAGAGAAAAGTCAGTGGTAAAAGAATGTGAAAGACTAGTCCAAATGTGGAAAGAAAGCTCGCTTGTCTATTAGAGACCTTCAACCCTGATTTTTGTCCCACTCTTGATCTGCTTGAACACGTCAAGATTGTCGGTTACCTTGCCAATGATGTTCACCGGACTGTATGGCTGCGATTTTCCATAGAAAATGCATATCGCGCTTCCCATGGGCCAAAAGGCGATTGTGCCCGTCTCAACGACAGGTTTGGCTTTTTCTTCTCCCATTTTTATGGGAGTTTCGAAGTATACCTCCTCTTTCCACTGGGCGGCCCTTCCTTCGATAGGGAATTTTCGGACTATCATATCTATAGTTCTTGGAGCCAGGAAACGCACGAGTTCCCCTTCAGCTTGACCCATGCCTTCAATCGTGAACTTTATTTTGACGCGGGAGACTTCTCCCTTTTCAGCTTCGACTTTGTCATTGCTCGTTGATTTTTCGTCACTCATCATTTTTTCACGCTTCTACTGATGAACTCATCCAAGATGTGTTCAAGCGACACAGGCCCGAGAACCTTCAATTCATATCTCACCCTTATTGTGGGCTGGTTTATAGTTAATACTCTTCTCAAGTCTATAGGTGTCCCGATGACGACCACATCACAGGGAGTGCGATCGATGGTCTCCTTAAGCTCTGCAACTTGCTTATCGCTGTAACCTAATGCTGGAAGAATTGCGCCTAGATGTTGGTATTTCTTGAATGCCTCTTTGATTGAACCAACTGCATAGGGGCGCGGGTCGACGATTGTTTCCGCTCCGAACTTTTTGGCAAATATCATGCCAGCCCCATAAGGCATGCTTCCATGGGTTATTGTTGGTCCGTCCTCGATTACCAAAGCTCGTTTCCCCTTGATTGCATCTGGCTTGTCAGCGGTTATCGGGGAACCAGCTTCCAGAACCGTTGCCGTGGGATTGACCATTTTGATGTTGTCTCTGACCTGTTTCACTTTTTGCGGATCAGCCGTGTCGACTTTGTTTATAATTATCACGTCTGCCATTCGAAGATTTGTTTCGCCAGGATGATAAGTCAGTTCGTGACCAGCCCTGTGAGGGTCGGCTACAACGATGTTCAGGTCCGGTCTGTAAAATGGCAAATCATTGTTGCCGCCATCCCACACGATGACGTCTGCTTCTTTCTCTGCCTCTTCCAAGATTCTTCCATAGTCGACGCCGGCGTATACGATTATGCCGTTGTCGATGTGTGGCTCATATTCCTCTCTTTCTTCAATCGTGCATTCATACTTGTCAAGGTCTTCGTAAGAAGCGAAACGTTCCCAGATCTGCTTTCGCAGGTCTCCGTAGGGCATAGGATGTCGAATTGCGGCAACGCTCAAACCTCTGCTTTTCAGGATTTTGGCAACTTGCCGTGAGGTCTGACTCTTTCCTGACCCGGTTCTCACGGCGCAAACTGAGACAACTGGAACTTTGGCTTTCAGCATCGTCGTTTTTGGACCCATCAAACGGAAGTCGACTCCGTTGGCGAGTGCGATGGATGCTTTGTGCATTACATATTCGTGTGACACGTCACTATAGGCAAAGACTACCTCGTCAACGTCATGTTCTTTTATGAGTTGGGGCAGTTCCTCCTCGGGATATATTGGTATTCCTTCAGGATATTTTGAACCTGCAAGCTCAGTTGGATATCTTCTCCCTTCTATCCCAGGAATCTGCGTCGCCGTGAAAGCAACAACTTCATAGGATTCGTTGTTCCTGAAGTAGACGTTGAAGTTATGGAAGTCTCTGCCGGCTGCGCCCATTATAATAACCCTAGTTTTCCGCATGAAACATACCTCTGAAAACCCCAGGATCAGATGGGGAGGTGCAATAACTAGAGGATGATTCTATTTAAACCTAGCGTGCAAAACTAGCTCAACAGTTTCAATGTAGTTTCTCCGATGAATTCAACTTGTTTGGGTGTGACGCCTGGATGAACTGGCAGCGAGAACACCTGTTTTGAAACCGTTTCAGTCACCGGTAACCTATGTTTGGCGAATTTGCGATAGTAAGGCATGAGGTGGATCGGGTTCACATAGCAGACGAATGCGCCGATTCCTTCTTGCTTCAGTTTTTCCACAAGCGCATCTCTTTTCTCAACCCGGGCATTCTTGAGCTTGACAGTGTAGAGATAATAGCTGCATTTGAAGCCTTCAGGTTCGGTGGGCAACTGAAGTTTCGCTGTTTTTTCGAGTATACTGCTCAGTTTTCTCGCGTTTTGACGCCTTTTGGCCACGAACTTTGGCAGCTTCTTGAGTTGCTCTATTCCTATAGCTGCTTCTATTTCCGGCATGTGATAATTGTGTCCTAGCATCAGTGACATGTATTTCTGTTTCTCTCCGTGGCTTCGAATGACTCTTGTTGTTTCCTCGATGTCGCTGCTGTTGGTTGTGAGCATGCCCCCTTCACCTGTCGTCATGTTCTTGCTCCCATAGAAGCTCCAGCATGCAACGTCGGCAAAGGAACCAGGCGGCTTTCCCATGTACAAGGCTCCGTGGGCTTGACAAGCATCCTCCACGATTTTCAAGCCGTGTTTGTCGGCGATCTCCCTAATCGGTTTCATATCTGCGGGCATTCCATAGAGATCCACAGGCATGATTGCCTTCGTCTTCTTCGTTATTGCCTTCTCAATCTTCTCGGGAACTGCAGTGTAAGTGTCAGTGTCTATGTCGACAAACACTGGTTTGGCGCCGTTGAAAACGATGACTTCTGCCGTCGCCACGAAGGTGAAGCTCGGCAATATCACTTCGTCACCTTGCTTGATGCCTGCCGCGGCAAGTGCAGAGTGCAAAGCGCCCGTTCCGGTGCTCATGGCCACGGCGTGTTTTGCCTTCGCATATTTTGCGAATGCTTTTTCAAACTCGGTGACCATTGGTCCGGCGCCGACTCCGTGAGTCAGGATTCCGCTTTTCAGGACTTTGGTGACGGCTTCGATTTCTTCTTTGCCGATTTGTGGAGCGTTGATTGTGATCATGGAACTGCCTCGTCGCTAGTATAAGATTTCTTTGTTAATAACCTATGTGCATTTCGGATGAGCCTGGCTCTTGCTCATAGAAGAATGAGAAATCAGGGGAATATTCCATAACCGTTTAGCCGGGTCAGGAACTCATTTCTCTCCTTCGCTACTTCTGCTTTCCGTTTGTCCAGAAAATTCAGCTCTTCAGATAATTCACTTAGCCATTGTCCGATGGCTGCTTTGCTTTCTTGCTCCGTCATGTTAGCAAGGTAGGATGAAACATCGGTCGGTGCGCCTTTCATTAGTTCGTGCAATGGGCAATTTACGAGTTGCAGTTTCGAGAATGGAAAGAAATGCCTTGTGGTGCGTGGTGGCAACAGCTTTCCGCTGAGTCCCGATGCGAGGACTTTGTCAATCGTGATCTTTTCTTTCAGGTCGACTTGGTAACGGTGAATTCTTCGCGTTCCAACACGGATTGCGGACCTTTGAAATGCCTGAACTAACAGCGTTGGAATGTATTTGTAGCCGAGGCTTTTCAGAGCGAGCCATCGGTGCATTCCGTCCAAGATGACGCGTGTCTCTTCGTCAGCAATCACTGGATACTTCAGCACGCCGTCTTTCAGTATCTCTTTTTTGAGAAACTCTAGGTACAATGGTGAGCCTTTCTCGTGGGGTCTAAGTTCGTCGATAGGCATCAAGGCTATTCTGATATCTGTGCTCGGGTTTTTTAGGACAGTGACGGTCAACGATGCTCACCCTGTGCTTTTGAAAACGGGAACTTCGATTCTTGCGGGTTCGTATTCGGTGAGACGCCCTGCGAGATACTGTTCGTATGCTGATAGGTCAAGCAGCCCGTGTCCACTGTAGTTCATTGCAATTACTTTTTTCTGCCCAGTCTTTTTGCATCGAAGTGCTTCGTCTATCACAAATTTCAGGCTGTGCGCAGTTTCAGGTGCGGTTATCATGCCTTCCGTTTTGGCCAACATTTCAGCCGCCTCAAAAACCTCTTTCTGACCGTAGGCAACCGATCTTGCATAGCCTTTGTTAATCAAGTATGATATCAGCGGCGCCATTCCGTGGTATCTTAAACCGCCTGCATGAACTGGCGGACATGCATAGTCATGTCCGAGTGTAAGCATTTTGATTAGCGGGGTCATCTTACCAGTATCGCCGTAATCATAAGTGTAAACGCCTCTGGTCGTGTGTGGGACAGCTTTAGATTCGCATCCAACGAACTCTGCGCGCGACTTGCCTTTCAGTTTGTCTTTCATGAATGGAAAGCAGAAACCAGCGTAGTTGGAGCCCCCACCGATGCATCCACAGACCAAATCGGGTTGTACGTCTAGGAGGTCAAACTGCTTTCTTGCTTCCAGACCGATGATCGTTTGATGCATCAAGACATGGTTCAATGCGGAGCCGATAGAATATCTGGTATCGTCATGAGTAACGGCATCTTCAATGGCCTCAGTAATGGCTATGCCAAGCGTTCCGGGATTTTTCGGGTTTTCCTGAAGTAGTTTTCTGCCAAAATTAGTCTGGTCACTTGGCGATGGAAACATTTCGGCACCGTAAAGTTGTGCTATTATCTTTCTGCCAGGCTTTTGGTCATAACTTGCACGGACCATGTAGATTCGGCATTTCAGATCAAAAAGTCTGGTTGACAATGCTAGGGCCGTGCCCCACTGTCCTGCCCCTGTTTCGGTGGCTATCCTTTTGATTCCTTGCATCTTGTTGTAGTAAGCCTGCGCGAGTGCGGTGTTTGTCTTGTGGCTCCCTGTCGGGCTGAAGTTTTCACACTTAAAGTATATTTGAGCAGGCGTCTTCAGAAACCTCTCAAGTCTGCGCGCACGATATAGCGGTGTTGGACGTGGAAGCCCCAAATAGGCATCCAATACTTCATCAGGTATTTTGACGTAGCGTTCAGCGGAAACCTCTTGTCTCACCAGTTCCTTGGCGAATACTCTTTCCAGCATCGCCGGATTTACAGGTTTCAACGTTGTTGGATCTAATGGCGGTGGCAAAGGTTCGGGAAGATCGGCCTGTATATTATACCATGATGTTGGCATTTCATCGGTTTTCAAGTTCGTCGCATATTCTCTAGTTTTGTCTATGTTTGTCATGTTATTTCCCTTCATGCTCATTTTTGTGCGTTGAAGCACATTTGTAATCACACTAGATTGCAAGAACATATTTATACTTTATTGCGCACAAATGTACATTAAGGAAGGCACAATATGTGGAGAAACGTGGAGAGATATTTTGAAGGATGCCCAGAAAGACTCAAAGTATCACGGGCTTTGATAGAAAATGGGTTAAGTGTGAAAAATGGCAAAATCTACCTCAACGATATCGAGATGCCACCGATCCGCGTGGCACGAGCTGCCGGAGTGGACAGAAGGACGGTTAAGGAAACGTTGATGGCCATAAAGTCGGCCCGTGAACTTCGCGAGATATTTGAAGGAATAAGATCCGCGGGACTTTCATTGAAAGAAATCGCAAGACCTTTGGGACTTGGCGTTGTCGAAATAACGCCTGTTGATGCAAAAATCCCCGGAATACTGGCCAACTCGGCGCAAATCCTAGCCAGAAATGGTTTGAGCATAAGACAAGCGATTGTAGATGATCCAGAGCTTTCCCCTGAACCAAAACTGACGTTGATTGCCGAAAAGAAAATTCCAGGAGAACTCATTCCACAGTTGCTGAACGTGAAAGGAGTAGCCAAAGTTTCTGTATACTAAACAGCCGACCTCATCTAACGCTGCAACTTGAGGGTTTTAGAAGTGGTCCTCAGCGTGCGCTCGAACGAACATTAAAGGCAGGCATATTTGGATCCAAATATCCATGATACATTGAAACCTAGGAGGGGTAGGAAGACCTGCGCCCTATCCAATGGGCAGGATTGAACGTTAGAACATCGTGTTTTTGGCAGAAAAGATAATAGACAGCATCAAGGGCAAATAGATTCAATGCATGTCTGTAGCCACGTTGTGGATAGCTCATGACAAGAATAGGCGTATACGTCTGCCACTGCGGCTTGAACATTGCCGGTGTTGTTGATGTGGAAAAAGTGGCTGCCTACGCCAAGACCTTGCCGAACGTTGTGGCAGCCAAACATTATACTTACATGTGTTCTGAACCTGGCCAACGCCTGATCCAGGAGGACATAAAAACTCATAAACTTGACAGAATAGTCATTGCGACCTGCTCGCCTCGCATGCATGAGGACACTTTTCGCAGAGCGGTCGCCGAGGCAGGGCTTAACCCTTACTTGACTGAAATAGTCAATTTGCGGGAACACGTTTCTTGGGCTCACACTCACGAACCTGAAAAGGCAACGGAAAAAGCAAAGGCATTGGTCAGAATGGGCGTTGCCCGCGCAGAACTTCTGGAACCTCTGGAAAAACGCAAAGTGAATGTTGAGAAAAACGTCTTGGTCGTGGGAGGTGGAATCGCTGGCATACAAGCCTCGCTTGATCTCGCCAACGCTGGCTTCAAAGTGTATCTTGTAGAAAAAGCCCCGAGCATTGGGGGACGAATGGCTCAGCTGGACAAGACCTTTCCAACACTTGACTGCAGCGCGTGCATTTTGACACCGAAAATGGTTGACGTAGCCAAACATCGAAACATAACGCTTCTGACAAACGCCGAAGTCACGGCTGTAAACGGCTTCGTTGGAAACTACGACGTTTCAATACTCAAGAAGCCGAGATACATCGACGAAAAGAAATGCGTCGGCTGTGAAATCTGCACGAAAGTCTGTCCAGTCAAAGTTCCAGACAACTTTAATGAAAACCTTGCCCAAAAAAGGGCTGTCTATATTTACTCGGCACACGCTGTTCCAAGAATTGCGATAATCAGCCCAGAACACTGCTTGAGATTGCGGTACGACAAAGATGTGTGCGGAAAATGCCAAACAGCATGCGAAGCGAAAGCCGTAAACTTCAAGCAGAAACCAGAAACGACTCAGGTCAAAGTAGGCGGAATAGTTGTCGCAGTAGGTTCAGAAGTATTTGACGCTGCAAGAATGGCCGAACTCGGATACGGCCGTTTCAAGAACGTCATCTCAAACATGGAGTTCGAAAGAATATCAGACGCATCTGGCCCAACGAACGGAAAAATCCAAAGTCCCAGAGACGGAAAGACCCCTAAGACAATAGCATTCATTCAATGTGTTGGTTCTCGTGACAAACGCTTTCATGAGTACTGCTGCCGCGTCGGATGCATGGTAACATTGAAACAAGCAATCCTCGCTCGCGAGAAAATCCATGACAACGTAAGAATATACGTCTGCTACATCGATCTACGTGCCTTCGGCAAAGGCTATGATGAATTTTACAGGCGTGCAAGAGAAATGGACATTGACTTCGTTGCCAGCATACCTTCGGAGATTCATGAGGCACCGGACCGATCACTCTACTTTGATGTTTACGACAAAGGCACTAACAAGCTTTTGCAGGTCCATGCCGATATGGTTGTTCTTGGAACAGGGCTCGTTCCAAACAGCGACCTTGCCAAAATCAGCGCGTTGTTCCACGCCTCAAGGAGCGCTGATGGCTTCTTATTGGAAGCTCACCCGAAGCTAAGACCACTCGAAAGCGCCATGGCAGGAGTGTTCTTGGCAGGTGCATGTCAAGGACCCAAAGACATCCCAGACACAGTTGCACAGGCAAGCGGAGCGGCGGCTAAGGCCATAGATCTGCTTTCAAGCGGCGAAATCGAGCTTGAACCCCTGAAAGCCGTTGTTGACAAGGACTTATGCAGCGGATGCAGAATCTGCGAGTCTATCTGTCCCTTCGTCGCGATAGAAATGAAATCCGAAACTGTCCAAGGTGAGAAGAAACTCAGAGCCGAAGTCATTGAGGGTATGTGTCAAGGATGTGGAGCATGCAGCTCAGCCTGCCCAACGAGTGCCATCAAGATCCAACAGTACAACAACAAACAGGTCCTAACTCAAGTTGAGGCTGCGTTAGCAGAGACATGCCCAGAAGGAGGGAAGTAAGTTGAGCCTCATAGATTTGATGTCAATGGCCAAGCCCAACCAAGAATCACGAGACAAGATATTGGCGAGGCTCAAAGGAAAGGAACTTGTGAACTGCTTCCAATGTATGAAATGCACAAGCGGCTGCACGGCACTCAAATTATTGGAGCTGAAGCCGAATGAAATCATCAAACTCGTCAACTTGGGCTTCGTTGATGAGCTGCCGTCTTCAGACATAATTTGGACATGTGTGACCTGTCTCAAATGTGTAGAGAGATGCCCGCAGAAAGCATCGCCTTATCATGTCATTATGGCATTGAGGAATCTTGCCGTCGAAAAAGAGGCAAAGGTTCCAGAAGGTTTTCTAAAAGCTGTTTCAGAAATACTGGAAACAGGGTTGGCGGAACCTCCTCAGAAGATCGTCACAAGAAAGATGGAGACTGTTGACCGCACATGCCTGAGGCTTCCCAAAATCAAGTCTCCCAAAGGGAGCTTTCAAGCCGTCTTCATGAAAGCCATGGAGGAGAAATAGAGTGAAGATCGCGGTTTTCTGGGGCTGCTGCATTCAGGCAAACCAATACGCCTACGAAATGTCGCTGCGAGAAACACTTCCAGAGTTCGGCATTGAACTTGTTGATCTACAGGATACCACGTGCTGCGGAGACCCAGTTAAAAGCATGAACGAGTTTGCCGCAACTTATCTTGCAGCGAGAGTTCTCTCCCTCGCAAACCAGACGGGTCTGGACGATATGCTTGTGCCGTGCAATCGTTGCCACTTCACAATCTCTGAAGCAAAGGATACAATCAGGAGAAACGCGAAGACAGCTAAGAAAGTCTTTGAACTGCTAAAAGAGGAAGGCTTGGAGTACAATCCCAACATTAGGATATGGCATACAATCGATCTACTCCATGATCTTGTGGGATTAGACAGAATAAAGAAAGCCGTCAAGAAACCGCTCAAAGGTTTGAGAACTGCATCCCACGTTGGTTGCCAGATAGTGCGGTACACGGATCTTGGAAGAATTGACAATGCTGAGAACCCCAAGAAGCTTGATGAGCTAATAGCCGCGCTTGGCGCTGAATCCGTGGACTATCCTGAGAAACTGGACTGTTGCGGAGCCGCACTGAATCGAAGCCATCCTGACAGTGCGCTTTCCCTCGCAGGGTCTAAACTCAAAGCCGTTCAAAGTTTGAACGTTGGATGCATGCTTGTCTCATGCCCAGACTGTCAGTTGATGTTTGACAGCAAACAGAGGGAAGCGGGAACAACCGTGGGAGCAAAACTCAACGTTCCTGTAGTCTACTACACCCAACTGCTCGGCGTAGCGCTTGGTATAGATGAGAAGAAGCTTGGCCTGCAGTTGAACCAGAGTCCAATTGAAGAACTTGTGGCAAAGATTCAAGGTTAACGTTTCAGACATCTGCATTCGCGCTCTGACAAACGATTTATCATTAGATGCAGCACTCGATTTGCAGAGACATTGATTATTCCAAAAACCATAAAAGGTGCCAAGCAGAATATAAAAAAACGATTTTGTATGGAGAATTTGAAACCTATCGATTACGAGCTTCTCTGGGAGTTGGTGAGGAACAGCCGCCGAAGCGACCGAGAACTGGCCAAAGTGCTCGGCATTTCTCAGCCCACCGTGACTAGAAGGAGAACAGTCTTAGAAAGAGAACTAATCGACGGGTACACCACCACCCCAAAATGGGAAAAACTCGGCTTTGAGATTCTGGCCATGACATTCGTCAAGATCAGATCTGAAATTGCCGCGAAAAAGGAGTATGAAGCCACCCGCAAGAAAGGGCTGGAATGGCTCATGAAACAACCTAAGATTATTATGGCTGGTGCATGTCGAGGGCCTGGAGTTGATTCCTTCATGATATCAATGCACAAGAGCACTCAGATTATGACGACTTCATACGCAGTTACAGGCTTGAACTTGGAGAATTTGCGAATGACATCCAGTCTTTTCTCGTCAATCTTGCCGGGACAGAGCTTCTGAAGCCACTGAGTTTCAAATACCTAGCAAAAACCACATAGATTCATATCGTCAACGCTTGCGGCACCGAAATTTCTTTCTATAGGTTCACTCGTCAAAGCTAGAAAACAGTCGGAGATTATTGTAGCATTTTCTTCAAGGCGTCTCTCAACGCTGGCACGACCTGATAAAGGTCCCCGACGACGCCGTAGTCTGCAACTTCGAATATCGGTGCTTCTGGGTCTTTGTTGATGGCCACAATTATCTTTGAGTCACGTATCCCGGCCACATGCTGAATGACACCTGACACGCCGCATGCAATGTACAGCTTCGGCTTAACCTTATGACCCGAAAGTCCTATCCAATCCGTGAACCATTTCCTGTCCTCAACGAGCGGACGCGAGCAACCAACCTGACCACCAAGTATCTTGGCGAGATCTTGGAGCAATGCTATATCATCTTTCTTCTCCAAGCCTCTTCCACCTGAAACTATGGACTGCGCCTCCTCAATGCGAACACTCGAGGTCTCCAGAGGCTTTCTTTCCACGACCTCGGTCTTTGCAGGTTCAACCTTGAAGTCAGACTTCACCACTTGCCCGTTGTGATCCTTCTTTTCAGGCTTTTCAAAGGCTCTCAGAGGAACAGTAGCGACCTGCGGCTTGGACTTGAACGTTATCTTGGCGATAGCATTCCCACCGTACGTTATCCTTTCTCCAACCAGCCGTTTCTTGTCGTCTATGCTCAGCCGAATGCAATCCGGCACACACCCTGCATCAAGACGCGTTGAAAGTCTAGCGGCAAGAGGCTTTCCGTTCCTAGTGGATCCAATCAACAGAATTTCTGGATGGCTCTTCAGCGCCAAGTTCTGAATAATACCCAGATAGGCTTCTGCTTGAAAACGCTCCAAGGCAGAATGATCAATCAAGTACACCTTGTCCGCGCCGTACTTCACCAGTTCATCTGCCTTGTCCTGTACATTATTTCCAATTACGATTGCCGAAAGCTCTGTCTGGAGCTTGTCTGCCAGTTCTCTTCCCTTTCCAAGCATTTCCAATGTCAAGTCATAGACTTCTGAGAAAACCCAAACGCCTCCCTGTCCATTCATGGCGGTCACCTTCCAACCACACCTTCTTGAAGCAACGCCTTAGCCAGTTTCTCGCCGATTTCCTCCACAGTCTCGCCTGCAATTTTGATTTTCTTTCTTTCCATCTTAGGCGCCAAAGCCTCCAAAACCTCAATTTTCGCAGCTGTTTTCTCAGCTGGAATATTGAGATCTTTCAGGGTCCACGCGACTATTTCTTTTTTCGAAGCCTTCATTATCATCATGAGCGACGGTATTCTTGGTTGATTTATCTCTCTTGTAACCGACAGCAGAGCAGGCATCTTAGCCTTCACCATTTCAACCGCGTCTTCAAGCGACCTTTCCGCAATTACTGTGTCGCCTTCCACCACGACTTTCTTAACGGAGGTAATCTGGGGCAGGTTCAATAGCTCAGCCATTCTCGGACCGACAAGCCCTGAGAAACTGTCCAAAGACGAATCGCCGCAAAGAATCAGGTCAAACTCACCGACCTTTCTAACCATCTCGCTCAGGACGTAAGAAGTGCCAGAAGTGTCCACCCCTTGGAAAGCAGGGTCAACCACACAGTAAGCCTTGTCAGCGCCCATAGCAAGCCCTTCCCTCAAAACGACCTTAGCGTCTTCTGGACTGACCGTCAAAGTGAAAACCTCGGCCCCAGCGTTCTTTTCCCTTATCTTGATGGATTCTTCCAAAGCGTTCTTGTCAAAATCACTGATCTTCTTAGGCGCACCAGCCGTCACTAACTGTCTGGTCGCAGGATCGACTTTCAATTGTGAAACGTCGACCGCTTGTTTCAAGCAAACGAGTATTCGTTTCAAAAGATTTCACCGAGTAATCTTGATTGAAGAAACGAAGGTAAGGGTCAGCAATATTAAAACTTTCGCCCGAGTTTGTTTAACCGTAAAGCGCGCGTCTTCTGCTCTTGATTTTCTGGCCGATTTCGCGATTACCATATTGTTTGAGGCTAGGACCTCACTGAAGACCAATGCAAGAAATATTCTTCGTTACCCCAGAGAGGATCAACCGTGACGCGCGCTGTTCACAGAGTTGTTCTTTGTGAAGACTGACGATACAAACCCTTTCGCAAGACTGAATATCTGTGCCGAATCACTGATTTTACTGTTAATGAAAAGCCTTTTCAGAAAGCTGCATATACCGTTGTAATGGTCACCTTCGTGCCAGACGTAACGAACGTTGACAAAGTTCTAAACGCGCGCGCGAAAAGGACTAGGTGTGGAGATGAAATACGAAATCAAATGCTCAATTTGCAGTAAAGTCACCACTGAGTTGCTCAGCTTCAGGTGCCCTTCTTGTGGAAGCCCTTTGGACGTACAGCTTCGCCCTGATTTTGAAACATCGAAGATCTGTCGAAACGACTACTCAATTTGGCGGTATAGACGTTTCTTCCCCTATATCGAAAGAGAGGACATCATAACCCTCGGTGAAGGGTGGACGCCGCTAGTGAAATTGTCCAACAGCGTCCACTTGAAACTTGAAAACCTTAATCCCACGGGCTCTTTCAAAGACAGAGGGTCAACAGTACTTGTCTCAGCAATTCACAGAGTGATAAAGAAGCAAAAAGGCTTCGTTTCAGAAGATTCTTCCGGCAACGCTGGGGCCTCGGTGGCTGCCTACGCAGCTCGAGCCGATTTGAAAGCCAAGGTATATGTTCCTGAAACCGTTTCAGGCCCCAAGTTCAGTCAAATTCAGTTTTACGGCGCCGATGTCGTAAAGGTTTCAGGCAGCCGAAGCAAGGTAACGGAAGAAGCACAGAAACCTCAGCCTGGAAAAATCTATGTAGGCCACATACTTCATCCGCTCTTCCGCGACGGCATAAGAAGCCTTTCATATGAAATCGTTGAGCAGTTCCGTTGGAAAGTTCCAGACTATATCTTTCTGCCGGTATCGGCTGGAACTTTGCTTCTCGGCGTGATCAGCGGTTTCAGACACCTAAAGGAGTCAGCCGCGATCAAATCAATGCCAACTATAGTGGCTTGCCAAACCTCGCAAGTGTCTCCAGTTTACCATCGATTCAAGAACCAGAGCTACACGCAACCCCCAATCGTCACATCGATTGCAGACGCGCTGGTCAGTGTAGACCCCCCACTGCTGGAGCTCATGGTGAAAAGTCTGAAAGAGGCCAAGGGCGACTCAGTCATTGTGGAGGAACATGAGATAATTAAAGCCTTCAGAGAGCTTGCACAAAAAGGCTTTTTCGTTGAGCCAAGCTCAGCCGTTGCCTATGCAGGGTACAAGAAACAGTTAAAGAGCAGAGAAATTCAGAAAGAGGCCCCCGCCGTTTTAGTCTTGACGGGCACGGGGTTGAAAACAACACTCAGACCTTGAACGTGTTAGATTTCAAGAATTAACGTTCAAAATCTGACTTCTGCCGCATCTTTTTAGAAAAACTTATATTGAGAAGCTGTTTTTCATTGTCCACGCGAAAAGGAGGATTGTTTAAGACTTGTCACAACAAGGTGTTCCAGTACTAGTTTTGAAAGAAGGTTCTAGCCGTTCAAGAGGCCGAGAAGCTCTACACACTAACATTGAAGCTGCACGAATAGTAGCCGAAGCAGTGAAGAGCTCACTCGGACCAAAGGGCATGGACAAAATGCTCGTTGACAGTTTCGGCGATGTCACCATAACAAGTGACGGACGAACAATACTGGACGAAATGGACATTCAACACCCAGCAGCAAAAATGATGCTCGAAGTCGCAAAAACCCAGGACAACGAGGCTGGAGACGGAACAACAACGGCTGTCATCATATCCGGTGAACTGCTCAACAAAGCTCAAGAACTGATAGAAAGAAACGTTCACCCGACGATCATAATCGACGGATACAAGAAAGCTTCAGAAAAAGCACTTGAAGTCCTAGAGAACATCGCAATAAAAATAGATCCTATTACCACAGATTACCCGAAGAAGGTTGCAATGACCTCGATGGCCAGCAAGCTCGTCGCAGACCACAGGGAATACTTGGCCGACATCGCCGTCAAAGCAATACTTGCAGTCGCTGAAAAGGATGGCGACAAATATAAGGCAGATGTTGACGACGTAAAAGTCGAGAAGAAACCAGGGGAATCAGTAAGAGACACAAGGCTAATTCAAGGAATAGTCCTCGACAAGGAAGTCGCCCATTCAGGAATGCCGAAACGCGTTGAAAGAGCCAAAATAGCCCTACTTGATTGCCCTCTTGAAATTGAGAAAACCGAGTTTGACGCCAAGATAAACATCGAAAGCCCCGAACAGATGGAAGGTTTCCTCAAACAAGAAGAAGACATGTTGCGCGATATGGTCGAAAAAGTAGCAAAGACCGACGCGAATGTCCTTCTCTGCGAGAAAGGCATCGATGACATGGTACAGCATTTCCTAGCCAGAAAAGGAATACTTGCAGTCAGAAGAAACAAGAAGTCAGACATGGAAAAACTAGCCAAAGCAACCGGCGGAAAGATAGTAACAAACCTAGACAGCATTACTTCAGCCGACCTAGGCTATGCTGCACTCGTCGAAGAACGAAAGATAGGCGATGACAAAATGACTTTCATAGAGGGATGCAAGCACCCCAAGGCCGTCACCATACTCATAAGAGGCGGAACCCAACGCATCGTGGACGAAGCAGAACGATCAATCCACGACGCCCTATCTGTGGTCAAAGACGTCGTTGAAGAGCCAAAAATCGTTGCCGGAGGCGGCGCGCCAGAGCTAGAAGTTTCACGCAACCTAAAGAAATATGCAGAAACTCTTCCAGGAAGAGAACAACTCGCAGTCAGAGGGTATGCAGAAGCTCTTGAAGTCGTACCAATAACGTTGACGGAAAACGCAGGACTCGATCCAATAGACATACTCTCAGAACTCAGGGCAAGGCATGAGAAAGGCGAAGTATGGGCGGGCATCGAAGTAAACAACGGAAAAGCCCAAGACATGGGGAAAGCAGGTGTTTACGAGCCATTGGCAGTCAAGAAGCAAATCATCAAGTCGGCAACAGAGGCCTCAACCATGATCCTGAAGATTGACGATGTCATTGCTGCTGGAAAGATGAAGACTCCCCCCACACCTCCGGGAGGAATGGGTGGCGCAGGTGGATACCCAGGGATGGGGGAGTAGTAGAAGACGTCTGAGCAGAGCAGAATCACTGTAGGACCGCCGAAACTTACTCGTTTCGAAAAAGCTCGAGTAGTGGGAGCAAGAGCTTTGCAGATATCAATGGGAGCCCCTATACTCATCAGTTCGGAACAAAGCTTCACAGGTCCAATCGACATAGCTCTCAAAGAGCTCGAAGCCAGAATCCTTCCTATGACCATCAGACGAACATTGCCGGACAGCACCTACCAGGATATTCCACTAAACTGGCTCTTGGCAGAGCGCTAGAACCGAATTTTCTTTTTTTTTATTGTTTCTCCAACATTTGCTTAGCTTTGCTGAGTGATATACTGATTCTTGCCCAATGCGCCCCTTGCCAGTAGACTTGTTGACATTTTGAACATTGCCAGAATTCATGATAATGTTCAAGAGTGTTTTTTTCCACTTTGTCCGAAGCCTTCTCGGGAGAAATCGGCTGGATGAGCGAGTTGCATTTTGGGCATCTTGAGTCTGACATAACTATCTCTAGAGGCAGACCATATCTTTTCGCGACCTCTGCCAGTTTCTCTTCTCCCGTCAAACCTTCCAAGTAGAAGGTTTCAACACCTTTGCCTATGGCACGTTCATAGAGTTCGAAGTCTCTTGTTAGTAGAATTCGCCTTTCGTCTTTCGCTGTCGCTAGAAGCGCGGAGTCTTCCATGCTGTTTGAATACTCTACATCTTGTCCCAGCATGCGGAGCCAACGTGTCAATTTACCCAACATGCTGTCAGCGATGAATCTCAAATGGCATTCTCTCTCCGAATAATCTTGCCGATGCCTGGCTTGGCAAGGATTTCTCCGCTTTCCATGATCAGCTGTCCGCCAACGAAAGTCTTTATGGGTTTCCCTTCGACTTCGCTTCCTTCAAACGGAGAGTATTTTGCCTTAGACAGAAACTTTGATGGCTCAATCCGATGTTTCTCGTGAATGTCAATGACAGTCAAGTCAGCGTCCTTTCCCTCTTTCAAATGCCCCTTGCCTACCAGTTCAAAAATTTCTGAAGGTTTCTCTGCCATGAGTCTGACAATGTCTCCAATAGACAAACGCCTCTGGTTTACCTGCGTCAGCAACAATGGCAATGTAGTCTCCAATCCAGGTATTCCGACTTTGACATCCCATATCGATTCAGCTTCTTTTTCCCTCAGCGCGTGCGGTGCATGATCCGAAACCAGCATGTCGATCCAACCTTGGCGCACACCGTTCCACAATGCTTCAACATGTTCTTCGCTGCGAACAGGCGGCATGGTCACACATAACGCTCCAATCCGCTTCAAATCACTGATAGAAAGGAGTAGGTTATGCGGCGTTGTTTCGCATGAGACTCTCATCCCCAACTTTTTTCCTTCGACTATTTCCTCCAACGCTTCCCGCGTGGTCACATGGCAAAAATGGAGTTGAACAAGAGAGTCTTTGACCAGACCTAGTACGCGTCTGACGGCTCTCAATTCAACGTCAGGAGAGTGTGCCTTCAAAAAAGCGGCCACATCATTATGCTCGCCTTTCTTCAGTTTTTCTTCAGCTTTCTTCAACATGCCTAGGTCTTCCGCATGGACAGCAACTGAAACTCCTAGTTGGGCAACAGTTTTGAAGGCCTTAAGCAAGGCTTCATCCCTGCTCAGATCGAGTCCGCCGACTTGTTCAGCCATAAAAAGTTTGAAGCCAATCGCGCCTTCATTCACGATTTTCTCTATTTCTGAAGGGTCGCGTGGGAATTCCGAGCGGAAACCAACATTCACAAGGATTTTCCTTTCAGAAACGGCAATGCGGTTGCGCAACGTTGCTGCACTCATGGTTACCGGTTCGTTGTTAGGCATATCGATGACTGTCGAAAACCCGCCAGCCGCCGCCCCGGATGTTCCTGTGAGGAAATCCTCTTTGTAAGACTTGCCTTGGTCTCTGAGATGAACGTGAACATCAATCAAACCTGGCAGAACAACATTGTTTTTCAAATCGATCCTTCGATCTGCCTTTGGCATATTTGCCTCTTTACCTATCTTGAAAATCTTGCCTTCGTTGACGGCAATACTACAGTCTACGATGGATTGCTTCAGGTAAGCCTTCGCATTCCACAGGACAGAATCAACGATCAAGCTGCAACGCAGCTCCTTGTCAATGAACTAGGTAGAATACGTGTGTTAAAAGGCTATTCCACTGAGTCAGACGCAGGACAATGAACCCTTCAAATAGGTTGCAATTGCCATTGTGTTTAAAGTAGGAAAAGAATGGAGTGAAAACGAAATCTTTCACATTGAAATGCTGAGAAAACGCTGATTAGGACTAAATGGTCATAACCGGATGCTGGTCTCTTTCCATTGCCACTCTGACGCCTGACGTTAGCATCAGAAGTATGCCGGCCAGTCCAAGAACACTCGCCACGCTAACGGTTCTCTCTCCTAAGACATGCCCATCCAGCACCAAAAACAACCCTGCAAGCATCAGAAACGCTGACATCACCAAAGCGTATTCCCATCTGGTCAATTCCTGCAGCCTCTCAAATGAACATTCTAGTCAAACGCAACATTTACGGCTGTCGAACAATCGGCCCTCAGCAACATTGAAGGTCACATTCTGCGCAAGAAAAATTTTTAACCAAATCAACCGTAGATATCAAGAACCCGAAATAGAAGACGATACGACAAACCGTTAATTAACATGTCTGGTTGATCTTCATGGAATCTGCAAACATCGTCATCATAGGCGCCGGCGTCGTTGGTCTCGCCGTCGCCGCCAAAGTCTCTGAAAACAACGAGGGCGTCTTCGTTTTCGAGAAAAACTCTCGTTACGGTCAAGAGACAAGCGGTCACAACAGCGCAGTCATTCATTCGGGAATCCATTACCCCAAGAACTCTCTGAAAGCCAAACTGTGCGTAAAAGGAAATGCGATTCTTTACGAACTGTGCGAGAAATACAGGATTCCCTTCAAAAAGCTGGGCAAGATGACCGTCGCAGTCGGCGAAGAAGAGATCGATGAACTGGACAAACTGATGAAACAGGGAACAGACAACGGCGTAGAAGGCCTGGAGTTTCTGATAGGAGAAGACGTTAAGAAATTGGAACCAAACGTTGAAGTCGAGAAAGCTCTGCTTACGCCTACCACAGGCATCCTTGAGCCAGATGAATTGATGAACCATCTCTACGCTCAGGCACGAAAAAACAACGCAACATTAGCCACAGAGACAGAGGTCACGAGCCTCAAACAAACAAGTAATGGCTACGAAGTGGGCGGAATAAGCGTCGGCGAAAGGTTCCACATCAACGCGAAGATAGTGATAAACTGCGCGGGACTTTACTCTGATAAGATAGCAAGCATGGCAGGACTGGACACGGATAGAATAGGATACAGACTTTACCCGTGCAAGGGTGACTACTTTAGAGTGTCTGGAAAGCCCCTTGTCAAAATGCTCATCTACCCCGTTCCCAAAGGCCCAGGTTTAGGCATCCATTTGACGCCCGACCTCACAGGTTCAATAAGACTAGGGCCCAACGCGTACTATGTTGACAAGATCGACTACGCGGTAGAATCTGGTGAGAAAGAGTTTCGAGAGGACGTCGCAAGATTTGTACCCAAGATAGTTGAACACCAAATCCGGCAAGACTCATCTGGAATAAGACCGAAACTGCAAGGACCAAAAGACGGGTTTAAAGACTTCGTCATCAGACACGAAGCCGACAGAGGTCTGCCCGGGCTGATCAACCTGTTAGGCATAGAATCTCCAGGCTTGACTGCTGCTCCGGCAATAGCAGAGTTGGTGTCTCAGACTATACAAGACGAAATCAAAAGGTAAACAGACAGCGACTTTTGACGCTAAGCGATTATTTTGAAGAAATCTCTCTCCGTGAATATGCCGACGAGCACTCCGTTCTTGACTACGGGCACGGCGCCTATGTCTTTTTCCCGCATGATTTTCGCTGCTTGACCAACATCGGTCTCCGGCGTCACGGTTGAAACGTTCTTTGATGCAATCTCCAGTGCCGGTGTGCCGAGAACTTGAACTATCGTTTCAGATTTCAGATGTTTGAAGACTTCGCCGCTTCCGAAGAAACGTATGATGTCCATCGCCGTCACGATGCCCATGACCTTACCGTCAGAGACTATTGGCAACCTTCGAAAGCCTTGTGATGCCATCGTTTTCTCAGCTTCAAAAATAGTGGTTTTAGGCAACGCAGTGACGACCTCTTCTGACATGAGCTGGGCAACCGTGACGCCGCTGGTTCTGCCTGCGAACAAAACGGCGATGTCCCGCTCAGTCACTATTGCCTTCACACAACCCTTTTCGTCGACAACAGGCAGCCCGCCGAGGTTGGACTGCTTCATCTTCTCTATGGCTTCGCTTATCTTTGCCGAAGTCCTGATTGAAACGACCTTCTGGGTCATGATAAGCTTTATCGGCTCGTTCAGGGCCTTGAAAAAGTTGCCACCATACTTTTGTTGAATGATCTCAAATTTCTGGCCGCCGCCTAAGTAGTCAACTATGTCCGTGGCTGTAACGATTCCCTCTAAATACTTTGTCCCCGGATTAGCTATTGGGAGTCTGCGAAAACCTTCCTTCGCCATCTTCTGAACAGCATCATAAATAGGCATGGTAGGTGCAGCCATGACAACCGGGCTTTTCGCAACAGTGAGTATTTCGCCTTCATGTTTCTTCGAGGCACGAGCCTTCAAATCCAACTGGCCGGTCCCGCGAAGCGTTCTTCTGTAGCTTTCCTTTTTCAACCTTTTCCCCTCTCACCTGACAACCAGTCTTGCAACATCTTCTCGATCTACTATGCCCAGCAGTTTTCCGTTCTTGTCTCTCACTGGAACGCGTCCGAAATCCTTGTTGACCATGACCTTCGCAACCCTGATGACCTTGGTCGAAGGCTCCACAGCAACCACGTTTGTCTTCATGACAGAAGAAATCTTCGGAGGATCGCGGAAACGTCCTTTCCCAGATTCAAACGTCGGCAACATCGTCCCCGAACCGAGAAGATCCTTCATGGTAACCATGCCCACCAACTTTCCATCCTTCACAACTGGAAGACCGGCAAACCTCGTCTCCTGCATCAAACGCCAGATGTTGTCAACCTCGTCATCAGGCGAACAGGTTACAACGTCTTTGGTCATGATTTCAGAAACATCTTTCAGAAACCGTTCAGGACTCGTCTTGATCAACTCTTCAATGAAGCTTTCTAAACCTACAACCCCTCTGTACATGTTATCCTGCGCCGAGGCTACAACAGGCGCGTACCAAACATCGACTTTGATCATGGCCCTGAAGGCAGCAGTCGTTTCATCTTCAACGGTTGCGACGTGCTTTGCAGGCGTCATTATGCCTTTTACCTTCATCGGCGAGACAGATGAGGATATGGTCATCACGTCGCGGCGTGAAACCTTCCCCAAAAGAAGCTTGTTCTTGTCTACGACGGGAAGGATTCTCAGATCGAGATCGCGAATGAGGGCCCGCGCTTTGGTAGCAAGGTCATCGTCGTAGATTGACGGGTGTTTCGGATCCATGATTTCTTTGACACGCAAACGATCTCCTCTCACTCTTCACCTTCAAGCTCGACTCTGCAATCTTCACAGTAGAATTGACCATCGATCTCTTTCAAGTCGTCAGCCCAGACTCCACAATGGTCGCAATATCCAGCGAGCGGCGCCGACTCTTTTTCGGCTTCCTCAGCCATGTTTTCACCTTCAATCCTGGCTTTCTCCTGCATTGTCTCCAGGAGTTCCGGCATGACGCCTAAGACATCTTTACTTGAAACTATTCCGACGAGCTTTTCCCTGTAAATGACAACCAAACGCCGAATGTTTAACCGGCTCATCCTTCTCGCGGCTTCGCTGATCGTTGCGTCTGGTTCAATCGTCATCAACGGAGCAGTCATCACGTCCTTGGCCTTAACAGTGTCTGGCTTCGCGTTCTTCGCCAAGACTCTCACGACGAGGTCTTTCTCAGTGATGATTCCAATAGGTTTGCCGTCTTTGCTCGACACTATTATGCAGCCGTAGTCGTGTTTGCTCATCAAGTCCGCAATCTTGTTTGCGGTGACAGATTCTTGAACCGTAACGGCCGGGCTGCTCATAACGTCCTTTACCAGCAATTTTGATCTTAGTCCGATTTCAGCCATGATTTTCGCCACGTAAGTAACGCTATTGCGTTTTGAGGTTTGACTTCACTCAACTCAAGAGAAAACCACTCATTTAAAACTTGCCTCGTTACTGTTGCACAGAACGCGCTTCTAACCTGCTGAAGTTTTATTAGCTTCCACAGTCAAACGGATTTCTAGATCTGGAGGATATTAGATGATGAAAACAAACGAAGATAGACTCGTCAAAATCTCTGTCACCGGCGAAGTGGTCAGTCCGGTTAAGGGCGCGCGATACCCCTCCTAGGTTTCAATGTATCATGGATATTAGGATAAGTCGCTTCTAAGATCACTTTTTAGTCGAATGGATATATAATCGGTCGCCTATTACCCTTATGGTGAAACAGAAAGTAAGAGCGGAGGTGAGAAAAAATGGGAAAGAAACCGCGAGAAAAATTTGACGACGTAACCGAGAAGTGGTTAGAGGCGCAAAGTAAGTCTTCGCAGTCTTCTTACGCCTACCGCTGGAAATTCTTCCAAGAGTTTACCGGTAAGACGGGCTCCGAGATCATAGGAAGCAGGAAAGAGGATAAGGCGGCTTTTTGGGAAACGACTGTGTTGGAGTTTAAGGCCTGGATGCTGGAAAAGAAGAAAGCAGCGCCACATAGCGCGAAAGCAGCGACGACGGCAGCACGATCCTTTTTCGCCTACTACCGCAGCCCCCTCATCTTCCGAAGGCAAGAAAGCGCTAAATTGACAAAAAGCTCCCGCGTAACAGAAGATTACAGGTTTACGCTCGAAAATTTCGGAAAAATGGTGGCGGTCGCCGACCTGCAGGAAAAATACATAATCACGGCGGGCAAAAGCTTCGGCCTTCGTGCTGGCGACTTCTTAAGGATAAGACGGGGCAACTTGGAGCCTTACATAGACCGCGAAACACCGATTAGCATAGGAGAATTCGCGACCGAGAAAGAAGACGTAAAAGCGTTCCCATTCATAGACCCCGACGCGAAGCCGGTAATAAAATTAATGCTGGAAAAGATGGACATGGAAGGCAGAACGAAGCCTAGCGACAGGATCCTTATCTACAAAGACGAAATCCAACTAAGCCGAGTTCTGCAGCGAGTAACCAAGAAAGCCGGAATAAAAGTAGGCGACAAGGAAGTTCGCTTCCACCTGCTGAGAAAATTCTTGACCGACCACCTAAGTTCCCATATGAGCGAGTCAAAGTGGAAGCAGATAGTTGGCAAAAAGATAAGCGAAGGAGCCTACGTTTCTCCCGATAGCCTTCGAGAAGATTACGCGCGAGTTATCCCGGAAACGTGCTTTTCACAGCAGAAGACAGAAGACAGTAAAGTCGTGCAATTACAAATGCTCTTTAGCATGGCAAAGATAGCTGGTCTCAGTGAGGAGAAGGTAAGGGCGCTCTTGAGACGGAAAGTCAGGACGGTAGACGAAGAGATTGAGGAGGTTGAGCGCATCTTGGCAGAAAATCAGAAACTCAGGGATAACAGCGAGAAAGCGGGAGGAGGCCTAGCGTTCCAACAGCAGGCACGAACGGCACTGGCCGACTTATTCCTCGGAGCCCTCGCAGATG
>Ga0315279_10001227_pt1 | contig 43541 bp, 40 predicted proteins | sample YL17G06_20_MG_FD_203694 | JGI IMG/M metagenome (GOLD analysis project Ga0315279, IMG submission 203694) | Sediment microbial communities from Yellowstone Lake, YNP, Wyoming, USA - YL17G06_20 | ecosystem: Environmental > Aquatic > Freshwater > Lake > Sediment | place: USA: Wyoming | collected...
GGACTTCGACCTGGATGTCGATGCGGTCGAGGAGCGGCCCGGATATTTTGGAGTAATACCGACTCCGCTGAGCCTCCGTGCATTCGGCCTCCAGTCCCGTGGGACTCCGGAACACATCCTCGCAGGGTTGCGTTGCCCTTTTGCCATTTGACCTTAAAGGCCAAGAAACCGGTTCACAGGGAGAAATACCCCGATATTTGCCGAACGTGGGGCGATCACATTAAAACTCGAAGGCTCGATTTGAAGCTCACCAAGCGCCAACTTTCCCTCAAGCTTAATGTTTCCGACGTCACGATATATCTTTGGGAGAAGAACCGGGTGAAGCCGTCTTTGGCCCAGGTTCCGAAGATTATCGAGTTCCTCGGACGCGATCCGTTCGAAAAAGAAACGGAGAATTTTGGAGACAAAATTCGGGAATATCGGCGGGTTCATGGGCTGACGCAGAAGAACCTGGCCTGTTTGATAGGAATTGACCCAAGTACCATTTGCAGCTGGGAGAGAGGCGAACACCACCCGACAAATGAGCTTCTTAACAGACTGAACCCAACCTTAAGTCTGTATCCTTCATCGGCATCAGAGCCAAAGGAAAGACATTAGCTACATCCTCTTGTTCGTCTTTTCTTCGGTTTCATGGGGGGCCATTTGGATTATCTTGCCTTACTTGCTTTATTTCTGTAACATTATGATAAATTATAAATAACTCGATTTAGCTGGAGGCATTTTTTGCCAATAACGGGAGAAAAACCAGGAATTGGTGCTTATAGATGCATAAATTGTCAAAATCTTGTAAAACTTCATAGTTCTGAAGATTCACTTCCTACGTGTGCTTCATGCCACGACACAGATTTTGAGAAAGTTAAGGGTTCTAAGCAGGGCAAAATAATTAAAGAAGTTTTAGCTTTAATAATATGGATTTATTTGTTTATTAAAATCTTCATATTTGAGATCGATATTTATATCATCCAGAAATATTTTCCGAGCTTTTCTTGGCTATTTAAATATAAATTCTTTATTTTTATTGCTCTTCTTGCGATCCTTTGGATGATATTGAGGAACAAAAGATTCTTTGGGTTTATCCTATTCACTATTGTATATCCCTTCTTTTTACTTTTCTGGAGAATCCCGAAATTATTATTTAAGACTAAAAATTGGGTTGGCATTTTTGCGGCTCTCGGGATACTGGTATCGTTTTTTAATTCGCTTAAATTAAACTTCATGATATTTACACTTTTGTCAGTTTCTGGACTCTTAATTATTATAAGTAACGCGAAATTTACTTTGATTCCTTCAATAATAGTCTTTTTCCTCTTTCTGATTCTCCATTTTATTCGCCGTTTCTCTTACGGATTTAAAAAATTCAGCATCTTAAATAAATATGCCAGTTCTGTTATAAAATTTTGGCAGCAGGTGCAAAGTGCAATAAGATCATCAGAAGAACAAAAAACAATACAACAGAAAAAGACGGCAGAGGAGGAAGAAGCAAATCAAAGGTCAAATAGGCTACAATGGTTATTGATTTTAAATAAAGCTTGCTACTTCTTAGCTTCAAAACTCCGTTATATACAAAAAGGCGGAATTGCTTTTCTTTATTACTTTTCGAGTTTGTTATACAGCGTCTTTCTCGTAATATTAGTTTTTGCATTTCAAAATCTTGCTCTCTATAAAATTGACCCCAGCAGTTTTAATAATCCTCCAAAGGGAAAGTTTATGTTCTTCTTCTATTACAGCTTTAATACCTTATTTAAAAATAATATCCCTGATTTTTATCCACGTGGCTCATTAGCTAGGCTTTTTAATTCAACTGAGATATTTTTTGGTTTTCTGGTCCTTGTTATCTTAGTTTATTTGCTTTTTACAATTATAAGAGAAAAGCATAAGGAAGAAATCGAAAGCTCCATTATCGTAATCAAAAAGCAGGGAACCGAGTTAGGAAAAATTATTGATAATGAATACCACCTTTCTGTCGATCAGGCCATAAAAGAGATCGAAAAGATAAAAGGCTCGATGCTAAAAATTATCTATTATTTTATGGTGAATATCGAATGACTTTTCTCTAGATCCCGATAAATCATTTGAGATGATTGGCTAAGACATATTTTTGATATCTCATCCCTCACTTTTTATCTTTCATCCTCTTCATGGCCTGAAGGATTACCTGGGCCACGGCCTCCCGCTTGGCTTTCTTCTCTTCTTCTTTCGTCGCCTGATATTGGACTTTGACTTTGTATCCTTTGATCCGCTCTTCTTTGCTCTGTTCGGCGGCCTCAAGCTCATCAAGGTGATGGAGCAATTCCTCTGGCTGAAGGAATAATACCTTAGCCTGATCAGATTTGTTCAGCTTTTCGGATATGAGAGCCTTTACGCTGGCTAAAGTTTTTTTTTCCGGCGAACAGAGAATGACCTTTTCATAGCCTGCGCTTAGGCATTTATCGATATTCTTCACTTCTTGGTCATCCGTCGAGGTTATTGAGATTTCACAAGCTATTTTCTTCCCATTTCTTTCTAGGGCTACGTCTATCTTGCCTTGACCCTCAAAGGCCGGCTGTTCAATCGTGGCTTTATATCCCTTGTCTTCGGCGATCTTTTTTATCAGGTTCTGGAGATATCGATGCTGAGTGATCTCTTTTTCTCTGGAAACCCTTATCTCTTCCTTCGGAATTTCCTTGAGGACAAAGGTTTCAGGTTCTTCCTTCTCCACCGGCTCAGATATTTCAGCTTTCGGTTCAGCAACTTTTTTCTTTTCCCTGTAAATGATTTCCTTCTGGACTTCGGCCCTCTCTTTGATTAAGCCTCGCCTCTCATCAGCCTTTCTATTAAGCTCTTCCCTGGATACAAGATACTTCCTTCCGAAAGGGATATTTCTAATCAGGTTCAGATATTCGGTCTCACTCATCCCAGCTATATCAATAAACGATTCTTGAGCAGTCTCAATATCAACTGTCCGGATTGGGATAAGTCCGCCTTCAATTTTGTGCTTTACATAACAAACTCTTGGAGGCAGGGTTTGAAGCTCGCTTGTGTAGCGTTCCCATTCCTCTCCCAAAGACCAATAAGTAGGCCGAAAGCCGCTCACTCTTTTGACTTCATGGCCGGAATATTCAAAAGCCTCTTTGGCTAACAAAGAGGCGTCATGACGATTTAGCCTGAAATAGACCTGGACTCCGGTATTGCCTAAGATCAGGCTTCTAAGCTCTTCGGGAATCTGAGCCAGAGTCTGATGGGCCATGATAAGAGAGAGGCCGTATTTCCGGGCTTCAGATAAGATAACTGAGAACGACTCGCTGGCGAAAATTTGGAATTCGTCAATATAGAGATAAAACGGAGTCCGTTTCTTCTGAAGAATATCCGACCTTGAGAAAGCGGCCATCTGGATTTTGGCCATGAGCAGGGAACCCAAAAGATCAGCCGAATCCTTAAGCTTTCCCTTATCGAGCTTAATAAGAAGGATTTTTCTGTGATCCATGATCTCTCTGAGATTAAAAGAACTTTTCTCAGAGGAAAAAATATGCCTTATTCTCTCATCTGAGAAAAAGGCATTGATCTTGTTCATTATCGGTTCTATCCAAGTGACTTGGCCCCTGTCGGTAAGGTTGTCGAATCGTTTGAAGTACTCTTGAGCCAGAGGATGACTGACTTTCTCCATGATGCTTTGCCGGACGCTCCGATGGCCCAGGAATTGAGGCAGTTCCGTTAAAGTAAGCTCCGCTTCTCCCAGGGCGATCAAGGAATTCCTCATCAGGTCTTCCATCCTCACGCCCCAGGAGTCTGACCAGATTTTGCGGAAGGCGCTGATGAGTTCGTTGGCTTGTTCGGCCAAAGGAACGCCGGGAATCTTCTCAAGGGGATTGAATGTAACCGTATATTCCGGGTCTGTCGGATCAATCAATACGACTCTATCGGATATTTCCGGGGCGTCGGCTTTGTAGCGTAAGACAAGAAACCCCTTGATATCTTCGATGAGGTCCCCATGAGGGTCAATGACCCCAAGGCCGTTGCCCTTTTCAATATCCTGCTGGATCAAGTACTCAAGGAACTTCGTCTTTCCGGTTCCGGTTGCGCCGATGAGGTAGAAATGCGAGGCTCGATCAGCCTCGGAAATCTTGGCAAGCTGGAATTCGTCTTTGTTCTCGGAATAATACCAGCCGAGATTTAAGACATACGGATTATCTTCAACGCTAGATTCAGCTTCGTTTTCTTCAGAAAGATTCTCGTCTTTAAGCTCAAGCTCATCTTCCTTCTTTTTCGACTTTTTAAAGAGTCCCATTCTCGGCTATTTCTCCCCCAAGAAGAAATAGGTATTCTTTATGATATGCCCAGGAATCCTCTGGATCTTCTGTCAATTTTGGAGGAGTCTTGTCCCATGCCCAACATCAGCTTATCCACCGCCTCCAGAAGGCAGTGATGGACGCAGGTCACATAAGCAGTCAAATCCTGCTTGTTGAAGAGATCAAGATCATCCAGGCCCGCGGCCCTTCTCGTTCCCGGGACCAACGAAACTATAGTCTGCCAGGCATCGGGCATATAGGTCAGGTACCAAGAGACAAAGAGGCCGTCTCCGTAGTCAACGGCGTTGACGAAGGATTTGAAGTTGCCGAGCTTGAGATTCCGCCTGTCCGCGACAATTAAGAACTCTCTCGTCTCACCAAGCGGGGTTGGAGCCAATCCCGGCCCGACTTTTTCTTCCTTCATCTCTATGGAAGGCGCTTTGGCAATAGAGATGAGCTCCTTCGTTGTAGAAACGACCTTATTCCCCTGGCCTTGCGCGCCTCTGATCAAGGTGGACCAATTATCGAGGATTTCTGCTTTTCGCTCGGCTATGGCTATGATGATTATGAGTCCTGCTAGCCCCAGAAAGAAGGCGCTTAACATCCGCGAAATAATGAAGAAAATAAAAGCCAAGACCATAAAAAGATTAAAAAGCGCTTTCAACATCTTTTATCCCCCTGATCAGACCTTGGACAATAATAAAAAAAGCATTCGGCCCCCTAATAGTCGCTAATACCAAATATACATGCCGGATAACAGAATGGCTTAATCCCTCTAAGATATAGATTTTATTCGGAATTTAAGGGAAAATGCAAGAAATAATTATCCGCCGATGAGGATTTTCTTCACCCTTTCGTCTTTGATAAGAGATTCCCGGCTTCCCTCAAGAGCGATAGTCCCGATATCAAAGACGTAGCCTCTATGGCAGGTCAACAATGCCATAGAGGCATTCTGCTCCACCAAGAGGATGCTGGTTCCGGCCTTGTTGATCTCTTGGAGTTTCTGGAACACTATTTCAACGTAGTTCGGCGAAAGCCCGCCCGACGGCTCATCCAGCAGAAGAAGCGAAGGCTTGAGCATCAAGGCGCGGCCGATGGCCAGCATTTGCTGTTCGCCGGTTGAGAGGGTCCCGGCTTTTTGAGATCTTCTCTCGGCGAGCACTGGGAATAGCTGAAATACGCTCTCTAATCGTTCCTTAATTAAGGCCTTTTGCTTCTGGGGAATCGTATAAGCTCCCATTTCGAGGTTTTCTTGAACTGTCATGGACGAAAAGATATGCCGATTCTCCGGGACAAGACACAGCCCTTTCTTTACAAGAGCATCCGGCATAAGGCCGTTAATAGTCTGCTCTTTATATTTAATAATCCCTTCCTTTATTGGCACCAATCCGCAGATTGATTTAAGGGCTGTTGATTTTCCCGCTCCGTTCGGCCCGATCATGGCCACGATCTCGCCCTCATTAACGTAAAAAGAAGCGTTTTCGAGCGCCCGGACAGTTCCGTAGAAGACCGAGAGATTCGCGGCTTCAAGAATCTTTTTCATAAAACAGATTTCCCAAGATAGGCGACTTTGACGTCTTGGTTGGCTCGTATCTCTTCGGAATTTCCCTCAGCGATCTTTTTCCCATGATTAAGAACGATAATTTTATCCGCGATAGACATAACTGAGTGCATATCATGTTCAATAAAGAGGATTGTTTTGCCTTTATCTTTCAGCGCCTTGATATGATTCAGCATCAATCTCTTCATTTCCGGGAACAGCCCGGCCGTTGGCTCATCGAGAAGAAGAAGCTCCGGATCAAGCGCCAGGGCTCGGGCTAATTCAAGGAGTTTTCTTTGGCCATGGGAAAGCTCTTCCCCCAGCTTGTCTTTCTTTTCAATCAATCCGACGAATTTCAGCAGCTCTTCGGCTTTGAGTTGATTGACCCTATCTTCATTTTTCATCTTTTTCGTTTGAAACAAGGCAGCCAAGAAATCTTCGCCAGTTGCATATTTAAAAGCCAGCATCACGTTGTCCAGGACAGATATTTGCGGAAAGAGCCGTATGTTCTGAAATGTCCGGCCGATTCCAAGACGTGCGATTTTATATGGTTTCAGAGAAGTTATGTCCTTGCCTTTATAGATAATGCTTCCTCTATCCTTCTCTAAGAATCCTGTGATGATATTAAAAAGAGTCGTCTTTCCCGAGCCGTTCGGTCCAATTAAGGCAATAATGGACTTCTCTTCGATCTCAAAAGAGAGATCGTCCAGAGCTTTAATGCCGTCGAATTCTTTTGTTATGTTTTGAACTTTGAAGACGGCCATGATTATTTAAACTTATACTTCCCGATTAAGCCCTTTGGCCTGAAGATCATTAGAACCACCAATAACAACCCATAGATCATTTGTCTAAGAGGAGCGGCGACTGCGCTTGGCAGGCCAAAGAATCTTAAAAGCTCAGGAAAGATCACAAGAACCATAGCCCCGACAACAGAGCCGGGAAGACTAGCCATCCCGCCGAAAACAACCATAAGTAGCACCGTTATTGATTCCATAGCCGTGAAGCTTGAAGGATCAATAAAGGTGATGTAATGAGCGTAAAGGCTTCCAGCAATACCAGCGAAGAACGCACCGACCATGAAGACAATGAGCTTATGCTTGACGATATTCTTGCCTATGGCCTCGGTGGCAATTTCATCTTCTCGGATTCCAGTAAGGATTCGGCCAAACGGCGACTTTGTAATATTCCGGATCGCGAAATAGGTTATGCAGACGAATATCAGGACAAGAATTAAATATATCCAGACATTGTTAAATTCAAGGCCGAAAAGAGAGAAAGAGGGAATTCCAGGAAGCCCCATCGGACCTCTGGTTAAAGAAACCCAGTTCTTGGCTATGGAGTAGATGATTACTCCCAGACCGAAAGTGGCCAAAGCCAGATAATCCCCCTTAAGCCTCAATGATGGATATGAAACTATAGCGCCTAGAATAGCGGCTAAAACAGCTCCAATCAGAAGTCCGATCCAGGGAGATATCCCAAAATTTAGGGCGAGCAGGCTTGAAGCGTATGCGCCTACAGCGGCAAAAGCGATATGGCCAAGAGCGGCCAAACCGGTATAGCCGACAATCAGATTGAGGCTTAGAGAGAGAATCGTATAGATTCCGGCGATTATTAAAATGTGGATCAGGTATTCCATAAATCAAACCTTCTCTTTTTCCGGCTTCACGTTCATGATACCCGAAGGCCGAAAGAGAAGGAATAGGATTAATATTCCAAAGGCGATGGCGTTTTTCCAGCCTGCTTGGATCTGCCAGATTCCCAGGTTCTCGGCAAGGCCCAGGAACAGGCCCCCTAATAAAGCGCCAGGGATGCTGCCAATGCCACCAATGATTGAAGCTATGATTCCCATTAGAATGGCGTTGAAGCCCATTGTCGGCTCGATATTTGTTTCAAGCGACACAAGGATTCCGGCAATCCCGGCCAGGGCCGACCCGATAGCAAAGACAGCCGTAATAATCTTTTCCGAGTTAATTCCCGTTACTCTCGCCCCTATAGAATCATCGGCAACCGCCCGGATGGCTTTCCCCAGTTTTGTTTTTTGAATAAGAAGCCATGTTAGAAAGAATAAAACTATACTTGCTATTATTATAAGAATCTGGGTATCTGTAATAACTGCTCCGAGGAAATGACGCCCTTCAATCACTTGTCCTGTCCGAAGGGTCAATATTTGAGCGCCAAATATAAGTTGAATGAGATTTTGAAGCAAAATAAATATACCGAAAGAGGCGATGAGAAATACTAAATTCGATGCTTTATGCTTACGAAGAGGATAATATATGAACCTATCTATGGCAATTCCGAGGAGGCAGCAAATGATGATCGAGAATAAAAAACTAATTAAAGGATTTATGCCAAGAAGAATGAAAAGAAGGTAGGCTAAATAAGCTCCGGTAACATAGACTATGCCATGGGAAAAGTGAAAGTATTTGACCGTTCTATATATAATAGAAAAACCTATTGCAATAAGAGCATAAATAGTTCCTGCGATTATTCCATTAATAATGAATTGCATAAGTGGCATTATTATCTTCACTATTTGCGAAACGAAGTCAAAGGGATTCACAAAGAATAGCCATAAAACTAAATATATAATTAGAAAACACAGAAGAAAAAGAAATCGCTTTTTATCATTTTCGTCATTTCGCATTTTTCAATGGATTGACTAGGCCCAATTCTTCTCTAAGTATTTTTAACTTCGAAAACGGTGCATATATTGCCCAAAGAGAATGCCAAATGAAAAAAATAAATATTGAAAATAGCCAAACTAAATAAATTGTTGATAGTTCTTCATTCTTCGCAATCTGAATAATTTTGATCTTATATTTATAAGAAAGATATATCAAGGAAGGGACTATATAAAATACAAATGCATTAAACCCTAATGATAAATAATTCCGTAGAGACTTTTCCTTTTTCATTATGAGATTATCATACCTTATTATAAAAACAAAGATTGTCCATATTAAGTACAATAACGTTGCAAAGAAAAACCATATTTCATATTTAAAAAAATAATTATATCTTCCAAAAATTGAAATAATTCCAATTATAATGGCATATATCCAATAATTTGAACTAAAGTAACTTATATTACCTTCCCACCAAAGGAAATATTCAAGATGTTGATAATACTTATATTTTTTTTCTATTCCATTCTCACTTTTTCCTCTTCTTTCTATTGCTTTTTTAACCCGAGAAGTATCTTTAGAGAAATTTTCAAAAACCCCCAAAGTATATGGTCTCACCAAAACAAGAAAGAAAGTATGAAAAGAAAGGAATGCAATCAGAATCGCAATATCGTTGCCGTTCATTACCTAGCGATCCATGTTATTTAGAATACGGATTCACAGCGATCCTTGATTCTATATATTCTATTTCTCTTTCTGGAGGCGGCTTGGGCTTCATCTGGTATAGGGATCTCATAAATATTAAATGTTTTCCCATTTGGCGATTTTACTTTTTTAATGCGGTTCTTGTTCTTTGAGACCGTCCTGTTTTTAGTTTTTTCATCGTAGGGCATAGTGTTTTCATATATGTTGAGGCCAAGGACCGGAGAAACCCTATTTATTGATGCACTTCTTTTTAATCTTAGAATAGCTTCTCTAATCAATTCTTTTCTAATATCGCAAGAAAATGGGTCTGCCTCAAAAACGCTCCCTGTCGAATTGAGATTCCTCAACGGACAACCACCTCCACATAAATATCTAGCAAAACAATTTTTACATTTTTTGAGTGCTTCGACCGAAATCCTAGATAAATAATTTATTTTTCTCTTATCGGGTGCAAATTTTTTTGTTCTTTTATCATATTTGCCAACTATAAGGAACTTATTTCGATGATGATGGCTTTGGACCTCATAGCATTTAGAAAGGAACCCATCATTTGTTATCACGTCGGATTCTCCAGAACAGGGACTACAATAATAAGTTGATGGCGTTAGAAGGTTCATGAATGGCGAAGAAATAATGTAGACACCTAATTCTTCGGCCCTGTCTAAAGCATATTTAAAATTCTTAATATATTCGCTAATAGTTGGTGGTCTCAGGCCATTCACTATTGCTCTTCCAGATATATTTAGGATCTCAAAATGAATTTTGTCAGCGCCTAATTTTGACCAATACTCTACAGAATCGGCCATATCCTTTACATTCAAAGAAGTGACGGTTGCTCTAATTAAATAATTCGCCTTTTTTTTAGCAAGCTCCTTAATCGTATTTTCAATTATCTGTGATTTTGAACTCCCATCCTTAGCTGGTCTTGATTGATCATTCAAGGAGGGAGGTCCGTCCATAGAAATCCCAATGTTGAAATTTTCTTTTTCTATATATCTAAGAACATCATCACTTATTATTCCATTTGAAGAAATATGAAAAGAGTACGCAATCCCTAATCCCTTGGCAAATTCAACAACTTTCTTAATTTTATCAAAAGCAAGAGTAGGCTCACCGCCAAAAAAGGATATTCTTATTTGAGATAAGTTTCTTTGAGAAACACATTCCTTGATCGCGCTAATAGCTATATCTAGGGGCAGATTTTGTTTTAGATTTTCTCCCCCGAACATATAGCAGTATTGACATTGAAGATTGCATTCATTTGTCATTACCAAGGTAAGCTTAGCGATGCCAGTAGCATCTCCGGGCTTAAATGGCTTCCCAAAGAAACCCAAATCATTTAATTTTTCTTTGATTTGAATATCGGAAATGTCTCTTTTATCAATTTCGGCTACTCTCCAGGCGTAAGGTGAATAAATTAAGTATTTGCTGTCTTCAGCTATGCATGGCAATCCTTCATATATAACGCCACTCGGGCTATCTTGATCATTCTTCATTTTGCTTCTTCTATGATCTTAAATTCTCCGCCTTTGACCATTTTAATGGAAATTGGCTTTATTACGTCGCCCTTTTCATCAAAAGATATATTTCCGCCCACTCCAGGAAAATTTTTTAAATTATAAAGAACATTTTTTATATCTTCACCTTTATAACCCGATTTTTCAATTGCTTGGCTGACAATATAGACAGCATCATATCCATTGGCAGCAAACAGATCCGAACGTCGATTAAATTTAAAAAAATATTTTTTTTCGAATTGTTTTATTCTTTCCAAAGCGCTATTTGGATCGTAGGTTTCCGTCGGAAATATTAAACCTTCTGCTGAATTTTTTGCTATTTCTATTAATTTTGAACTCTCTACATTATTGCTGATAAATTGAGTTTTTAGCCCGATCTCCTTAGCTTGCCGTAACATTTGGCCAACGCTTTCAGGAACGCCCAAAACGTAAACCAGTTCCGGAGATTTCATTTTAATTTTGTTTAGCTGAGACCTGAAATCCGTATCGTTATCTGCATAGGTCTCTTCGGTAATCACTTCTCCGCCTGAAGATATGAACTTTGTTTTGAAAGAGTTTTTAAATCCAACTCCATAATCTACATTTGGATAAAGAATAGCTGCTTTTTTTAATTTCAAAGCAGTGATCGCATACTCGGCAATCTTTGGAGCTTCTAAATCGCCCGAAACTCTATTTCTGAATACATAGCCTCCTTTTGTGGTTATTCCTGGACCGGCCGCACCAGGCGAAAATAAAACGACCTTGGCTTTGTTGGCGATGGCTGAAGTGCCCGCCACACCGACTGTGGAACCGGGCCCAATAATCACAGGAACCTTATCTATTTCAATTAGCTTTTTCACAGCAAATACCGCACCTTCTTTTGTTGATCCGTCATCTTCTACAATTAGATTTATTCTTTTCCCATTTATTCCACCGGCAATATTAATTTCCTCAACTGCAATCATGACTCCATTCCAATTATTCTCTCCGTACGGTGCATATTGCCCTGTCAGGGAGTTCACAAATCCAATTTTTATCTCCCCCGCGCCTCTTTTTATTTGAGTGATAATTAATAGCGCAGCTAAGGCCACGATCACAACAATAGCAATTACAATCCAGGTTTTTTTCATATTTTTTCCTTAATTAAAGGCCATAAGTACCTCATAATTATACTCTAATGATATAAAAAATTGTATTATTGTCAAGAATATCAATATGTTACAGAAGGCAAAGAGATTCTTCGCCGGTTTTTCTAATTACAGCTTGTTATTAGCGTTTTTCTTGTATCATCCCCAACGCCACCGCATCAAACATGTTCTGATGGTATTCCTCTTTCCAGGCTCTATCCTGGGTCAGGAAGACCTTAAGCTCCGGGTATTTGGAGACGATCACCCTGGCCACTTCCTTTTTACTTGCTCTGCCATTTCCACAGATATACTTATTAACTGTACTCGGCGCAAAGCCCTTCACCTCCAATCCTTTTCTTCTCCCTATTGCATTTATCTCATCCACAAAGACATTTAAAAGGGAGGCGCTTCGGTTGTTAGCGAAGAAGGCTTTTTCATAAATAAGAGTATTAGGCCTGAAATCATTTATTAGCCTTAGGATAATTTTTCTTCCTTCTTTAAGTGTCTCATGCGGATACTTTTGCTTTTTTATTGTCTTAACCCCATAGTATATGAGCTTGCTGTCATCAAGAAAGGCAATGCCCATTTCTCTAGTGCCTGGGTCAATTGCCAAGACTTTTTTGCGATTATTGGACATATTTAAGAACAGATTGAGTCATCCGACCTTTGATTATTTGTATTGCTTATGGAAACAAGCCGCGCCCAAGGCAACTGCCTCGAACATCCTCAGGTGATAGGGATTCTTATGAGCCCTTTCTTTTTCCAGCTCATTGATAAGAAACGGGTAATCGGACACAAGCTTCTCGACTAAAGTCCTTTTATTGTGCCTTTCCTCTGTCAAATAAAAATCTTCAAGCTCTTTAATTGAATACTGATAAACCTTTATCTTTTTTTTTGCCGCCAACGCTTTTATTCTTGAAACCAAGAGCCTAAGATTTTTTGACGAACGAGAAGGATGAAGCTTCTTTAAAGCAATGCTGTTTAAATCATGCAGTTCGATATATTCAGAAATAATATCAATAACTTTATCAATTTTCTTTTTCGACCATTTCCCGTCCAATAACTTGATTCTCCAATCGAAAAGGCTCCGGTCTTGAAAGACCGCAAGCCCCAGATATCTTGTTCCAGGATTAATGCCGATGATTCGAAGAGATTCTTTTAACATGTTTTTTGATGATAAAATTAAATAAAGCGGCTCGACTTCTTTTGATGTTTTTATCCGGAACCTGTTTTATCCAGCTCAGGGTTTCCCTTATAAGGGATTCGGGAAGCGTTTGAGCGTATTTGAGGTACAAAGGCAGGGATTTCAGGTCGTTTAGCGCTTGAGCCATGTCTAAAGCTAAGAGCTCTTCTCTGGTTTTAGGCTCAAACTCTTTAAAAGATTTAAAACCCGTCGTAAAAATATTTTTATTATCGATATTATTGATATTTATTCTTGTTCTATTATTATTGTTTATGTTGTCTGGGGATACATCCCCTGTATCTCTTTTTATACAAGGCTGTATCGGATCTGACGCATCCGGCCCTAAAAGAAAATAAAGACAGTGGCTTTTCAGTTTCATAATATTCAAAAGCCCAAGCTCCCTTAACTGCCTTATCTTTCGGTTGACCGTTGTTCGGCTGAGCCCTAATAGCTTGGCTATAGTCTGCTGAGTCGGAAAACAGGTCTGGGTTTTTTGATTGGCATAAGAGGCCAGAACGTTATAGACGGCGATCCCCGAAGATTTGAGCCGCTTCCCGTACCCGGCCAGGATTTCTCTGTTAATCCAATACCATCCGCGCCGGCTGAGACTCCGTATTTGTTTTTTTTCGTTTTCGCTCATAATTTAATAGTTTTTCTTGTTAGATTGCTTTCGCATATCTCGCTTTTAATAATCCTTCCTCCCGTTTGAGGAGCTCCTGTCTGAGAATGCTGGTCAAGTTCGGAAACAAGGCGTCAGCCATTGTCCGGTACAAGGCGGCCAGCTTGAAAACGTTAAGAGCGCTCGGAAGACACGTCCCTTTCTCCCAGCGCGAGATCATGGTTGTGCTCCCAATGCCAAGAACCCTCGCGGCTTGCTTTTGATTCAAGCCCCGGGCCTTGCGGAATCTGCGCAGCAAATTGGGAATTTTCTTTTTAACGGAGCACAACATTGATTTCTTTGAAGTAATCGCATTAATCACTCGCTTTAATCTTAAAAATTAGTTCAGAAGATATAAGAAGGGAGAATTTACCTATTTAGGTTAATTTGGGAAGAAATTGTGGATAAGATGCAGACTTTATATAAAAAAAGCCTCCAGCAGTCCTGCTGGCGGTTCTAACTATTCTGGGGGTCTCAGAAGCTGTGAAGCTCAAATGAATATCGCAACTCCTCGAGACTTTTTTGGTATTTTTGTGATTTAGCCATCGATTGAGGACCGGACGTACCGGACATTCAGGAAACCCGCCCCGGAGCCGTCATCGTTCCTATGAGCGGATTTGAAGGCTCTAGAGGATCGGAAAAGACGTTGCCTTGCAGAAAGGTTAGGCAAGAATAATGATTAGCCAACCCTTTTATTGCCTTATATTTATACCACAAAAATAGATTTTGTCAAGCCATTGTAATTGATCCATTCGGGATTCTTCTATATTCGACTCTTCTCATACCCTCCTTGATTAAAGGTTATACTTTTCAGAATAGGTCGGGCGCGGATACAAAACAAGACACAAAAAATTGCCTTTTCAGGCAATTTTAAGATAGGATTGTGGAGAAGATGGGGATAATATATCTTTTATTTTTTTCTAACGCGATTATAATTATTAAGGATCATTATTAGTCTAATTAAATCTTTCGACTTCGAAACCGGCGTAAAATCTGTCGGCTCTTTGACGAGTTGAGTGAATTCGACCTGGATGAATCTTCCATGCTGATACGACTCTAAGAGTATCCAATAGATAATATCATCCTCAATTTTTTCGCGATAATAGAAAAATCCTAATTCCGAATCAACGTAGAAATTTTCTTCTCTAATTTCTAAGTTTCGGCCCGAATCCGATTTAAGCAGTTGACTCTCTTTTGCCATATTCGATTTTATCTCATGGGCAACACTTGAACATATAATCAACGAAGCATAATGCGCATCTACTGCTTCATCTAAACTTACATTGGATTCCCCATATCTTACTCCCGCAGGGCACTGAATAGCATCCGTGATACAATTTGGAATAACCGGCAAGCCGTTGCATGAGCATAACTTGGATAATTCTGATAATTCGTGACTTCTGGGAAAACCAGTTTTTTTTGTCTTTAAGAAGCATTTAAGCATCTTTTCAGAAAATTGAAGGGACGCCCACTTTGATTGTCCGTAGTGAGGGTGCATTAGAAACATATTATTAACGGCCGCAACCAAATCGGCCCGAGCTTCGGAAATAAGCGGCTTCGATTCAATTTCGCGGAGCCTTTGAATCGCATCAAAGCCAAAAATATAAAATTCCTTAAGCTCATTCATTTCCCTTCTTGTAAGCGTTTTGGCCAGTTCAGTTGTGAAACCCTTTACGGTTCTTAACGGATTAACATAAGGGGGACCGTTAATAATCATCTCGTCTGATCTCTTGTATTTTTCTAGATCTGGATCAAATACAAATCGAAAGCTTCCGTACATTAGGGGAAAATCAATCCTCCATACGTCTCCCTTAATTAGGACGGCTACGCTTCCGGGGCTGAAATCAATCTTCAGTCTATCTGCATATTTCTTTTTGTACCATTCGTCCATATGAGCAACAAGGCTATCTCCCTGATATACCCCCGGTATGGACGGCCCATGAGGAGTAACGCTCAAGCTCACCTTAAGCCTTAAGCAGGCTTCTCGAATTGCATGAATAGGTCTTTGAAAGATCAATATATTTTTTCGCTTAAGATCGTTGTCGATTTCCTCGATAAATTCAAGAAACTCTTTCTCGTTCTTAGGATAATCAGGACTTAACCCAGCCATTCAAATTCCTTACAATAATATTGACAAAAATGTATTCTTTTAATTAAAATCATTGATACCGTAGTCAATAAAAGGAGGATTATATATGCTCGAAAATGAAAAAAATAAAGAAAAAAAACCAATTCCGGAAAGGAAGCCACCGGAAAAACCCATTGAAGAGGAAATAAAAAAGAAGGAGAAAAAGCAATGGGGACCGTTAGAAGAACCGGTTGAATTACCAAAACGAGAACCCGAAAAAAATTCCAAGAAACATTAAAAAGGTAAGTCTTTTCCAATTTCATTTTTATAATATTTTCTTAATTCACTAAATTGTTCTTTTGGGCGTTTCTTATAAACTTCTAATAATTCCAAATATTGCTCTCCTTTTAGTCTTTCGATATATGTTTCAATGCCGCTTTTATAATAAAGTCCCATCTCATTTGAAAGTTCTCTTTGATTCACAAAGAAAGTGAAATATTCAAAAGCATTAAAAAGCCGTTCATACCAGTTTTGTTTTTTCTCTCTTGTATCACAATTTTTCCATTGATCTTCAAGTTCTCTTATTCGAGAACTAATATCGTTGAATAAATTTGCCCGCAGACTCTTTCTTTGCAGTTTAGAAGCATTAATACTAATAAAAAGAGCTATTATAGCAATCGTCATAGCAATTGCTGTCGCCAGATTTGCAATCATTGTGATTACCTCCTTATTGTGTATTAACCATTGCCAAATACACATTTCGACCTCCCTTTGTTGGATTTGACTTAATCATATCCCTATGATATAGAATAGACAAGTCACAAAAGAAGGTTTTAAAATGACGAGACGATTTAACTATCCCTATTCTGGGAAAAGGTATCTTGCAAACACAAATACTAATCAGGTTCATGATCTTAATAACGAGCAAACTGGTGAAAATGAATGCCAAATTGATGAGATCAAACATGAACACATTAAGATGTATGATAATCTTTTCCTGGCACACCGGGACAAATATCAAGATTGTGATTACTGCCTCAAATAAGCTAATCATCATTAGTCTCTAACTGAAAATATACTTTCCCAAAAAAACTATTTACCGGGAAATATGCCATTACTTTTTTATCATCACGCGTTACCACTATTTTACATCCAAATTCTTTTAATTTTTCTTCTGTTCCAGGAATACAAATCACATTCGGATAACCACCGCCATGTCCACAACAGGATGCAAGCGTCCTAATTCCATAATTATTGAGCTGAATTATTAACGGAGCTATACATGAATCAATTGCTTGCAATCCTCTGTCAAGCCATACATAAGAATAAGTATTATGTTGACACATGATTTAAAGTGCCTACTTTTTTAAAGGCATAATTCCGTTAGCAATTTTACTATAAGCTTTCAGCTTCTTTTATTAATTCATCTAGGATTCTTTTAGATTGCGGGGCTCCGTCATGAATGGCTAACCTTACCATTTGTTCGAAAATGTCCTCTTTGGTGGCCCCAAAAGGATTCGAAAGAAGGCTAATATTCATCCTTTTCCTTGAATTCCACCCGCTGCTGAATTCTTAATGAATCTTCCTGGGTTAAAGTTGAAAGATACCTCAAGACCATAGAAATCGACGAGTGGCCTAAATGATGTTGGAGCGCCTTGGGATTTCCCGTCTGCCTCAGTCTTTCGATGGCGTCCGAGTGTCTTAAAAGATGGGGAAAGACTCTTTTTTCAAACCCGGCTTTTATGGCCGCCTCCTTGATTATCTGCCAGCCTCTAGTTCTATTAAAAGGAAATATTCTATGTTGGGTATCCAACCATTTTTTACGGGCATAAGCCATAAGTTTTTCTGCCAGGCTTTCCGGGCAGGAAACGAGTCTTGGCTTTTTGCCTTTGCCGAGGACATCCAGGACCGGCTTTCCCTCAAACTGACCGATCTTGGCCCGGGTCAAAGACAGCGCCTCGGATATTCTTAGTCCGGTTTGATATAAAAGCAGAATAAAGAGAGAGTCTCTTTCTCCGTTTCTTCCTTTTCTCGCTTCATCGGCCAGCCTCTGAACCTCCTCCGGCGATAGATAAGGTACGATCCTTGAGGACGGTGCAAACGATCCGTTCCTATAATTTGTTTTTATAAATTTTTGAGGCATAAAAATTTCTTGACTTCTCTTAGGATTAAGAGTAGATTTTTTAAAAAGTGAACAAAAGTATTCCTTTTGTTTAAGATTCTTTTCTCATCAAATAAGCAGCGGGGATAAGTGTTAGGAAGTTATAATTCTTATTTTTTAGTCTAGATTGGCAAAGCCAACCTGTCAAACGTGCGGCATCTGCGGTCTACTGACCTTCAAGCATTAAGATACCTTTCTTCGAGAGATAAAACTTGATTCCGATTTTGTTCAACTCCCTTGGAATGAAAGGAATAAATTCGGAGACATTTTCCGACTTAAATAACCGAGTTGCTTTGATTCTCCCATTTGATTTGATTCTTAGGCCATTGTCCTTTTCTCGCCAGCTTTTAGATCTATGAGCTTGGAGCTCAGTCATTTTATTTAAAGATAATTAAATTACCTCACAACATAAAACGCTGCAAGAGCGCAGAACTCGCAAAACCAACTGTTACTTCCGCCTGCAGCGTCTTCCAAGCGGACTCGGACGAACTGATTCGAGAAAGCGTCAAGTGGAATCTCTTTGCTTACCCATCCCTGAGAATTCGATACAACCTCTTCATTTAACACGTGACGTACCTCATTATTATCTATTACTACAACTCTTGCAATGAAATCTGTCCTATCTTTGGTATCGAAGTCGCAATAGCTTGCATATTCGGCCACGAGCGATGCTCCATTTGCCGGAATAAAGCACTCCAGTTCGATGTATGCGGGTTCACCTGTATACTGTGAGACGGGATGCATAACAAATACATTGGTCCGCCCCTTAAAACTCCTGTAATGACCGCGGCCGTCTTCGACAATCTTGTCTGAGTCAATGAAATAACCTCGATTGCTCCGAATTCGTCCTAGAAGTTTGGCCTTGTGCTTCTCGAGCGCCGCAGCATTTTTGACCTCTACTTTGGCTACCTGAGCCTCTCGTTCTCTGCGTGCCGCTTCGATCGCTCTTTTCCCCTCTTCCTCTTCAGCAATGCGTCTCTTTTCTTGTTCGGCATGTTGACGTTCTTCTTCCAATTGCTGTGTTTTAAGCGCCTTTCCTCTTTCCTGTCGAATTTGAGCTCTATATTCAGATTCTTCCGGAGTTCCGACAACGATGACCTTAGCTTCTATGAAGAAGTCCTTGGGCTGACCCATGCTTGGTATGGGATTGTTCTCAAGGCTGAAATTTATTTTCCAATTGCCCATGGATAATTCTGCAAGCGCACGCCCGTAGATTTCCCTTTTTTCACCTTTATCTGCCATGGGCCGTATGAATAGTGCGTTATCTTCTCGACTAGCGATCTCATAGGTCCTAGTTTTAAGTTTGACAGTAGCTTTAAATCTGGCTTGGTACATCGGCTCAACTTTGTTACCAACGTTTTCTGTAGCTTCCACATTAAAATCAGCAATCTCCCAGTAAGCGGGAATACTAACGGCAAATTGCTTTGCATAATCTTGTGTCCCTGGTCTTTTTTCGGAATGCCCGCAGCTTTGGAGCAGCAAAACACAAAACATTGCGCTTATAATATATCGAGGCATCTATTTCCTCCTTTCATGTCAGATTTTTGCTGTAAAAATTATACAGGTAGCTTAATCGGCGATCTTGAAGGTATTGGGTAGTAGGGTCGGACCTTCTTTGCAGGCCACGGCAGTGAAAGCCATCAGGACCAGAGTCAGAATCGCCAAAAAAATAAGTTTTTTCAATCTCAGTCCTCCATATCTACAGTCTCAGAGTTAACTTAGGCGACTTTTATTACTTCCGCTTCAAATTTTCCGACAATTTACTTTTAAATTCTTCCAGTACTTCTTTTGCTCCCTCTGGGGTGCCGACTTTTTTGCCAGTGCCCATAAATGTGATATTTATCTTTTTCCCATCTTCGCTAATTTGAAAAGAAAGCACAATGGGATTAGTCTGGAACCCGGAAAATAGGGCCTTATCAACAATGGTGGGTTTGGTGGTTAATTGAATCGAGCCGCCTTCTTTATTCAGGCCAGAAACACGATAACCAAGAGATTTCCCTGTTTCAGCGATAATATCCAAAATATCTGGCCTGGCCGTCTCAAGCGCAAGCGAATCTGTTCCTTGAAATGATGGAACATCACCAGACAGCGCCGCGCCAGCAGCTGCACCAGCAGCCAGATCACCCACAAGCAGCGCAGGAACACATCCGCTGAATGTCATCAAAGAAAACAAAAGCATTAACCAGTTGCATATTTTTAGGGTTTTCATTTTCTCCTCCCCTATCAAGAGCGCAGAAAAAAGCTTGTATTTTGATGCATTTTCGTCTATAACTGCCTCCCTATTGAACAAAAGGAATACTTTTGTTCAATAAGAGCGAGATGTATTTATCTCGGCTCTTTTTTTCTTTATAGGCAAATCCTCCCCTCTTTTATCTTTTCCTTCCCCGGCTTAGCCTCAAAGAGGAAAATGAGGTTAAGCGAAAAAGCAATCAAAGAATTGAAAGAAATATATTATCGGCAATACGGAAAGCCTATTTCTGATGAAGAAGCTCAGGAGATGGGCCAAAGGCTTATCTCGCTATTCAAGGTCATTTATCGACCCATTCCGGGAAAAGACATCCCGCTTAATAAAACCGATAATATTCCGAAGCCGTATTAAATCGGCTTTTTGACATATTTTATCTTCGCGCTAATATGGAAATGTAAATCGATCAATATTAAATAGGTTTGAGGAATTATGTCTATTAAGGTCGTCCTAAGAACTTTTTACATATTCCTAAGCCTCCTATTTCTATGTTGCGATATTTCATTTACTGCCGCAAATCTTCGGAATCTGAGGATCGGCAGGTCCTATCCCTTGAATCCCAACTTAATGAGTTAAAACGACTTTCTGAGAGATTAAATCTCTCCGTTATTGATATTTTTATCGAATCCCAGTCAGCTAAGTCTCCGGGCCGTCCTCATTTCAACGAAATGCTCAAACGGATCTCTCAAAAGAAAGCCGATGGTATTATTTGTTGGAAACTCGACCGGCTAGCCCGCAATCCTATCGACGGGGGCCAGATTACTTGGATGCTTCAGAAAGGGGTTATCAAGCACATTCAGACCTTTGATAGAGGCTACTCCCCTGAAGATAACGTGCTTTTAATGAATGTTGAATTCGGAATGGCCAACCAATTCATTTTGGATTTGAGCAAAAACGTCAAAAGAGGTCTAAAAACAAAAGTTGAAAAAGGCTGGCTTCCAACACTAGCCCCGATTGGCTATTTAAACAACAAAACCAAAGAACGGAGAAATAAAGATATCATTGGGGACCCGGATAGATTTGATCTTATTAAGAAAATGTGGGGCATGATGCTGACTGGAAATTATACGCCACCTAAAATCGCTCAAATTGCGAATATTGATTGGGGATTTAAGAATCTCAAAGGAAAGCCTCTATCAAATAGCGCAATTTACCGGCTTTTTACTAATCCTTTTTACTCTGGTTGGTTTGAGTATCCCAGCAAAAGTAGCAATTGGTATCAAGGAAGCCATGAACCGATGATTACTCGCGAGGAATTCGATAAAGTCCAAATACTCTTAGGAAGAAAGGGGAAGCCGCGAGTGAAGAAACATGAATTCGCTTTCACAGGGCTTATCCGGTGCGGAGACTGCGGAGCTATGGTCACAGCTGAAGAGAAATATCAGATCATCTGTCCAGAGTGTAAATACAAATTTTCTTCGAATAATAAATCCGCGTGTCCTCAATGCAAAACGCTAATCGAGGAAATGGTGGAGCCAAAGCATCTTCATTACGTCTATTATCATTGCACAAAGAAAATAAATCCTGAATGTGCTCAGGGATCTATCGAGGTTATGGAATTGGAAAAGCAAATTAGCCAACGTTCAATTGAAATAGACATTTCTAAAGATTTTATGGACTGGGCGATAAAATATTTGAAAGAAGAGGAAATAAAAGAGACTCCTTCGTCGGAATCCGTTTTGGCCGCCCAAAAGAAAGCCTATGACACCTGCATTAAAAAGCTCGATAACCTCTTCCAATTGAAAATCTCGCCCGAAAATAGTGATGGGAGCCTTCTTTCTAACGAAGAATATGGGAAACAAAAAGCCGGACTTATAAGTGAAAAAATCCGGCTTGAAGAGATATTAGACGACGGAAGCGGCAACGTCGAGAAGAGGCTGGAGATCGGCGAAAAGATTTTCGCTTTCGCTTGTTATGTACTCTATTGGTTTGAAAACGGGTCTCTCCAAGACCAATTCATTATTTTGAAAGCCCTTGGTTCGAACCTAACTTTAAAGGGTAAAAAACTAGGATTAGAGCTTAATAAACCCTTTGCCCTCATTGGGGAGATAACAACCGGGGTTCCCGAAACAAGGGACCGGTTCGAACCTAAAACTTTTGGCTTAAATAAAGAGAAATTGGAGGGATTTTATGCTCTGAATCCCATAGTGCAGTCCGGAATGAAGAAAGTCAGAACCTGGATTGACGAGAATTATCTGATTGCTGATATTCCAACTTTAGCCGAACCGCCCAATCATTAACAGCTTCTTTATTCTCGACTTAGAATATTCTTTAGACAAGGAGGGAGAAATTGCCTATTTTGGCAAATTTGACGAGCCGTCGTCTCTTCTCGTCTTTCACCACCGCATTATTTCGTGCCCGCGAAACTGACTATCCGCCTTAAGTAATCCAAGTCTTGCTCCAAATGTACCAGTATCATTATAAAAACTGTGATGTGTCCACAAACATCGGAGCGATCAATCCACCCTTTCTTTTCTTATTTTCTTCGGTATTCACAAAATTTATTAAATAAATAATCGCTGACTTTGCCAGTCGCAAAAGATTCATTGTTTCATCCAACATAGTGCTATAACCGATGTTATGCTTATCATCTTTTTTGTCCCGTTTAGTCAGCATAGAATCAAATATCACTAGCTTTCGATGAGTTGAGGCATTTCGGATACTTTGTATTCTTTTATAATAGCCTGATTTGAAATCTTGATATATGTCGTATAGAGCATACAAACTTATATTTTTTGATTCTAATATTTCATCTCTTATTTTCCTGCAATTGCTGCAATACCAAATTGATGTAAAATAGATTCTATCTTCTGGTATTTCTAACTTATAGTAATCATTAATAAAAACTGCGATTTTATCTAAGATATTATAAGCCTCTTTAAAAGCAGCCTTTAAAAGACCAAAATATAAGTTGAACTGGGAATAATCCAAGGTATTAGCGAACGTTGTTCTCCTGCTGATGCTGTCAAAATCTCCCCTTTTAAATTGAGATTGGACAAATAGTAATCTGGCGACGGCGTAATCCTCTTTGATTTGGTTAATATATTTTGCGAATTGATAAAAAGTGTCTTCGTCTTCTAGCTTTGTTATCAAACTAATAAATATTGGATCAGTGATCGACGCTTCACACTTGTTTTCGTGAACATGAAAGTTTAAAAAAAGCTTTTCTTTGATGCAATATTCTAGGTAAAACTTCTCAAACTCCGAAAGCCCTGTAGGGTTATAATTACGGTGGGTAAGTATTTTTTTTAAGTCCTCTTTATCTTTGAACACTGATTCGATTTTATGCAATTCCTCTTCAAACGATTTTTTTGCGCGTACCCCTCCGATTGAAATTAAATCTTGGTTATTAAGAATAGACTTTAAAGCTTGATATGCTTCTAGATAAATAGCCCCTCTGTATGCTCCTGAAATATCGGCAAAGAAGCGTAAAGCTTTAGCCTTATTGCCGATTGCCATAGAGAAATATTTATCTATCTTAAGGGCTTCGTCATAAGCGTATAATGCTTCAACTCCTCGCCCAAGCGTATCGAGACAGTTTCCGTAATTTACCCAGGTTTGTTTATTAATATTCGGATCATGATAATCACAAAGCCTTGTTGCTTCTCTAAAATGAAATTTTGCCTTTTGCAGATTTGCGCTTCGCGGAATGGCCTCGATGCCGGCTCCTCTTTCGGACAGCCCGAACAAAGAAAAATAGCCATTTGCTAAATTGTAATGAATATTAGCTTTATACTTTATGTTTTTTGAGCTTATTAGAAATTGTTCTCCAATGTCCAAACCTTGTTGAACAATCTTTTGGTCGTGCAAACCAAAGCCGATATCAACCAAAAAACCAAGTTTGTTAATTTGGATGGTTTTTTCGCCCGGATTTTGTTTTTCACAACTTTCAATTATCTCAAGGGCTTCTTTGAGTTTGCCTTGACTGATAAGAGAAGAAATGTTTCTCATTTCCTCTGCTATATCCTGATTGGTTTTATTCTTGGATTGTTCTGAATTTTTCATTGGTAACCATTTTCACCTCAAATATAGCGATTTTACCAACTAAACAATGCGACTGCAAATAATAGCTCAGGTGCTCTTGGCCGTTAGAAAAGATTTTTACCTCTTTCGGCAATTTTACCCGGGATAAGCGAACCAACGTAGAGGATGTTAGAACCTTTTATGAGAATATTCCTGAGTCGGAAATATTATCACCATTCTAGCTCTGGATGTTTTATTAACAAGAGGGGAGAAATTGCTGAAAAAGTAAATATTTATTCTTATGTCTTCATTTCTCGACAAACCAAACGTTTGCCAATACCGTGATAAACAATGCCATAAGCGCTATTCCCGAGAACGATTCTGCTATATAAAGGAACGTCAGAAAAGTTCCCGTGGTTTGGAGGTACCGTGTATTCGCTCCAAAGGTAAAGAACGCGCCTGCGCTTAGTAAAAGTCCTTGTGGGGCGCCAATCGTGGTGACAAATACTGAAGAGAAAAGAAGCAGCACCACTATCATAGTCATTATAACTCGAAGTGGTTTTACCCCATAGCCAGTGACCAACTCTAGAAAGTAGCCTCCTATTTTATCTTTCCAACCCTTCGCGTTATGCCTTGTGAGCGCCTTCCTCTCTTTGAAGAAGTACTGTCTCGATTGCTTGATGACATTCCCGGACCTGTAAGCATCCTTGATACCTTTATAAATTGCCGCGATATATTCTCTGTTTAGGACAACGCTCTCCCAAACGGACTTTTCTCGAAGCCGATCTATGGCGCTAAGCTCATCGAATCTTGAATCTAATAAAATATTGTCGGGTATGAAGCAATCTTGGAATCTTACATTCTTGCAGTCACAATTTATTAGTCGGTTATGTTCGATAAAATCACAATGCTGAAAAGTCATTTTCTCCAGGGTTGCACCATAAATATTCGTAAAGGCAAAAATGCAATTGACGAACTCACAGTTGTAAAACTTGGTGAAATTAAAGACGGTGCTTGGGAAGCAAGCGTTGTTAAACTTGCAATGGTAGAAGGAGGCATAAGAAAAATCGATTGCCTCAAAATTATCACCTTTTGGAAAATTTATTTCTTCCCGGAATATCTGTAATCCCTTTAAATCCCACATGCTCTCCAAAAAACCCAGACGTCCTTGCTCGAATTCCAATTGTAAGAAATCTTCTCCTCCGCCCTTCCTTATCATTTTTAAAACTTTTTCAGCTAGGGATCGACCCTCAACCGTATTCCACCGATCTTCATACTTGACGCGGACTCTTATGTCATGTTGCGGTAGCAGATGTATGGGCGTGAACATTCTCTATTAGACTCCTTATCGAAGGGCGGTTTTTTGGGCATGAATTGAAGATGGGAATTGCCTTTATCGTGTCGAATATTCGATCGCCCTTATAACAACAATCCCCTCCTCTTGATCATGCTTAAAATATATCGCCATACTAGAACCAGTGTCAAGACAGTATTAAAATCAGCTGTATCAAAATAAGCAAGACTCGGTAAGAATAGATATTAACGGATAAGCTCTTGTAAACAGGAAATCAGTCAGCATATTTAATAATAAAAGGAGACAAGTTTTCTGTTTCTTTTGGAACCAACCCCGCCACCGTAGAGGACGTTAGAACTTTTTATAAAAGCCGAGAAACGAATTACGGTTGAATTGGTGTTTGTTGTCGTCGAGTTGATGGATTGATTTGAATATTAGCCATCTTTATCAAAACAGCGCCTTCCGAATTTTCGAATATTTTTACTGCTCCGGTCTCTTCTAAGGTTGCCATAATAATTAAATGCAATTGTCGTATAGCGTCTTGAAGTTTGTAGTCTTGCTCCTCTAATAATTCTATTTTTATGCCGAGCTTCCTTAACTGATTAGCATCAATTCTTCTTGCATGGGATAGCGTATTTTTCTCGTTAGTTAAATAATTCGCAATTTTTAAAGATTTTCTCTTCGCGTCTTTCTGTCCCTTAAACATATTCTCAGTTAACCAGTTAGTCACCAACTTTTTCGAAAGCCGAATGTAGTTTTCACATTCCACTAAAAGAGAAGGCGCAAACTCTTCTAATATTGGAATCCAAACTGGCAATTGAGATGGGTCTTTCTTTAATTCTTTGGCGGCACGATCAAACTGTTCAATAATGGAGCCCGCCGGAGAATATCGTCCACGGACCCTGACTTGAGGATCAATGGGTCCTAATTCTGCAGCGGCATCCATTAAGATTTTATCTCCTGATAGAGCTAACATTGTTGCCGCGCTTTTAGCCGCACCAGTAACGATAAATCGCACTGTTTCAAATTTACTTCTAAGTATTTTTACTATTGACTCCGTTGCTTCGGCAGAACCCCCTGGACTATGTAAAAATATATCTGCTTCTTTAGCGTTGATATTTCGAATAATCTCATAGAATCCATCTTTATCTGAAAGATCGATATTTAATAAAGAAGAAGCAAACTGGGCTTTAAGTGGATGCTGAAAAGCGGTACAATAAACTAAAAGTGGCCGCTTTGTTATATCGCTAACAAGCTTATATTTGGCCCGTCTAACGCTATCAAAATCTCCGGATGGTTTATCCGATGATGTTCCAGCTAATATTTCTTTTTGTATATCTTGCCAACTGGTCATTATCTATTGATTACGATTTGAGCTTCATTATTTTAGAAGGAGAAGTTGAGGTGTCGTTATAAAAACGATAACCGCTATCAAGCGCTTTCTGGTATTGTTCATAGGAAATATCAAATACCCGTAATGCCTCTTTTATTTCGGGATTTTTTATTAAATATTCTTTTATTTTCCCGCTGGCTATATGGGCTTGTTTTTGTCTCTTCATAGTGCTTTCATAATATCATTATTTAATGTTTTCTACAATATTTCGGAATTCGATGCCATTTTTTCAATTAATATCTATAATTATATCACTTTTACCAATATAAAAAAGGAAGCAGATTTTCTGCTTCCTTGTTTTGTTGGGAGGAACCATTAGTTGCCCCGCCATGTCTGGCACTGCGCCGCGTACTCGCAGTCCTTGCACCAGAAGCTGGTTCTGGGGAAATAGACTTTTTGATTGATTCCCTTGAGTACCTGCGAAGCGATCCCGTAAAGCCTCTGGTAGCTCGCCGCGTCCCGCCTGGTTTCAAGCGTGATCAGCTTGGGCTTTTTGGACTTCACGAAATCGATCACTTTCAAGGCCCTTGGGGGCCTCTGATAGAGCTTCTCGAAGGCGTAGCTGTAAATTGTCAGCTGAAGGGACTCGTCGGCTTCCCTGGAATCCATCATCTGGGCCGAGGTCTTGAACTCGGTGATGACGTCGCCCTCTTCGATCAGGTCGATGACGCCTTCAATGTCGATGAGAGGATTTTTGTCGTTCCCGGGTTCATGAAGAGGGACCGAAAACGAGACATCCGTTCCTTTGGCTTTCTTCGGCGGAAGCTGGCAGTACAGGGACAGCATTTCCTTGGCCAAGAATGCGAGCTTCATCTCATCTTCCCCGTTTTTGTACCGGATTTCGGTCTCGGCCCTCTGGCTGTACCAGTCCGCGTCGAAAATCTTGAAGAGCTTTTCGAGCGGCACTCCGCTGTTGGTCATCGATTCCCGATGGAACCAGGACAAGGCCGAATGAATGGCGCTCCCGAAAGCCAGGCCCGAAGGTTTGAAGGGCTTGGGAAGAAGATCGACGTAGTGGAATTTGTACTTGAGGCTGCACTGGGAATAGAGATTGATCTGGGAGCTAGAAAGGTACTCCATCGGTACCTCCTTTCCCCTCGGAGAGCAGATACTCAATCGTTTTGCTGGCCTCTAGCTTGGTGATCTCTTTCAGAGTATCGACCTGAAAGAGCTCCTTCAGGCGGTCGTAGGCTTTGTCGCCTTCGATGCCCCGCTCAGCCAGGATTCTGAAGAGATACCGCTTCTGGGCGTCCGTCATCACGGGTTCTTTGTTCTGAGGATTGCCGGTTTTAGGCTTTTCCTTTTTAGCCTCCGGCTCTTCCGCAGGTTTTTCTTGGTCATCTTCCAAATCTATCTCTTTGTCGTAGAGATAGAGAACTAAGATAACCTTCCCGTCGACAGTTCTCAGATCGACGCATTTCGCTTTGGTTTTCATGGTTCACCTCCGTGAGTTTGGATTTTAAAGATCTGATATCAGTCTAGCGCGCAGGAAGAAGCCCACAAGACGGGAGGATTTGCCGAAAAACACAGTTTTACCTCTCTTTTTTGGTGAATATTGGGAGTTTACTATTAAAGATATGAGTCATACGAACAATGATAACAACCCGATCACCCCCTTTGCCGTGACCGATTACAGGGATATTAAAAAAATCTTCGGCGTCAAACAGAAAAACCGCCGAGGCCATATGTATATCGTCGGCAAGACAGGCACCGGCAAATCCACTCTAATAGAGAACTTGGCTATCTCGGATATTAAGATGGGCTATGGACTCGCTCTAATCGATCCACATGGAGATTTGGCTGAGGATATTCTGCATTTCATTCCCAAGAAAAGAATCGGCGATGTTGTCTATTTCACCCCCGGAGACCTGGAACACCCGATAGCTTTCAATCCCTTAGAGAGAGTCCCTTCTGATTATCATCATCTTGTCGTCTCAAACATCATCTCGGTCTTTAAGAAAATATGGTCTGGGTTTTGGGGGCCGAGGTTAGAGCATATCCTAAGACATTCCCTCTTCACTCTCCTTGAATATCCTAATAGCACCCTATTGGATTTGCCAAGGTTATTAACGGATAAAGAATTCAGGAAAGGAGTCTTAGAGCACGTCACCCATCAGCAGGTAAAGGATTTCTGGCTATTTGAATTTGAAAAATACTCTGCCTGGCTCAAGTCCGAGGCCATCTCCCCGATCCTGAATAAAATGGGGCAATTCCTAACCAGCCTGCCCCTTCGAAATATCGTCGGCCAGAAAGAGAATACCTTTAATTTAAGAAATTTAATGGATGAGGGTAAGATTCTGATCGTCAATCTTGCTAAAGGCAAAATCGGAGAAGAAAATTGCTCCCTGTTGGGAGCAATGGTAGTGACCAAGATTCAGTTGGCTGCTCTAAGCCGCGCGGATCTGTCAGAAGACAAAAGAAGGCCATTCTATCTCTACGTGGATGAGATACATAATTTCATCACCCTGTCTTTTGCCGATATTCTATCTGAAGCGAGGAAGTATGAGCTAAACCTGATTCTGGCCCATCAGTATATTGAGCAACTAGATGAAAAGATAAGGGCCGCGATATTTGGCAATGTCGGAACGCTCATTTCTTTTAGAGTCGGGGCTGAGGATGCTAAATATCTGGCAAGGGAATTTTCTCCTGTATTTGATGAGTCAGATTTAATCAACCTTCCGAATCATCACATTTATCTCAAACTCATGATTGACGGGCAGACTTCTCAGCCTTTCAGCGCCGTCACACTGCCATTGGCCGAAAAAATTAAATCATATAAGAAGAAAATTATCGAGATATCAAGGAAGAGGTATGCCAGACCAAGGAATCAAGTAGAAAAAGAAATTTTTAATCACTCATCTAATAAAACAAGGTTTTATGGCTCAAGGCTTCCTCTCTAATCCATCAATCTTTCTCTTGCCCGATGAAAAGGTCATCTTTAAAGCCAATCCTCATTGGCTGTTTCTCGTTATTCCTATTCTCGGAATCTATCTATTCTTGCTCATTTATTTTTTCTTCGCCTGTCCGTTTTTAGGAATGATAGATTTTGATGGCCTAGAGGGTATCTGCTATATCCTTGCTCTATTTATTTTCTTCTTTTTAGCGCTGATCTTTTACCTTGATTGGAGATTTAATCGGCTTTATCTGACTAATCTGAGGCTCATCAAAGAAAGAGGAATTATCGGGAAACGCTTCATGGCCATCGGGCTGGATAAGATTCAAGACATCACTTGTAGCTATGGGATATTAGGCAGGATATTTGGCTTTGGGAATCTGATTATTGAATCAGCCGGGACATATGGAAAGATGATATTTGAAGGCCTGCCCAAGCCGAAGAGGATTAAGTGGAAGATAGAGAAAGCAGGCTCAATTCTCATTTCGGATTAAGCGGCTAGCCTTTGTAGGACGCTGAAGAGGGGCAATTTTGCCTCGGACGATAAAATCGCCCTTCTTTCTTTCTGCTCTTAGCCGATTATACTGAAGATAAATCCTCTCTGCCAAAAATAGCACCTTAAAAACCAAATAAAGGAGGTCTGCATGAGATTAGAAAACCTTATTCAAGAATTGGAAAGGCAAAAACCCTTGAAATGGGATGAGAAATTACCTTCATCCCAGATTAGGATGGTTTTAGCCGAGAACGAGCCGAGATTTCAGTTCGAAGGCGAAGGATATCTCGTAATCAACGAATCCTGCCACAACCAGATCGCAGAAAAGCTCGAAATCCCGCTAAAGTACTATCACCGGATGGAAGAGGAAACGCCGGAACTCCTAGCCCGAAACGTCAATACTTGGCTTGAAAGAAGCGAAAAAGACTTCTTCATCCGGGGCCTGGGAGATTCCGTCCGAGCGTTTCTAAGCGACCGGTACCGGGTCATCGACCACCTGGACGTTCTTTACTGCGCTCTGAACGAGCTTCAGGCCCATGACGCCGAAATCGAGGATTGCTTCCTTTCCGAGACCGAGATGAATATCAAGGTCAAAAGCCAAAGGCTTAGGGATTTTGTCCGCCACAAGGATGATCTGATCATGGGCGGGCTGCTTCTCACCAACTCCGAGACCGGCCACAAAGCGCTCCGGTTGGAGCCACGGCTTTTCCGTGTCAAATGCTCGAACGGGATGATTGTCGAGGAACTGGTGATACGGGAAATCCATCTTGGAAACGCAGACGAAGCGGACGATGAGATTTTTTATCTTACGCTCCGCCGGTCGATCCAAGGAGTCTTTAAAGGATTCGGTGATATCGTCAATATTCTCCGAGAATCCACAGAAATCAAGGTCAAAAACCCGCAGAAGATGATCAGCAACGTCGTGGAGCATTACCGGCTGAGCGAAGGCCAGAGGGACAATATCCTTATGGCCTTCGGCGCGGAGCCGGAATACGACCAGTACGGAATCGCCAATGCCTTGACCCAGGCCGCCCAGAAAGAAGAAACCTGGGTAAAATCCGTGGAAATGGAAAGAATCGCTGGGAATCTCATCTCTTTGCCGATTGAAGAGTTCAAGGCCATGGACGAAGCCTGATTTAGTTCCTTAACAAAAGCCTATATTTAAAACAAAAGGCGGAGAGGACAAAGGAGATGCAAAAGCGTCTCCTTTTTATTAGTTTGATTTACAAATTTATTTCACTAGTGTCTAAATCCATATTTTCTTTCTCTTTTCTCAAACGCTTCTTTACCACCCTCTAGTATTTCACATACATGTTCTCTTATGCCCTGCTTTCTTAATACATTGCTTATAGCTTCATCTCTAAATGTGTTTTCAAGCGATCCACTTACATAGCCGATTCTTGATTTTTGATTTTGCATGTTCCTATCAAAATTCGCAACAATAATTTGTTCAGAATCGCCATTGACAACAAGATTTGGATTGTGAGTGATTATCATTACTTGTCTTCTTTTTTTGGCTTCTCTAAAATACCGCATAAGAGTGAGGTAAACCGAGCGGTTATCAAGATTCTCTTCTGGCTGATCGATAAAAATTGGTCTCTTGTCTTCTTTATCAAGCTCTAGAAATAGAATTAGAAGTGCAACACCTTTTAGCCCGGGCGATAGATTCTGAAGTTCTATTCCATTAAATTTAATTGAATAACTAATGGCATAATATCTTGTTGAATAAAGCCACGTAAAAAAATCTTGCTCAGTATATTCATTCCGTAACTGAGAAGAAATTGTATAGTGTTCTCCTTTTTCATCCTGCGAAAATAGTTTTTCTACATTTTTTAAATAGTTTTTTATAAGCGTTTTGTCTTCTAAAGAGAGTTGGATATCCTCTTTTGAAGAAGGCTGTTTATCAAGATTTGGATAGAATTTCTGACTTTCCAGTTCTACTTTTAAAGCTTCCCAATCACTGCGCAAAAAGCGTCCCTTATTTGAATGATCAATAAGTTTGTCCCCTTCTCTTGCCATAGTCTCATAATCAAAATTAAATTGGACAGCAAAATCAAATAGCTTTTCATTTTCTTCTTTGCTTTCTTTTAAGATGTTCTCTAAAGGCAAGTAAATTTCCTTTAATATTTCCTTTTCCTTTAAAATCAATCCAAAATAATTAATGAATAAATTTTCTCGATTGCCTAATAATTCAGGCAATTCCTTCTCAGCATCCTCAATGTTATTAATATCGATATTTAAGGAATCCTTTTTCTTTTTCAATTCTGATAAAGATTTATTTATCTCCTTAATTTTGTCTTGCTTTGATTTTTCAAGTTTTATGTTACTATTTAGTTCTTTAATCTTTATATCCAGATTATCTAATATTTCTTTTTCTTTCTTAATTTCATTTTCTATTTCTCTCTTTTTATCATCGAGTATTTGTTGGAGATTCTCGGGAAAAAGAACAATTTTTATTGCTTCTATATCTCCCTTCTTAATTCCCACTATTTTCAGCGCGACTCCTAATCTGCTAGCAAAGGATGTTGAATTTTCTATAAATACAGAAACCTCGTTTTTTATTCCTTCTATTTTTAGTGTTTTAGTTTTTAATTCGGAAATTGCTTTTTCCAGATTAGACTTCTCTTCTGCAGAAGAATTAAGTTTGTCCAGGATTTCCTTTTGATCTTTGAAATCTTTTAAGATCTCAGATATTTTTTTCATCTCTCCTTCGAATCTTTTTATGTCATCTTCGACTTTCCTTATTTCATCATTTTTACTGTTTTTAGAAGCGATTAAACTACTATGTTCATATATCTTTGAATTTATGCCCTCTATTTGTTCTGCAACTCTGTTCTTTTTATCGTTTATTACATTTAATTGAGATTCCTTATAGCCCCTAAAGTCTGAATAATTGGCCCTATTTTCCGGAGCGACTTGTTGAAAAATTACGTTTTCTATCTGCTCTTCAAGTTCACTCTTCCCTATTTCAGTACATAGTTGGTCTATAAAGTCTTGCGGTAAGTATCGTATCTCGCCCTCTTTCGTATTTTCTCCTAATTTATCAGCAATTATTATTTCGTTGTGCTCACCTTCATCCCATTCTACTTTTATTTTTAATCCTCTTAGTTCTCTAAAAGCCTTCTTTAAAAAGGATTTGGATTTTGTCGCATCAGTTTCATAACACTTATAGCTTCCTGTTGCGTAAGCAATCAGATCTAAAATAGCGGTTTTACCAGAGCCCTTCCCCCCTATAATGCTCACCAAGCCCTCATTAAATACAATAGGCTTATCGTCTTCAAACCAATTATTTGATCTTGATATTGATACTGATTTAATAATTTTTGTTCTATCGAGTTTGCGCGGAGGTTCTTCTCCTATATATCTTCTGTCATCCGGTTCATAAATTATCTGCTTTAAACCTTCAAAAGTAGGGTCTGCTTTAATCCAGCAATTATTTGTAGCAATATCTTTTAGTTTTTTTGCATCAGACGCCGATATGCATGCAACAGATTTTGGATTGCCTGCTTCATCACAGTACATCGAATCTCTTCCTTCGATTATGTTCTGTTGGCCAGCGTCGGTAATCCCCCCATTGGGAATATGAAATATCTGAGCTAGCTTGTGTTTGTAAATTCTCGTTTTTGTTGTTCCGCTGGAATGCTTTAAAAAACCTTTATCAGAGGTTACATGCGCAAATATGCCTATAGCATCCCATTTTTCTGCCTCTTCTAATATTTCTTCTGTTGTTTTTGAAGAATTGCTTCCGGCTGTAATTCCTATAGCAGTTAAAAAGTGTTCTATCGTATCCTTCCAAGTCGATTTTCTATAATTATGATTTACTTCATCTGATTGACTATCTGGATTGAATATTACTAATAGATGTATGCCGTCACTGCTTTCTGTTTCAACGCCAGGGAAAATTGTAATCCCCTTGTTCCCTCTCTCTGAAGATATTCTTTTATTTTCTTCTATTATAGGATCAAGCCAAACGCTCTTGTTGTGATCGGTAATGGCAATAGCGCCCAGTTTATTAATCGAATATATATGTTCAATGAATACCTTCGCATATTCTGCATCATTTTGCTCTCTATTCGAAATAGAAAAGTCGGGATCATATCGGTATCCTGAATCCGCCTTTGTATGAACATGAAGATCCCACTTTCTCCACTCAGATCCTCTCGGCCAAGGCGCTAAGTGCTTAAGCATAATATTGTTATTCGTTCCCATGTTTTTATATTACCCCCTTTTTATTACGTTTTCAATTCCAACCAATAAAGCGTATCCATTCTTAAATCATTGAATTAGCCAACTTTAGTTGAATATTTTTTATAGTGAGAATATCGGACATTCACCGCCGTCTATCTCGATGAGGCGTATATCCCGCTTAACGGCGGTCATTTTAAAATCAGGAGGCCAGGGCTTAAAAATCCGGGGCTCCACCCGCCTTACCTCCTATAGCAACCAAAAAAACTCTCTTATTTGACCTATGAGCCGCGATTTCTCAGTCGGAAGAGGCCCTGCATGGCCAGACCATGACCAAAATACTGATTTTCGCCCTCTTCCCTTAAAAAATGAGGCCCCAAAAAACCCGTAGAGCGATTTTCTCAAAGCGGCAAAGGGTTTTGGCTTTATTATTTTGGCATCTTTCGCCTCATTTACTGCTCCTCATTTCCATTTCCCGCCTGCCTTGTCAATTTGTGCTATAATATGGGTGTCTCTCTCGTGCCGGCTGGAGAGAGTCTCACCTTGATGGTTCCCATCAACCCCCCTTTTGCTGAAACAGCCGGCTCTTGAATCTTCCCATGGCGCTTTAGATGATCTAAATTGATAAACGAAAGGACTATGATATGTCTCCAACTTGGATAAACCTGCCAAATGGAAATATTCAGCTTGATATATGCCTGGATTGTCACTTTTTAATGGGGAAATCGTCACAGGATAACATGGAGCATTAAAAAGTTGCGCAAAATCTAATATAAGTTCTTTTGAGAATTTCTCTTCCGCCTACTCGTCTGTATTAATGAGGCGCATATCCCGCTTCACGGCGGTCATTTCGAGATCGGGAGGCCGGAGAACGAACGGCCTCCAGTCGCCTCATTTGATGTTTAGTTTCTTTTTTATTTTAGCGACTATTTCAGGATTTGCTTTTGTAAATATCCAACCCTCAAGGTATTTCATAAAAATATCAGTCGATTCATTAAAACAAGCAATCACTTCTGTCCAAGATTTATCAGGAAACCTCATATCCGTTTCTGTAATCGCCCATAAAACGCTTCCCGATTCGTCATCAATATGTTCAATCGAATCAAACAAATGATGTTCCGATAAATGAACATAACCAGAAAGGTTTTTATATACAACAGGAAGCCAAGAATATTCAGGAGCGAGTTTCGATACTAGATATGCATCAGTCATTTTATTGCCATCTTTATCTTTAGTTTTATTAATTTGCTGCCCCTTTAGAATTTCTACCACGAAGTCGTGAGGTTTTTTGACTAAAAATATAGAAGAGAATCTTAAAGCAGTATCTATTTGCATTCTGAGCATCGCTCTAGCACAAATCATATTCCAAGACTCTACAAGCAATCTAAATCCAGCTGCAGTGCTAATAGCTCGTTTAACAGCACCGATCGCAAAAATGTCGACAGGATACATTGCTCCCTTATATGCCGAAAGCATTTCCTCTGTGAGCTTAAGAAGTTTATTGCGTCTATTCTCAAGCTCTTCGAGAGATTTTAAAACATTTTGTCCATGTTTATTATTCTCAGGTTTATTCGCCATTTATCACGCCTCGGAGAAATTCTTTTCTCTTCCTTGTTTACATCAATGAGGCGATAATTCGCTAAAGCTTCCTCCTTTTTTCGTGAGGCCATGGCCCTCAAACCCGGCCTCCAGTCGCCTCGTATATATTATTTTTTATTCATTATATATAGCAAGTGAAGATATATCGAACTCGACCTTTAGCTTATCTAATTTTTCTCTCTGATTTGAAACAGATAATTATACTATTGAATAAATTTATAATGTATAATAATTTTGTCACGCAAACTGGGGGGTAGATAAGAATTGGCAAATAAGACCGCGGCACGGTACAAATTACGTTTTTCGACTGTTCTCTCTTTATTAAGTCTTTTTATTCTTCCGGTTTATTCCGAGAGTATAAAAATTGCGACTTGGAATCTACTCAATTTCCCCGGAAGTACAGGGGCATCTCGAGAAATTGACTTTCATCAGGTCGTTAATCAATTGGGGCTGGACATCCTCATAGTACAGGAAATTACTAGTTATGATGGCGTCATTGAATTCAAAAACAATGTTATGAATTATTCATCTCCCGGGAAATATGAAGCGACAACCTTTTATAACGGCCCTGATACAGACAATGAAGCCTTTTACAATAAAGCGACCATTTCACTTATCAGCCAATTGCAAATCCCGACCTCTCTTCGTGATATCTCGGAATATTTATTCGAGATAAAAGCCGGGCCAGGGACAGGATTACGTTTTAGAATTTATTCCGCGCATTTAAAAGCCGGAACAGCTGCTGATGATAAAAATGATCGAGCTCAAGAAGCAACTATCTTGAGAAACTATCTAAATAACCTTCCGCCGAATAGCTATTTTCTCGTTTGTGGCGATTTTAATATGGAATCAAGTAATGAATCTGCTTTTGGAATTCTTGCGGGTAACCAATCAGATAACGACGGCCGAGTGAAAGATCCAATAAATAAGCTTGGGAATTGGGATGACAATTCATCATTCGCGAATCTACACACCCAGTCAACCAGGGCAATCCAGTTCGGAGGAGGCGCATCTGGAGGATTAGACGATCGATTTGACTTGGTTTTAATATCTTATGCGCTCGACGGAGCCAACGAGCTCGTCTATAAACAGGGAAGCTATCTTGCCTATGGAAATGATGGAAGACATCTCAATAGAGCGGTCAATGATGGAACAAATGAAGCTGTTAATTCCGAAATAGCAAACGCATTATATGAAGCATCCGATCACCTGCCGGTCGTCATCGAAATAGAAGCAACAAGAGCCATCGAAACCCATGTCTTGACGATAGTGTCAGGCACAGGTGGCACTACGGAGCCCGCGCCTGGAACCTACCAATACGGGGTTGGAACTCAGGTTGCAGTGACCGCGATTCCGGACGCATTTTATAAATTTGTTTATTGGACAGGAAATATAGCTAGTGGACATGAATTTGATAATCCACTTTCAATTACGATGGATTCTGATAAATTAGTGGCAGCGAATTTTCTAAGGATCATCTATCCTCCCCTCCAACTTGCCGGGCAAAAAGTTCTTAACCGTTCTTTATCTCAAGCTGAATATATTAATGTGATCACATGGAATCCGAATCCTAATAATGCGAATATCGTCGGATATAGAATTCGTCAGATCGAGGAAAATTCCGAGCTCTTAATAGCCGAAGTGAACAGCTCAACCTTTAAATTCCAGCTTAGGAAAGTTGAAAAGAACAAAACTTACACGTATTCCGTCGTCGCCGTCAATAATGAGAACAGAGAAGGCAATCCTGCTAATGTGACTATTCGATAATAATATTAGCTCCTGCTCTCCCCCCTTCCGCTTCCTCTCAACTTTATAATACTTTACTATTTATAGTTGCATAAATTCTATTAACGTTGGGCAGCTTTTCGCGTAAATGCGGATATTGATGTTTGATCGCCTCAATAATACAAGATATTCTAACGCCCATAATTACCTTCTGCTCAGGATGACCTTCGATGACAATTCCGACGAGTTTTCTGGGAGAAGGCCCAGCTAATGAAGCGACATTAGAATAATCTCTAATTCTCCATATCCCTCCTCCGCTTATTCCTTGTAGCTTCGGTGGATTCACGAGCTTATTCGCTTTATCCGCAATCATCTTTTTATCAAAATCCAGCAGAATATGCGTCTCCTCAAGAATGCTCAATCGACGGTACTTTTCGAGTGCTAGAGAACTCGCTGAATATATGTATAAATTATGGGGAGCCTTGTAGCTTTCATAATTAATCCTTTTATTCTTAGTTGCGGGATAACCGAGGACTAGATAATAGTGCCCCTTCGCAGCAACATCATTTGGGTCAAGATCACTTGAGTGAAGAAACCGCACGTTTCCGAGACAGCTCAATGCCTCCTCATCTAGTTCAACAAATGCCAAATCGTATTTGTCGCTTTCCGCCCTTCCATCAGGTCTTGTTCTATAATGCTGGCCCTTCAAATGAACGAGCCTTTTTTCTCCTCCAACATACACAGCGGAGCCTTGGAGATTATCGAACACATGCCCGGCAGTAATCAGCAGATGAATATTGTCTTCGCTGAATAAAATGCATGAGGCTGTTTGTTCTGGTCCAAACCGTTCATTCACTAAATATATCGGGTGAACAGACGGAAGAAGTTCTTTTACCGCTGCATCGGTCTGTTCTTCCATATCTTCGTCTAATAATTCCTTTAACATCTTCATGAGCAATATGTTAGTTTGATAGCGCTCATATCGTCAAATGTGAGAAAAGTATTGCCCCGCAGCGTCTTTATCATTGAGGCACATCTTCCGCTTAAACGCGGTCCTTTCTCTACTGGGAGGCCGGGCAAGCCCGGCTTCCGCCCGCCTCAACTTGGCTCTCTATCTTACTCATTTTCAATATCTTCAGAATCATTTAAGCGTTGGTCCGGGAAAATCTTGTTAATAGGGTTCATTTCCGCTGATTTCTCCTTAGCCCAAGAGAGCCATTTCTTAAGATCAGTAAGAGATTTATCGTCTGCTTCAAAAGCAGACAGCCTATTTTCTATTGCCTTGATGTATTTCCTGACCAATTCGCTGATATTCCATTGCTGAGCATCGCTTATTAATCTATCAACCTTCATTTTCTCCTGTGTCTTTATCCACTCATTCTCTTGCCATCGCCTATGCTCTTCCTCGCGCTTCTTTTTATTTTCTTCTTCCTTCTTTCTTTCTATTTTAATTACATAAGCCGCAAGGACAGCACCTCTTACAAAATCTGAAAGCTGATCCTCCAGGCGCTTTCCCTTACAGTCATTCCAACTTTTTCTAATAGAAGATGAGATCTTATTCGTAATATTCAAAGACAATTCGCCGGTTGGCAGATAATCATATTTCTTTACAGACCATAATTTTCCAAGCTTCTTCTGAAGCCTCTCTTCAGCAGTGAGTATGTGATCCTTCCGATGTGTTCTTTCAGTCAGAGAGAATTCGATTTTTTCTCCATCGACCTCTAAAATGTAAAATTCGCGGTAATCATCCTGTTTCTTTTTAAAGCTATAACCAGCGCTTTCAAATCCTTTTATCAACGCATCCATTATGCGGATAGCTCTATCCTTACTTTCGGAACTCACTTTTACCCAGATACCTCTAGAATAATAGGTCAACAATCCAAAAGGATCAGAAATCGGAATCTTTAAATTGCTATTTATTTCTTTGACGAACCTGTGCGGTTCATTTAATGTATCGGAAACTACAATTTTGACATTCGGGAAGACAATATCCTGGGCGATCTGTTTGATGTCACTCCGGGACTCATCCTGGGAATATTGATAATGAACATGCTTGGTCGGCTCACCTGGTCCAATACTCGGAAGCGGAGGGATTTTTATAGATTTTCCGTATTTCAGCTTAGCCCAATAGCCCATTGGAGGGTGAGGCACATTGAGCTTGCGGCAGATCTTTGCAAGCCCTGCATCGGAAATTCCGTACTTTTTCGCCAGTTGGGTAATCGGTATCTTCCATACTTTCTCATACAGATCATTCCGTTCAAACGTTATTTCTTTATCATAAATGGACAACCTGATCCCCCATCAAAAGGCGATTGTTCTTCAACTCTTTGATTTTATAACTATCTCGACCGGGAATTGCAAGCTATCGGGCTAAATTAATTTTTCTTACTGTGCTTGAATACTATAGTCTGTGGCCAATAGACTGTTATATAGATATTCTTTACTATAATGTTAGGCGAAGAAATCCGCAAAGCGCGCCTGAAAGCCGGGCTTTCTCAAGAATCACTGGCAGATAAATCCGGACTTCACCGCACATACATCAGCCTCTTAGAACGAAACAAGAAATCGCCAACCCTTGAAACTCTTTTCCGTATCTGCCATGCCCTTGGGGTATCAGCAGCCGGTCTTATAAAAAAAGTCGAGGCGAAACGCAATGAAAATCGTTGAACATTGCGATATCTTGTCCAAAGGCAACTTCGCCACTTCCAAGATTTGGAAAAAAGCCTGCGCTGATGTTGAGAAAGCAATCCGCGCAACAGACTGGCCGCATGGTTCTGGTAAATTTACAATCTATCCGGAAAGCGGGAAAAAGACCGGCCAGGGCAGCGGGGTCTTGCCGATAAAGGAACCCTGCATAAAGAAGCTGAGAGAATTAGGATGGGAGACCGAAGATCTTCCCAAGATTGAAGGCGGCGTACTGGGCACGGGCGATCTGGACGCCTTATTTAAATCCGAATCGGGGTATATCGGCTTTGAGTGGGAAACCGGGAATATTTCTTCTAGCCACCGGGCGATCAATAAGCTTCTTTTAACGCTTCAAAAGGGCGGGATTAAAGGCGGAATCCTGGTAGTCCCGAGCAATAAATTGAAACCGTATCTAACGGACAGAATCGGCAATATCGGAGAATTGCGTCCCTACTTTCCATTATGGAGTACTATCCAGCTTAAGGAAGGCGTATTACGAATAATCGTCGTCGAACATGACGCCACCAGCACTTCGGTTCCCAAGATTCCTAAAGGCACGAATGGCTGGGCTAAAGGGAAGAGCTATTCCACATAATCGCTATTGGGATGATAGTGCAGATCCCCGCTTTCTAGCCTTTCTATAATCACATCGCAGCTTTCGAGTTCAATCCCGATCCAATGTCTTCCCTCGTTCTCACAAACATCGAACGTAGTCCCGCTTCCGCCAAAAGGATCAAGAACCACATCGCCCTTGTCAGTTGACATATGCACAACGCGCGATAAAAGCTTTGTCGATAGCTGATTGGCTTTCCGCTTTTTGTTTTTAAATTTCCAATGCCGCACCGGAGGGATATCGTTCCAGATATCCGTTAGATTGACACCCAAAGGATTCATGGCATTTCTATGGCCGCCATAATCCTTAATTTCTCCGCCACAATGCCTACATTTTTCAATAGGAGTTCTGATTTTTCGGAATGTTTTCGCCTTGCCTTTCGAAAAGTACAAAAGGCTATAATGGGAAGGATAAAGTCTTCCCTGAATCGGCAAACCAGCTTTAATGTTAATCGCGATCCAATGCCGAAAGGTTAGACCCAATTCAAAAAGATATGCCCCAAAGATGACGTTCCATTTAGGGAGGTTGTAGAGGAAAAAAGCTCCTCCATCTTTCAGAACCCTGGCGCATTCAGAGATCCACTTCTTACCGAAATCAATATATTTTTCATCAGGCAATTTATCGTTGACCTTGCTTCCGTACTCTTTACCGAGATTGAAGGGAGGATCAGCAAATATCAGGTCGATGGTCTCGCTTTTTATCTTTGGGAGAATCTTGAGACAATCTGCTTCAAACAGCACCCCGGCTGAAGTATTCAACACTGGCTTTATTTTTCCACTAATGAAATCGGCATAATTCCAGGGATTCCCGAACTTCAGACGTTTCTGGGTCATCCGAGAATCATTGATTAATAGATTTTCTGCGCGCACTGGCTGTCTTCCTACAAATCTAATTATTTAGTATAAGGATTTGAGATGCTTTAATCAATTCATTTAGCCAATTCATCATATATGAGATTATAACTATAGTCTACATTCATTTTTCCAATTATGATAATATAATGGCTATCCTGGGATAGATAAGATGGAAAAGAATAAGGTCGTTGGCATCTGGATTCGGGTCTCGACTGAAGACCAGGCCAAAGGGGAAAGCCCGGAGCACCACGAGAAGCGAGCCCAGTATTATGCCGAATCCAAGGGCTGGCAGGTCAAGGAAGTCTATCACCTGGAGGCAATCAGCGGAAAGTCCGTCATGGGTTTGCCTGAGACCCAAAAGATGCTCGGGCATCTCAAGTCCGGCCATATCACCGGCCTGATCTTCTCTAAGCTCGCCCGGCTTGCCAGGAATACCAAAGAACTTCTTGAATTCGCCGATATCTTTAGACAGTACAACGCCGACTTGATCTCTCTTCAAGAGGCGATTGATACCTCTTCCCCTGCCGGAAGGCTTTTCTATACCATGATCGCGGGCATGGCCCAATGGGAAAGAGAAGAAATTTCGGAGCGGGTCGCGGCATCCGTCCCGATCAGAGCCAAATTAGGAAAGCCGACAGGCGGACAAGCCGCTCTCGGCTATCAATGGTTAGACAGAAAATTGGTGCCTGATCCCAAGGAAGCGCCGATAAGGAAGCTCATCTATGAGCTATTCCTTGAGCACCAGAGAAAAAAGACCGTGGCTCGGCTCCTGAATGAAGCCGGATACCGGACCAGAAACGGCTCCAAATTCTCAGACACGACCGTAGGAAGGCTTTTAAGGGATACCACGGCGAAAGGGCTGCATAGGGCAAACTGGACCAAAGGGCCGCCTGAAAAGAACCAAAAACGGGTCATTAAGCCCAAAGATGAATGGGTGTACAGCCGGATCGAACCCATTATCACCGAAGAACTCTGGGACAAGTGCAACTCTATTCTTGATGAACAGGAGAGGAAGAATAAGAGACCAACAAGGAAGACAGTCCAACTCTTCGTCGGTTATGTCTTCTGTCAGTGCGGATATAAGATGTACGTGCCTTCGAATTCCCCCAAGTACATCTGCTACAAGTGCCGGAATAAGATCGGAACAACGGACTTGGAAGACATTTTCCATCACCAGCTTAAAACCTTCTTTTTTTCTCCTACAGAAATAACAAACTACCTGAACCAAGCGGATCAAGTCATCAAAGAGAAAGAAGAGCTTCTAAAGACTATAAGGGACGAGAAACGGAAAACCGAACAGGAGATGGAAAAGATATATCGGGCCTACATCAATGAAGAGATTACGATGGAAGGCTTTGGACGGCATTACAAGCCCCTTGAAGAAAGACTGAAACAGATTGACGGCCAAATTCCCGAAGTCCAGGGAGAGATCGACTTCTTGAAGATTCAATACATCTCCTCAGACCAGATTTTCAATGAAGCGAAAGATCTTTATTCCCGCTGGCCTCAGCTTATGCCTGAAGAGAAGCGCAAAATCATAGAAAACATTACTGAAAAGATCACAATCGGAAACGAAGACGTTACCATCAACCTCACCTATCTTCCCTCATCTTCCGAATTGATGGCATCTGGGCAACGCAACCACAGGGATTCATCGCCGCGACCAACATGAACGACGAGGGGAAGGTGACAGTCATCGAAGCGCGGCTGATGGTCACCCCTCCGTCTTCAACAGGCTGGCGCAGTCCCTCCAAGGCGTTCCGATCGAA
>Ga0315279_10001228_pt1 | contig 43512 bp, 37 predicted proteins | sample YL17G06_20_MG_FD_203694 | JGI IMG/M metagenome (GOLD analysis project Ga0315279, IMG submission 203694) | Sediment microbial communities from Yellowstone Lake, YNP, Wyoming, USA - YL17G06_20 | ecosystem: Environmental > Aquatic > Freshwater > Lake > Sediment | place: USA: Wyoming | collected...
CACGACAAAAACCCGAAGGAGAACGAAAAACAAGAACAAGGAGAGACAAACAACGAGAAAAAGAAAACACAAAAAGGGGACATTTCTAATGAGATAAGAATGGGGACATTTCTAATGGGGCTTGACATTTGTGACATATTGTGCGTTGACAAAAGTCCGTAAGAGGAGTATTGGCATTCGAGACCCAAACCTCGTTCCCTCGCCAGCGAGGCTTTTCATGGGAAACGAAACCTCAAAAGGCAATCGGGGCAGCTCGGAGCCTGCCGAGCCGTCGCGGCGCGAGTTTCTGAAAGGTGCTGCTGCGGTCGCTGCCGGCCTGATGGCTGCGCCGCTGGCCAAGAGTGAAGTTCCTTCGCTGTTGCCCACGGTGGCCCTGGGCCCTCACCGGGTGACGCGGCTCATCGCGGGCGGCAATCCTCTTTATGGCTACTCGCACTTCAACCAGCTTCTGGACCGAGTCATGCTCGATTACTTTACCGACAAGCAGGTGGTCCAATTCCTGCTCGCCTGTGAGAGGGCCGGGATCAACACCTGGCAGAGTAATTTCCCGGAGCGCGCGCGCCGGCAACACTCCAAGATCCGCGACGCCGGGTGCAAGATGAACTGGCTTTGTCTGGCCGATCCGTGGGACGTAAATCCCAAGGCCAGCACTCCGGAGGAGATTCAGGCTGCCGTGCTGAAATTCGTGGACGGGGCTGCGCCTGCGAAACCGATCGGCATGGCCCATCACGGTGGGGGAACGGACAAGCTATTCCGGGCAGGGAAGCTCGACTTGGTCAAGACGTTCCTTAACAAAGTGCACGACCTGGGTCTTCCGGCCGGCATCTCCACCCACAACCCTGCGGTGGTGGAAGCGGTGGAAGAAAAAGGCTGGGCCAACGATTTCTACATGAATTGCTTTTACTGCCTCACCCGCGAGCCCGAGGATTTTCAGAAGGAGATTGGGGTGGTGCCCGTGGGCGAGACTTTTCTTTCGAGTGACCCACCGCGCATGTGCCGGATGATCCGTCAGGTCAAGAAGCCCTGCCTGGGGTTCAAGATCCTGGCCGCAGGACGCACGTGCGATTCGCCCCAACAAGTCCGCCAGGCCTTCGAGTTTGCCTTCCGGAACATCAAGCCTATCGATGCGACGATCGTCGGGATGTGTCCCCGCTATACAGACCAGATCGCCGAAAACACACGCATCGTGCGGGAAATCGCGGGCTAACAGCCGCCGCATGTAGGGCCGACCCTTGGGTCGGCCTTGGCCTGCCTGCCGCAAGCGGCAGGCAGGCCGGGGCAAGCCCCGGCCCTACGAGCCGCGCTCGGCTGCGGGCAACTCATCTGTAGGCCGCGCGATCCACACGTAGAGAGTGGGGAGCAGGAAAACGCTCATCACCAGGTCGGTAATCAGGCCGCCGACGATGACGATGGCGAAGGGCCGCTGCGAATCCGAACCGATGTCGTGCGAGAGTGCTGCGGGGAGCAACCCCAGCGTCGCCACCGCTATGGCCATGATGCTGGGTCGCAGCCCTCGGACGGCCCCCTCCAGCACCGCCGGCAAGACTGCATCTCCATGGGCGCGACTCTGATTGATATATTGCACCATAATCAATCCGACCTGCACCGAAACGCCGAAGAGCGCCAGCAGGCCGACACCGGACGAGACACTGAAGTGCGTTCCTGAAATGAGCAGGGCCAGCAAGCCGCCAATGGGGGCCAGGGCAAGATTGGCCAGGATGAGGAAGGACCACTTGAAGGAGTCAAAGGCCGCGTAGAGCAGCAGCAGGATCAGCAAGATGGTGATGGGGACAACGATGGCAAGCCGCTGGTTAGCCCGCTTCTGACTCTCGTACTCGCCCGCCCAGTCGATCCGATAACCCGGCAGCAGCTTCACTTTCTGGTTGACCTTGCTCATCGCCTCTTCCACGGTGCTGCCGAGGTCGCGGCCGCGCACGCTAAACTTGATGGCAATATAGCGGCAGTTATTCTCCCGGTAGATCATCGAGGCGCCGTCCTCCACCTGGAGGTGGCACAACTGCCCGAGGGAGACACGCTCACCGGAAGGAGCCAGGATGCGGATACTCGCAATGTCCTCGACGGTGCGCCGGTAAGGCTCCTGGTACCGGACAACGAGGTCGTAACGGCGCTCTGCCTTGAGAATCTGACTGACTGCCTTGCCGCCGACTGCGGTCTCGATGGCATCTTGGATGTCGCTGACATTGATCCCGAAGCGATCGGCCGCCGCCCGGTCCACTACCAGGTTCACATTGGGCTGGCCCAGCACGCGGAAGATGCCCAGGTCGGCCACGCCAGGGACGGTCTGCATGGCCTCCACGATTTGCTCGCCCTTGCTTTCCAACTCCTTGAGGTCGGATCCGATGAGCTTTATCGCGAGCTGGCCTTTGACGCCGCTGACGGCTTCCTCCATGTTATCGGCGATAGGCTGTGAGAAGCCCCACATGACGCCGGGGATTTTCTCGACTTCCTGGTCCAGCGCCGCAATCAGTTTCTCTTTGCTTCCGTGGAACTGCTTGCGCCACTCGCTTCGGGGCTTCAAGTCGATGAAGTATTCCGTGTTGAAGAAGCCCGCAGCGTCTGTGCCGTCATCCGGCCGCCCAACCTGGGAGACCACCTGGGTCACCTCTGGAAACCGGGCGAAGGCCACGCGTGCCTGGTTCATGATCCGTATGCCCTCGCTGGGGCCGGTGCTCGGCGCCAGCGTGCCGCGCGCGCAGATGGCGCCTTCGTCCAAGTGCGGCAGGAACTCGGAACCAATGACGCCGCCCACGGCGAGGTAAAGCGTCGCGAGAAACGCCAGCGCGGCGCCGCCGATGGTCACCCACCGGTGAAGGATGCACCATCCCAGCGCTTGTCGGTAATGCTCGGTAAGGAATGTCAACACGGGATTGCGCCATTCATGCGTCTCGTGACGAAAGGAGACGCTGCACAGGACCGGGGCCAGGAGGATGGAAAACAGTATGGCGCCCAGCAGGGCAAAGGCTACGGTCCAGGCCATAGGCCGGAACAGGCGCCCCTCGACGTGCTCGAGGGTGAAAATGGGCAAGTAGGCCGTGATGATAATGGCGATGGCATAGAACACCGGCCGCTGCACCTCGTGCGCCGCCTGGCGGATCGTCTCACCCAGGCGCATCTTGCCGTCGGTGCGGCGGCTGAGGTGGCGCAGGATGTTCTCGACCATCACCACGGAGCCATCCACGACCATGCCGAAGTCCAGCGCGCCCAAGGACAAAAGATTCGCGGGAATGTGGCGAAGATCGAGGCAAATGGACGCGAATAACAGCGAGAACGGGATGGTCAGAGCGACAATCAAGGCACTGCGCGCGTTGCCGAGGAAAACGAATAGGACAATGACAACCAGGATGATGCCCTCGGTCAGGTTGTGGAGGACGGTGTGAGTCGTGTGTTTGACCAAGTTGCTGCGATCCAGGTAGGGCACAATTTTCACACCCGGCGGCAGAGCGTACTTATTGATGTACTTGACCTTTTCTTGAAGCGCCTCGAGCGCGCTGTCCGGGTCCGCGCCCTTCCGCAGGAGGACGATGCCCTCCACGACATCGTTATCATCGACCACCAGATTCGCGTCGTGGTGAATGGCCTTACCCAGACGGCCCAAGCGAATCTTAGGCCCCTGGGTGACTATCGCCACGTCGCGCACCCGCACTGGCGTCCCACTTTGCGCTTTAAGCACGGTGGCGCCGGCGTCCTCGACGTCCCTCATCAACCCGACTTCGCGGATGTTGAAGGCCTGCTGGCCCTTTTCAATAAAGCTGCCGCCGGCATTCACATTGTTTGCCGCCATCGCTTGCTCCACCTGCCCAATACTCAGCCCGTAAGCAACGAGTCTATTCGGGTCGACCTGGACCTGATACTCACGGGTCATGCCACCGAAGGCGCTGACGTCCACGATGTTTGGTACGGACTTCAATTCCTTGCGCACCACCCAGTCCTGCAACGACTTCAGCTCCATCAAGTCATAGCGCGGGTCGGTGCTCGTCAAGGTATACAAATAGATCTGGCCGACGGGGCTGTAGTCGGGACCCAGTTGTGGGTTCAGGTTCTCCGGCAAACTGACGCTCGAAATTCTCTCAAGGGCCAGTTGGCGGTTGAGAATGTTATTGGACCCATCGTCAAAGATCAGGGTCACAGAAGACAATCCCGCCAGAGAAACGGAGCGCAAGTGAATGAGGTCTGGCAAGCCGCCCATCACCAACTCGATAGGAATAGTGACCTGCTGTTCGATTTCCTCAGCGGCACGGCCGGGCCACTGAGTGATCACGGTGACATAGTTGTCCGCCACATCGGGATAGGCTTCCACAGGCAGCCGGTGAAAAGAGACAATGCCCCAGATCAACAAGACCACACCGACACTCAGCACCAGGACTTTTTCACGGAGCGCGAAATCGACGAGGAGCCTGATCATAAGCTTATTCCATTGCGGCGGCGCTGGCGAACTGGAGGGCGTTGGCAACCACCTTGTCACCGGGCGAGAGGCCGCTCAGCACCTCCTGGGAACCGTCGGACGCGACCGGACCCGCCTGGATTTCCATGCGCCGGAACCGACGCCCGCCCTCAGGACAGAACACCCAATCTTTGTCGTGCAGCCGCAGAATCGCGGCGGTTGGAATCACCGGCCGCATCTGACCGGTCTGAGCGCGGAACGTAGCGGTAGCAAACATTCCGGCGCGCATCAGGTGGCCGGAGTTTTCCAACTCCAGGCGAACCTTCGCCGTCCGTGTGGCGGGGTCCAAGACGCGGCTGATGTTGCCCACGCGCCCCTTGAACACCCGGTCCGGGTAGGCGTTCAGCCGCACCTCGGCGAAGTCGCCCAAGTGAACTCGCGATAGGTCGTTTTCATACACGTCGCAGAGCACCCAGACCCGCGAGAGATCAGCAATCGTGAAAAGGTTGGGAGAATTGTCCATTGATCGCACTCCCGTGCCGCCCGTGACATTCTGCTCGATGATGGTGCCGGACGAGGGGGCCCGAACTTCGACAATCGGGGATGGATGGTTTAGGTCCGCGCCCAAGATGCGGATGCGTTCTGCCGCGGTCTCGAGGTCCACCTTGGCCTTCTGCTCCGCGTCCTCAGCGGTCTCGAGGTCCTTCTTGGCGATCGCGCCCTTGGCAAAAAGTAACTGAGAACGCTCGAGTTGACGGCGAGCGAGCAATTCGTCGGCCCGGAACTTCTCATAGTCGGAGAAAGCCAGGGCGACATCAGGGCTGTTGATGCGCAGCAGAACCTGTCCTTTCATCACGTCGTCGCCAAGCCTCGCCCCGATATCAACGGCCCGCCCCCCCGCCAAAGAGAGGACCGGCACTGTCCGGCTCACATCCGGCGCCACGACACCATTCACTTTGAGTTCAGCAAAAGCCCGCTCCTGCTCGACGGTCGCCAAAGAGAACCGCTCCGGATGTTCCAACTCGATGATGTTCTGTCCCTGCGCCTCTTCGACCTTGACCTGCGCAGCCTCGGAGGTCTGGGCATCGACTTTGGCTTCGCGCGAGCAGTGCGTGTTCAGGAGACAAATGAGCACTACTGCTGCCAGCAAACAGAATTCAAAATATTTCTGTGAAGGGAACCTCTTCATGGAAGACTCCTTGTTCCAACTGCCAGCCGCAACTGCTCCAGGGAAAGCAGGTGGCTAGCCAGCGCTTGGCGGTAAGCGAGCTGCGTCGAGCGATAGCTACGCTCGGCGTCAAGAAAGTCGAGCAGGCTGGCGGCTCCGTGCTGGTAGGCCAACTGGCTGATATCCCTGGAATCCTGCGAGTGCTTCAAGGCGCCGGCAAGATAGAGGTCCACGATTTTCTGATTGGCTCTGACCGCCTCGTAGGCATTGCCGACGTCCGTCAGCACCGCTTCTTCCGTAGCGGTTCTGGATTCTTCCGACTGCGTGATGGCATAGTGAGTGCGCGCAATTTCGCCCTGATTGCGGTTGAAAAACGGCAGCTCCATGTTGACGCCGAAACTCGCGGCGTTGACGCCGGTCACGTAGCTGTACTGAAAGGAAGGGGTCAAATCGCGTTTCGCATTGGCCTTGGCCAACTGGAACTGGCTCCGGGCAGCCGTGACAGCCTGCTGGGCGGCAAGAAGGTCAGGGCGTTGCTTGATGGCCACCAACTGAAGATCCTCCTTGTTCCCATGCAGCGGCACATACTCCAACTCCCCGGCCAGATCGTAATCTGCCGGCACGGCGTCGTATCCCAGTAATTGGCGAAGGGTCACCAATCCCTGTGCCAAAGCCAGTTCCGCCGCCGACACATCCGTCTGGAACTGTAGCAACTGCAATCTGATTTTCAGGAGATCACCCTCGCTTATATCCCCTGCGTTGTACCGGCTTTCGCTCACATTCACTGTTTGCTGGAAACTCTCCAAGTCCTTCTTCGCGAACTCCAGGTTGGACTTCGCCAGCAAGGTGCTGACGAATTGCTGGGCCACGCTGAACGTCAAGCCACGTTCAGTGTCGGCGATCTCGGAACGGGTCACGGTGGTCGCGTCGCGCGCTGCCGCAATACGAGCCTGCCGCTTATGCCCTCTCTCGATGGTGTAGCTGATGCCAGCATCAAACTCTTCAGGAAGCGGATTCTGCGAGATAGGCAGACTGAAGTTTGAAGGGCTAAAGATGGGCAGAAACGCGGCGTCCGTCGATAGAACGGGGTTCGGACGAAGCGTGGCTGTGATTTCCTGCGCCTGACTCTGTTGAATCTGGGTTCGGGCAGCCTTCAAAGCATGGTTGTGCACCAGCGCCAGTTGGATGGCCTGGTCAAGATCGATGCGCGCGGTTGGCTGCTGAGCTTGCCCATAGGCTGTCCCCATTAGTACGACCAAGGCCAGCACGGCGGAAGTGTGCCGGAATTTGAAGCTCGAATTGGACAACGTTGGGTTGGTTGGAAACTCTGAATGGTTATTGAACATGATCCTCAACCTTCACTAAACTAGTGTTCCCGCCAGAGTGTTGTGCGACAAGGAAGGTTGCGTGCGAGGTTCCCGCGCATAGCGGGCTGCTGCGTTACCTCCGCTCTGGCTTCAGAGTGGATGGGCGAGACTCGACACGCCTTACGTGCAGCGAAGTCCGGGCTAGCTGTGAAGGGAGGGAGGGGAACGGCCCTCGGAGGGACGTACAAGAACTAACCGGAGGAGATGGATTTCCGACGGTGCTACCTTTCCCACAACCAACGTGGAGGCGTTGGATAAGTCTCCAGAGACGGCGAAGGTAAGGCGCGCGGTGTGCTTTCCGGCCTGGAGGCAACCCTGTGTGGCTTTCCAGACCTTCAGGGTCAGCCGGGAGGACTCCTCCATCGGGGCCTGCTCGGCATGAAGATCATCGGTCACGGAGATTGCGAAGAAGAGCAACACTAGGGCGCATCCTATCGCCAGCAGTCCGTGACGCGTTCCGCACCGCGCTTGGCGAGCCACCCCGTACCGCACCCTTTGGACTCGCCAGAAGCCGAAGGCGCTTACGGCTATCAGAAGCCAAAGGAAATTTAGAATTGCTTCCATAAGCTATATCAACACGACTACACCCTGCATCCGGGAGTGCATACAAACTGCAACGTTGCTCGCGGGTACGGACGCATGGCCATGTACCCCTACAGGGTGTGAATTATATCATCCTTGAGATGCCTCCAGTCTCAAACCGGTTGGCCAAGCAAACCCCGAGCGATCACGCGGCAAGGGCCAAGTCACATTTGGGGCGTCACAAGATAGTCACGGGCATTAGCTTGCCCCGCGGCGCCGCGGGTCACAGTAGGGGGGCCTTCCCGACCGCGCCGGGACAGGTTACGGCCCTCCCGCCCTCGCACCGGACGGTGCCCTGCACCAGATGGTGCGGGGCGGTGCAGGGCCCGCGCGAGAGCACCCCGTAGAGCGGGGTGCTGCGCTACCCATCGACGCGCTGACCGAACTGGCCATTCAGATTGCCACTGGCTTGGAGCGGCGCATCGACAGCCGGCGGGGCGAAATACGCGTTGCGCAGGGCGTTTCAGCGTGCTACGTTAAGGGTGAAAGGCGACAGCTCAGGGGCAGGGCAATCCCACATATTGGTTCAGGCTCAGGAAGTACTAACCAGCACAAGGAGTGCCACTATGAGGCGCAGAGATTTCATCAAGAGCACAGCCCTCGGCGTAGGGGCGGCCTGGTTTGGTGCCAGCCGGCTGGCGAGCGTTTGGGCAGCACCCGCGGGCCGGTTCAGCGCTACGGATACCGTGGCGCTGGGGAAAACGGGTATCAAGACCAGCCGCTTGGCCTGCGGTACCGGCACGTCAGGTTACAATCACCGCTCCAACCAGTCTGCCCTGGGCATTCAGGGCTTGGCCGACCTTCTGTGGCGCGGCTACGATCACGGCTTGCGCTTTCTTGACACCGCCGATTCCTACGGAACGCATCCGCATGTGGCCGCAGCCCTGCGGCGCGTCCCGCGCGAGAAGGTTACCATCCTTACGAAGTCCTGGGCACGAAACGCGGCGCCAATGCGCGCGGACATCGACCGCCTCCGCAAGGAACTGAACACCGACTACATCGACGTGCTCCTGATGCATTGCCTGACCGAAGCGGATTGGACTGACCGGTTTCGAGGGGCGATGGAGGCTATCGCTGAGGCGTAGCAGAAGGGAATTGTGCGCGCCCACGGTTGCTCCTGCCACTCTATCGAGGCGCTGCGGGCGGCGGCACACTCGCCTTGGGTTCAGATCATTCTTGCGCGCATCAACCCCATTGGCTCCCACATGGATGCTGACCCGGATACGGTAGTCTCAACGCTCTGGGAAGCGCGCGCCGGCGGGAAGGGAATTGTCGGCATGAAAATCCTCGGCCAGGGTGATATGCGGAAGCGGCAGGACGAGGCCCTCAGATACGCCCTCTCGCTCGGCGTGTTGGATGCTTTCACCATCGGCGCCGAGAACGCCGCCGAGCAGGACGACCTCATCCGCAGGGTCGCCGCAGTAAGTGTGTAGCTTATCTGCGTGGTGGCAGGCGAGACGCCCGTGGCCCGGCGTTTTCAGCCCTTGCGTTCCTCACTCTTTAAGAGTTAAGTAAGGATAGCGATGATCAGGGATAGAGCTTTTTGGGAATCGTGGGAAGCCAAGAACATTCTGGGCCAGCCCCCCGATTTCCCCCGCAATCTCAGACTCCTTGAGGCCATGTACGCGCACGCGCTATCCCTGGGGGCCTTTCCGGTGCGCGAGCCCCTAGCGGGATTGGAAACCCGAACGCACGTGGCAAGAGTCGTGAATGTTCGAACAGGTTCTGGAAAAAACCGCTCTGGGACTTGACACCTGTCGCATTCCCTACATGCTCATTGGCGGGCAGGCAGTCCTTCTCTACGGTGAGCCCCGCTTAACAAGAAGCATTGACATCACCTTGGGATCCGGCCCCGAGCGAGCGCAGGAAATAATGGAGCTTGTCGCCACATGGGGCTGGCAGGTGCTTGCGGACTCTCCCCAGGAGTTCGTCCAGAGAACCATGGTGCTGCCTTGTCTGGAACCCATCAGCGATATCCGCATTGATTTTATTTTCTCTACGTCTGTTTACGAACACCAAGCAATGCAACGAGTTCGCCGCGTCGCCATTGGGAAGACCCAGGTGTGCTTTGCCTCGGTGGAGGACCTGATCATCCATAAGACCATCGCCGGCCGCCCCCGTGACTTGGAGGACGTCCGCGGCATCCTCCTCAAGACCTCTGCCATTGACTTGGGCTATGTTCGCCACTGGCTCAGCGAGTTTGATCGCAGCCTCAGCGAGTCCTTTCTCCAGCGCTTCGAAGATCTCTGGAACTTGACTCAACGGTTTCAAAGGGGTTCCCCTTAGGCAGAGTACGTTGGGCAAGCGACTTCGCGGGGAAATGAAGCGGCTGAGAATTGGAAATCCGGGACAAGAATCCGTGCGCTCCACTCGCCCCGATTTTTTCGGCCGGACTGGAGTCCGGCCCTTCCGGTTGCCTCGATGGATCGCGCGGCGTCCTGGCCGCGACGCTGAATCGTAGATGCCCCTCGCCGCATCTAACAATAGCGAGGTGAGGGGACGCGAACTATGTACGTCGTATTGGAATATCTGACCTACGTAGCGATAGTGGCCATTCTGTCAGGCGTGCTGTTCGTAGCAACGGCCTTCCTCGTCGTCACTGTGGAGGGGGCCGCGCGCTTATCCGAAACCTCCCGTAAGGCCGCCGCTAATGCAACCCACACGATCAGAGAAGAGCTTTCCGCGAGCAAGCTCCTCCACCACGAGACACCCGAACATAGCTGAGGCCCACAACCAACGCCGTCGCCCTCGGTTTCTAGCGACGTAGCACGATCGGCCCGACTTCTGTAAGTCGCCGACGCCCTGGCGCTCGAAGCCTCCGGCGCGCAGGCCGCTCCAGGGCTGTCGGCGGCCAGAGACTCTGGCGACCGAGGGCTCTGGGCCGCAGGACGTCCCCCTCCCGCAGAGCGGCCCAAGATGGGCCACTGCAACGACTTACGACGAAAACTGAATTCGCGCTTCGATACAGATAGCAATCTGAATATCGCCATTCCCATCCATCGGCAGGGAAGAGGCTGCTTGGCCTCGAAGGCGCGTTCAAAAGAATCCATCTCGAACGTCTGATAAGGTATATTATGTTAACTGCAGGTCCGCGGATATGAAGCCCAACTCTCAGCAACGAAGGCGGCGAGAGGCCATTACGGCTACCCCGAGAGGGCTTCGAATCCTTCGTGAACCATGAAGGCTGCCATACCCAGGGCGGCGATCGGGTCGGCCCACCACCAGCCGAGCCACCCGTTGAGCGCGAGGCCTATCAGGAGCGTTGCTGAAAGGTAGGAGCACAGGAGGGTTTGGAGGCTGTCAGCCGCCAGGGCTCGGCTTTTCAGCGCGCGGGCGACGCGCCGTTTGGCCAAGGCAAGGACGGGCATCACGGCGAGGGAGAGTACGGCAAGGATGATCCCGGGCAGGCTGAAGTGAGGGGCGCGCCGAAACCAGAGGTCAGCTCCGGCTTCGTAACCAACGTAGGCGGCGAGGGCGAAGAAGGTCACGCCGACCACTTGCACGGCGCGGAGTTCGGCGTGGTCCTCTTCTCCCGTCCCGCGTGCGCGGGACCGGAACCGCCAGAGAAGCGTGAACCCGGAGACGGTTTCAATCACGCTGTCGAGGCCGAACCCCTGGAGCGCAATGCTCGACGCCAGCCAGCCTGCAACCAAGGCCACGAGCGCTTCCAGGATGTTCCACGTCACCGTGAAGTACTCCAGGCGTATGGCTCGCCGTCGGAGCTTGCCCCGATCCCGAAGTTGCAACTCAGCAGGCACATTCAAGCCCCTGACAATCGATCTGGCGATCGAGCCATCTGGAGATCGAGCGATCTGCAGATGGCCCGATGAACCGGTCACCCGATGGCTCGATCAGCCGCGTGATCCCGCAAGCGCGGGATTCCTGAAGGCGCAGGGTCCAAAACATAAACACGGCTTCCTGCTTCGGGATCGGAGCTTGTGAGCTTGGCTGGGCACCTCACGGGGGGGCTCAGCGCCGGCTCGCGCTATTTGCTCGCCGGAGCTTGTTTCTTGCCTTCCCACGTACCTTTCTCGTTATCCGTGGACCACTCCCCCGTGAGTTGGCCCTTTTTCAGCTTAGCCGTAATGTGGTAGGCGCCCTGCGGCGTGTCAATCTGGATTTCCAGCACGTTCTTCTTGAAACTAGCGGAAGTAATTTGTGTCCCGCCCATCGGCGAAGATACTGAGCCCGTGACGACGTCGCGGTTTTGCTCGAGGTAGAGCGTGGCGGGCATGTCACCTTGCGAGCCGCCATGCGAAGTGCATTCCCAGGTACCGGTGAGTGGTCCTGGCTTGGGTTTCTTGTCGTTTGCCAGTGCCAAGCTCGCCACACACAAGACAGCCAAACAAACTACCGTGAGTTTTCGCGTCATGCCTCTGCTCCTTTTTCCTCCCTAAATCATCACTGGATCGAACACTGCGAGGAACCGAATGGATCCTGCCGGTCGGCGCAGCATTCTACAGCGACCGTCCGGGAACGTCCAGCGCGGAGTTCCCTGCCGTCTCCGAGGCCGTGGAGTCCGCAGCCCATCGACTCATCACTTCACCGAACTTCCCTTTTCCCCTTGACATCCTATCTCGACATATGTAGACTTACACCGCTATGGCAAAAGCGGTTCGCATGTCCACGCAAACACTTCGCCTGCTCGAAGAACTCCTGGTGCGCCCGACTGAGTGGCGCTATGGCTACGACTTGAGCCGTGGAACCGCGCTAAAGTCCGGCACGCTCTATCCCCTTCTCATGCGCCTGGCCCGGCACCATTTGTTAGAGGCGCAATGGCGTGTCATGGAGAACGGAACTCCACCCCGCCACATGTACCGGCTCACGCCAGCCGGTCTGCGATTTGCGCAGGAACGACTGAGGGAAACCCAACTTCAATCTGCGGTTCGTCATCCTGCCTACGCTGGAAGCGAAAGCTGATGATTAACACCCGTCTATGGTCATTCGCCTTCTGGTTACTGAGCTCCGCGCGGCGGATCTCCCCGCCCGGCGTCCGGCACTGGGCAGACGCGATGCTGGCCGAATTGCCCTACGTCGAGGGTTCATGGGGTGCTCTCGCCTGGGCTTTCGGCAGTGCCAGTGTGCTCGTCAGATACGCCTTGTGGTCGTTAGTCAGCCCGGGCCGAAACAGGCAGCCTTCACCCCTCGGAGGAGGAATTTTCGTAAAGGAGAGCTTTATGCGTAAAGCCGCGTCAGTTAGTGGGGCCGTGTGTGTCGCGGCGGCTCTGCTGTTCTTTCTCGCACCCGCCTTTCGGCAGGCGTTGGGGGTTTCGCTCGCCGCGTGGAAGAGCTTCTTCAGTGTGAGCCCGGTTGAGTCGCAGTCGAGCCTGCGGGAACTCGCGCAACAGGCCGAAAAACCGCGCGACGCCAAGGCCTTGGCGTTTGTCGCAGTAAGGCTCCGAGACGCTCACGAAAGCGCGCGACTAGCCGACGAGGCCGTCCAGCTCGACCCAAACCTCACGTGGGTCTATGCCGTTGTTGCCTCACAGCACGCCGAGCTTGACGAGGTCGATCGTTGGGTGAACCGCCTGGAGCAATGGGATCCTCAAAACGCGCTCGCGCATTTGATTAGGGCCCAGCGGATTACCATCCTGCATGCCATTCACTACGACCTCTCCTGGAAAAACACGGAAGACGCGGCCTGGAACGGGGCGATGGCGGCCGCCTTCAAGGCCGCGAAACTCGATGATTACCTGGCGCGGGAAGTGAAATTGGCCCGCGAGGTTGTGCGGCGCCACCATTTCTTTGAACCGCTCGTCGTCCTGGGGGGCTTGGAACGTGTGGGCTTGCCGAGTAACAGCGCCTGGCATTGCCTTATCTATTCCAAATCCCGCATCAAATTGGCGCAGGACCTTGAAGCGAAGGGCGACCTGAAGCACGCTTCGCAAGCTTATTGGACCGTAGCCCGATTTGGCCAGTTCCTGGAATTTCAAGGACACGTCAAACACTTCGCCGCAGAGATTCAAGGCGAAGCATATCAGCGATTGCAAGCCCTATCGGAAAAGGCGGGCAATTACGACCAAACCACACTATTCAGTTACCTGGCGCAACAAGCGCAGCAGCGAAGTGACGGTTCCCGTGCGGAACTCGCTTGGTTCCGCTTTTCGCGGAGGAATGCCTGGGCCGTCCAGAGCTCCGGCCTGCTGGTCTTGGTCTTCGGGGCGCTGATATTAGTTTGGGGATTGTATGCAGTGGCGCGGCGATGGCTGATCCCCACTACGCTTGCTGGCGCTAGGTCGGGAATGATGGTGGCAGGTTTGCTTGGCGCCGTCGGTTTTTGTCTTTCATCTATTAGCCTCTATGTGAGTTACCGACCTTACGCAGAGATTTTCAATGACTTTGTCCTCTATGGGAATGTCCCCCGGTTTGAATCTCTGTGGTTTTTCCTCGGCTTAGTGGAGCCTCCCTTTCTGTTGTGGGGGTCATGGCAGAACCGACTCTCCGCGCTTCATGCTTTTTGGTTTGGCGTCACGAGCCTCTGCATCCTTGGCCTCGCACTGTTAATCGTCCGTCGTGTCGTCAGGCGCCTTCGAGCCAGCGCGCCGGCATAGTCCTGTCCTTCGAGACGGCGGCGCTGAGGTACGAATGATGAATAGTGAATTGTGAATTGTGAAGGCTGAATTCTGAATGATGAATGATGGATTGAGTTCTCGAACCCTCCTTTAGAATTCACTATTCATAATTCGGAGGTCGCTGTCCTGACGTTCATCAATCCAAAATCCAAAATCGCGAATCCAAAATCCCTCTAGAACCAGAAATGCCAGGCCGTGTCCACAAGCGCGTGGGTGAGCGCCGAAGAAGAAAGCCTCTGCCGCGCGCGGTACGCGTTGCCATAAAAAATTCCTGCCAGGGTGGCCAGGATAGCGTATCGCCAGTTGGGAACCGGTGCATGATGCAGGTGAGACGCCCCGAACACGACCGAGGCAATCAGCAAGCCGAAGAAGCCGCGCGGCCCTCGCTGGATGCTCCGCGCCAGGAAATTCTGGAGGATGCCGCGGAAGAGCAGTTCTTCCGGGATAGCGACCGTGAGATAGATGCCGACGAACTGGAATACCACCTGCCATAAAGGAATACTTTCAAGATGGGGATGGATGAAACCCAGCAAGAGCCCCAGCGGTATTCCCAGCAGCGCGAACGCCGCGAAGTTCGTCAAGCCGTCGATGGCGTCGCGTTTGCGCCAGAGAAGCCGGTAGCCGATCCCTTCCAGGTTCCGGATAGCCATGAAGCCGTAAGTGCCCACGCAGACGCAAAACAGCGGCCGAAAAACGTACAGGTCTTGAGGCCATATCCAGACACCGTTCAGCCAGTCGGCGGCGACGGGCAAGGCGAGGGCGAGCATGGCAGCGAGGTCTCGCCAGCCGACGTGCTCGACCTTACGCAAGCGGTCAGGGAGAAGCAGGAGAGTGGGCACGGCGATGTAGGCGCACAACTTCCCTGCTCCGCGCAGCGAAAACGTGCCGGTTCCAAAAGCGTAGATCAAGTAGGGGAACAGCAGCAGAAACGGCATCCCCAGCGCCGTCCAGGTCGACGCGAGCGCCCACTGGCGTAATTGCCGGGCCACGCTGCCGTGCGTCAATCCCACAAACACGCCGAGCAGGAGAGCAAGGCTTTCGAGCAACGCCGCCAGGCGCCACGGGTCTATGCGCACCTGAAGCAGGATGATTACTTCGGCCAGGGCCGCCAGAGCCGTCAATGCCCCGAGAATGAGAATGGCCTTCTTCATGGGTTGTTGGTATTCACCTTTCACCTGATCTTTAGCTTTCCTGAAAGTCCAAGAGCTGAAAAGTCAAGGAGTCAAAAGCAAGAGTGAGGGGCACAGTTTCAATGGGTTCGGGTTTAGACTCTTCGACTTTTCGATCTTGATCCTGGTTCACGGCTTCCCTGCCTCGCTCTCTGATCGCGCCAAGTCCTGAGCCCCGAAATCCAAATCGCGTATGGGGATCACTTGCACCGGTCCGAGTTTCTTCAAATCCTTTTTGAAACCGGAGACGTTTCCAACCAGCACGATAACGTTGGACTCGGGGTGGAGGTAGCGTCGCGTGGTCTCCCAGACGTCCGAACCGGTCAGGCCGCGAATCTTTTCGGGAAAACGGTTCCAGTAGTCAAGTGGCAGGTTGTGGAGCATCAATTCCAGGGTCTGGCTCGCCGTGCCCTCGGAGGTCTCAAATTCCAGGGCGAGGTGGCCGACCAGGTAACCTTTAGCGGTCTCCAGTTCCGATTCGTTGATCGCGTGGTCGCGCAGGTTGCGTATTTGCTCCAAGGCAATTTGAACGCTCTTGAGGGTTTCGGGTGTACGGGTAAAGGTTTTGGCGACCCAACCACCCAGCATCCGATAGCTGAGGAGGTCGCTGGAAGCGCCATAGGTAAGCCCCTGGCGGCTGCGCAAGGCGCGGAAAAGTCGGTTGGAAGCCGGCCCGCCCAAAATCTGATTGGCGATGTTCAACGCATAGTAATCGGGGCTGTCGCGCGGAGCGCCCAGGTTGCCGATGCGGATCTCCGTCTGGACCGCGTCCGGTTTATCAATGGCGACGATCCGCTGCGGGCCGGCAGCAAGCATTGGCACGGGCCCGCCGCGGCGGGCCGCCGGCGCAGGGCGGTCTTGCCATGCGCCGAAGGTGCCTTCAGCCCGAGTGAATGCTTCGCTGGTTGTGATGTCCCCCACCACGGCCAGGAAGCAGTTCGAGGGACGATAGTAGCGCGCGTGAAAGGCCTGTAAGTCTTCGGCCCTGATCCGCCGCACCGCTTCGACAGTCCCGTCGTCGGGGTGGCTGTACGGTGTGCCGGAAAAAAGCATTCGCCGTAGAGCCATGTCGGCGACGTAGGAAGGGTCGTCGCGCACCACTTCGAGGCCCGAAAGGGTTTGCTGACGCTGGCGTGCGATTTCGGCGGGGGCAAAGGCTGGGTGTGCCGCCATGTCCCCGAGAAGATCGAAGGCCAGGGGCGCGTGGTCTCTCAGGACGCTCAGCGTCACAAAGGAACTGTCCCAATCGGCGCCGCTATCGATCAGTCCTCCCACGGAATCAATGGCCTCGGCAATCTGACGCGCGCTTTTCGTGGTGGTTCCCTCCGTAATCAGCGCGCTGACCAGTTGGGCGGTGCCCGGCAGCGCCACAGGGTCGGCTTCCGCTCCTGCCCGCACGACCAGACGAAGGGTGAGCAGCGGAAGCGTATGGCGTTCAATCACCACTACCGTCAGGCCGTTGGGTAGCACTCGCAGGGCGGGCGCGGGCAAAACCACCGGCTTCGGCGGAGGCACCGTCGGCGGAAACTCTCGCGCCCAGGCTTGCGGCCCGAGCTGTAGCGCAGACTTGTTCTGTAAGTCTGCGGCTTTTCGCAGTGGAATCAGAAAGAGCCGCAGAGTTGAAGAACAACTCTGCGCTACTTGCTTCGCCGATACTCCGCACTTCCGCTCTGCCGGAAGAGACTGAAGACCTGGCGGAGAGGGCTCAGCTGGAAAAAGTTGAAACGGCACGAGTACCGTTCCAACTAGATTCGCCGCTTGCCTGGACGTGCGCTTTGCCGGAACAGGTTCAAGACTTAGCGGAAAGGGCTCCGTCGGAAAAAGTTGGAACGGCACGAGCAGCCAGGCCAACACGCAGAACCACCGCCCAATCGAGAGGCGGCGCAGTGTTACGCGCCGCTGTAATGGCAGTCGCTGACCGCCGGGCTGGAGCGGTGGTCTATCCGCCAGTTGACGGACTGGCCGGGGATGACCGCCGTATAAGCAACTCACGCGTGGTTTCACCGGTTCCCTGCCCTCCGACGCCCAGAGGGCTTAGGAGGGCCTGCCCTCGTGCTGTTCGCCGTGGCTTTCTCGCCCGCCTCGCCCCGATCCCGCGTACGCGGGATTGAGGGAGCGACCTCAGGCCTGAGGACTACCGGCTCGGGGCGAGGCCGCCGCTGGGTTCAGGGTACATAGCCTTTTACTGACGGATCGGGGCTCGCGGGTACACCTCGACCAGCGTCAAGTTTTGCGGAACAAAATACTTCTGTGCAACCCGTTGGATATCCTCCGGAGTCACGGCGAGGAAACGTGCCAATTCCGTGTTCACCAATTCGGCATCCTTGAGGATGACGGCGGCGTAGCCTAGCTCCTCTCCCCGGGTTTGGGTCGTCTGCCGTGCGAGGATGAAATCGCGCAGGATTTGGTTCTTGGCTCTGCGAAGTTCCTCGTCGAGGACGCGTGCCGTCTTTAGCCGCTCCAGTTCCGCTTCGACCTCGGCTTCACCTTCGGAGGGCGTGTGTCCGGAATTAAGGATGGCAAAAACAAAGAAGAGATTCGGGTCTTCGGTGAAGTTGCCGGTGCTCTGCGCTTGCAAGGCAATCTGCTTCTCATAAACCAGGCGGCGATAAATGCGCGAGCTCTCGCCGTCGGAGAGAATCTTGGCGGCCAGGCGGAGCGGATAGGCGTCCGCCGTGCCGTCGGCGGGCATGTGGTACCCCTCGACGAAAGCCGGCAAGGCTACGTTCAGGTCCAGCTTCAATAGGCGCTTGGCGGTCTGGGGGGGTTCCTGCTGGGCTGGCCTGGCTATCGGCCGCTTGCCAGGCTCGAGCGCCCCAAAATACTTCTCGACCAGCGCTTCCGCTTCCTGCCAGTCCAGGTCGCCCACGATGAGCAAGGTGGCATTATTGGGGAGATAGTAGGTGTCGTAGAAGTCCTGGATGTCCGCCAAGCTCGCCCGTTCCAGGTCGTCCATGCTGCCGATCGTCATGTGCTGGTAAGGATGAACGGTGTACGCATGGTGGTAAAGGGTTTCGACCACCGTGCCGTAGGGCTGGTTATCAAAGCGCAGGCGGCGTTCCTCCTTGACGACTTCCCTTTCGTTGTCGAACACCTGCGCCGTAATGGCCAGGTTGCGCATGCGGTCCGCCTCGAGCCATAGAACCACCGGAAGTTGCGAGCTCGATACTGTCTCCCAGAAAATGGTGGCGTCCTCGGTGGTGTTCGCGTTGTCCACCCCGCCCGCGCGGACAATATAGTCGGAGAATTGTTCCTCCCCGAGGTTCTTCGTCCCGTCGAACATCAGATGTTCAAAAAGGTGCGCAAAGCCGGTCTTGCGGGGCGATTCATCCTTCGAGCCTACGTGGTACCAGACCTGGACATTGACTACGGGCGACTGGTGGTCCTCGACCATGTAGACGCGCAAACCGTTCGAAAGGAGAACCGCATGGATGGAAGTCTGGGGAAGCTGTACCGGCGCACTCGCAGCCTGGGCCGAGAGAACGACGCCCAGGACAAGACCTGCTAGCCACCACACGACGATCTCATTGCGGGATGTTCTTTGCAACCTGCCCCAGTCCTCGGTGAAGCCTCAAAGTAGAAAGAGATTTTATCACAGGCTCAACCGGCCTCCCTCTGGAGAGGCTCTGACGAGGGCGCCCGGCCTACTGAGAAAACTTCTGCGCGATGGGATAGCGGCGGCCCATCCCGAAGGCCTTGGCGGTGACTTTGAGCGTGGGCGGCGCCTGCTGGCGCTTATATTCGGCGCCGTTGACCCGGCGGATGGTTTCCCGCACGAGGTCCGGATCGAGACCGTGCTGGGCGACGATTTCCTCCGCTGACAGGTTCTCTTCGATGTAAGCCTTCAGGATTACGTCCAGGACCTCGTAGGGCGGAAGCGTGTCCTGATCTGTCTGATTGGGGCGCAGTTCCGCGGAGGGCGCCTTCAGGAGGCAGGCCTGCGGGATGCGCTCGCCTGCCCGGTTCACATAGCGTGCCAGTTCGTACACCATGGTCTTGGGAACATCGGCGATGGCCGCCAGGCCACCGGCCATATCGCCGTAAAGCGTGCAATAGCCTACCGCCAGTTCTGACTTGTTCCCTGTGCTGAGCACCAGCGAGCCGAACTTATTGGAAAGGGCCATCAAGATGTTGCCGCGAATGCGCGCCTGGACATTCTCCTCGGTCACGTCGCGCGGCTGGCCTTCAAAGGCCGGATCGAGGGTGGTGAGGTAACTTTCGAAGATCGGCGTGATGGGGATAACGCGGAACTCGATTCGGAGATTCGCGGCCAGGGCTTGCGCGTCGCGAATGCTTCCCGGGGAGGAATACGGGCCCGGCATGCTGACGCCAAGGACGTTTTCAGGCCCTAAGGCGTCGGCAGCCAGGGTAGCCACCAGCGAAGAATCGATTCCGCCACTCAGCCCCACGATGACCTTTCGGAAGGCACATTTCCTCACGTAATCGCGGACACCCAGCCGGAGGGCGTGATAAACCGCCTCGGTTTCGGATGCGGGCGTGGGGCGAATCTCCTTCGCCCCGTCCGAGGTATCGAAGACTACCAGGTCCTCCTCGAATGACCGGGCGCGCGCGCAAAGTTCACCGCGCGCGTTGAAGGCCATACTGGACCCGTCAAAGACCAGTTGGTCGTTCCCGCCTACATTGTTGACGTAAACCACCGGAACGCGCCGGGTGCGGGCAATGGTCTGGAGCATGTCGTGGCGCAACCGGATCTTTTCCGTGTTGTAAGGCGAGGAAGCAATGTTGAGCAGCAGGGTTGTCCCGGCCTGAACGGATTCCTCCACGGGGTCCCGGTGATAGAGCTGCTTATGCCAAAAGTGCTTGTCGTTCCAGATGTCTTCGCAGATTGTGACGCCGAGCCGAAATCCTGCAAACTCATAAAGGCCCAGGGAGGTGCCGGGCTCGAAATAGCGCGATTCATCAAAGACGTCGTAGAACGGCAGCAGGATCTTTGCGTAGTCCAGTACGACTTTCCCGCCAGCGACGAGTGCCGCCGCGTCCGCGACGGGCTTCCCTTGCTCCGCCCGGGAACGGCGCACGTAACCGACGAGAGCAGGGATGGGCGGGAGCAGCTCGGCCAGACGCGCCAGCTCAGCTTCGGTGCGCTGGACGAACTCCGGTTTTTCCACCAAGTCCCTCGGCGGGTACCCGCAAAGTGCCAGTTCGGGAAAGACCACCAAATCGGCGCCTCGCTCGCGCGCACCGCGGGCGTAGCTCACGATGCGTTCTACGTTGCCAGTGAAATCGCCGACCGTCGTGTTGATTTGCGCCAGAGCAATTTTCATGCAGGGTCAGTCCTCAGTGGCCAGTTGCCCGTTGTGTGTTGACCGCAGCGCGCCCATGTTTCCCGTCGGTTCTTGTCCGAAAAGCCTGAAGAGACTTCGCTCAGTCAGGAGACAACGACCTACTAACAACGGCCATGGAACCGCGAACATCCCTTATAATTATAGCGAAGCCTGTTTGCGACTTCTCGCAAACCTTTTCCGAGCTGCCGTGGCGGACCAAGAAGCTTTGGAACGCGCGATTGAATTCTTCCACGAGGCGTACCGTCACCAGATGAAGGGCGACCTGGACGAAGCGGTCGAACTCTACCGCAGGTCGATCGAAGCCTATCCCACCGCCGAGGCTTACACCTTCCTAGGCTGGACCTACAGCTTCATGGGGGATTATGACACGGCCATTGAGGAATGCCAGCGAGCCATCGAAATAGACCCGGAATTTGGCAACCCTTACAACGACATAGGCGCCTACTTGATTGAGAAAGGGCAGTTGGATGAGGCCATTCCTTGGCTGGAAAAAGCTACCCGCGTCGCGCGTTACGATAAGCCGTGTTTCCCGCATTTCAACATGGGGCGAGTCTGGGAAATGAAGCACGACTACACGCGCGCCTTGCGAGCCTACCGGATGGCGTTGGACCTTAACCCACAGTACACCCTGGCCAAAGCAGCCCTGCGCCGCATCAAGGCGCAATTTAACTAACCTGCTGCCCGGAGTCGGTAGCGCGGACCTGTTCTCCAGGTCCGCGGTTCTTCCTCCCAAAACGATAAAGTCGACGCAGAAGAGATTAGAAGGCGTGCCTCCGATCGGCAACACCCGCGAACCGTTCCCCCGCATGTAGGGGCGCATGGCCATGCGCCCCTACTAGTGTCGGCGAGCAGCAACGCCCAAGAACAGCTCCCCCCGGAGTCTGGGAAATTCTCCAGAGGTGCAGTTCAGAGGTTCGCGAAGGAATCCGCGCCCGAGGCTGGTCGTTCGGGGGATCGGACAGGCACCAAAAGCAACAAAGCCCCGGCGGCCCGACTCGCCGGGCCACGCGGGGCTAAGACTTCAAAGCTGCCACGAAAGTTAGGCGCTGAACGAGCTTCCACATCCGCACGTCGTCCGGACGTTCGGATTCTCAAATTTGAACCCCGCCCCTTCCAGGGTTTCAAGATAGTCGATCTTGGTCCCGTTCAGATACATCAGCGAGGCCTGATCCACGAAAACCTTCAGGCCGTCGAACTCGAATACCTTATCGATCCCGTTGCTCTCGTTCTCGAAGTTCAATTGGTACGAGAATCCGGAGCAACCTCCTCCGACCACGGCGACGCGCAGCCCGGCAGGCGGAGTGCTCTGTTGGGCCATGATGTCTTTAACCTTAGCGATCGCCTTGGGTGTAAGCTCAATGCTCATGAAACGCTCCTTCGCTTGGGCTCCAGCCGACTCACTACGCCCTGTCCCCCACATATACAAAACTAGCAGAAAGCCTGCTGGAAATCAAGCCCCGATCCCGAAGTTAAGGGGTTTTGACGACTCCTTTCCCTTTGGAGATCAGGACGTTGGCCTGTCCCGCTGTGCGGGATCGAATCCCGCAAGGCGGCATCAAGTCTGTTCACAAAACGTCGGCCGAAAGTATTTGGGATGAGCTTCAGAACACTCGAGTCAAGAACCGGAGGTAAAGGTCAACTTCGGAATCGGGGCAAGCCCGCGGCCATGGCGGCAGGTTCTTGAGACCTGCGGCTTTGTCTTTCTACGGCGTCCCTTCCTCTCAGACTGATACTTTTTCCTGACGGTGAATTTCCTCCGCTCGAGGAGGAACCTCGAGGAAAGAGATTTCGATCGTCTGGCGCTGGCCATCGAGCCGGGTAGCGCAAACTTGATCTTTAAGTCTGCGGTTTTCCCCTGGGTTTGGAATTAAGAGCCGCGCGACGGCTCTGCCGCCGCTTTGGCGCGGTGGAACCGCGCCGCTGACCTGGGCGAAGCCCGGCGAGCCAAAAGGTGGAAGCGGAGCTTCCGGCGAGAGCAAGGCGGGAGCCCGCCAACTGACGGACACTCCAAAGGTCGCCCGCCATTAAGATCGGCGGACCTTCGGCCGCGGCGACCGGCACAGCCCATCGTAATCTGGTATATTGGGGAAGGATGAGGGCTGATCGAAGGCCAGTGGCGCGGCGCAAAGCGCTAAGTTGGGAGGCTAGTGCCGTTCCAACTAGCCAAGGCCTTCGCCCTTGGTATCCCGTGATCCGTCCGCTGACGGACACGGGTCCCGTTCCAACCCCCTACGCTTGCCGCTCAATCCGCACCGCGCTAGGTTGGAACGGGACGGGCAGCCTGCCTGTCGGCTGACGGGTCCGGCTCCCGCAGAGCGGGACCAAGATGGGTCGCCGCGGCGACCTACAACGAGGAGTAATTGCCCGGAACAGTTCGAACGGGACTCGCGAGCAAAAAACTGCGAGGGGGTTCTGATGCGGAAGCAGCTTCTGGCTATCGCCTTGGTGGTAGGAATTGCGACCGCCATTCAACTCGGATGTAGTGGGGGTTCTCTTCCCCCGGGGACAGGCACTAGCGTCGCGCCCGGCTCGGTGGTGATTTTTGGAGGCGATGCGCCGCTGTGCAGCATCCTTTCTTTTAACGCAACGGTCACGGGCATAACGCTGACACCCCAGGGCGGTGGAACCCCGGTTTCGGTCCTCTCAGGGGGCAGCCCTATCACCTTGGATTTCGCCTCGCTCATGGACTTCACCACCGTGCTGAGTTTTTCCAGTGTCGTTCCGGGGACGTATACAGCGCTCACGGTGACATTGTCGAATCCTCAACTCTATGTTTGGGATACCACCAAGACGCCCCCGGCTCCCAATACCATCGCTGTGACTCTTAGTTCCTCGACTATTACGCTGGATCTGAGCCCTGTGGTTACAGTGGCCAGCAATGGGACGGTCGGACTGCAACTGGACTTTAACCTTCTCAAGGCCGTCCAAATTGATAAGACCACCGGGCAAATTACTGGTAGTGTGACGCCGACCTTCGCCGTGAGCTCCGCCTCGGCCACAGGCACCAACGGATTTGCGGAGTTCGAAAACCTGCGGGGCATCATCCAGAGTGTCGCAACGACTTCTACGAACCCATCCTTCACGGGGAACTTTACTGTCCAGTGGCCGCTGTCCGCGTCGTTCGTTATCAATGTTTCCTCCTCGACCAAGTTCGATGGCATCTCCGGCCTGAGCAGCTTGACGTCGGGAACTTTTGTGGAAGTGGATGCCTTCGCCGATGCGAACGGGAACGTCGTCGCCAAAGAGGTGCAGGTGGAAGAACAAGAAGATGCGAGCACTGGTCAAGCGGCGTTTTTGGGCTTGATTACGTCCGTCACGCGCGACTCGTCGGGTAACGCTACGACGTTCAACCTGTTTGTTCGCGAGGAGGCCCCGGACGTGAGCAGCCGTGTGCCGCTGGGCTCGCTCTTGACCGTGAACGTTGGCTCGTCCACCGGGTTTTCCCTCGTGGCCCGAGGCACTAACTTTGCCACCTTGCCTTTTGACCCGACCACGCTGGCAGTGGGCCAACGGGTGGTTGTGCACGGGCAACTCTCGGCGGCGGGCGCCACGCCGGTTACTGCCGACGCCCGCTCCATCTTCCTGGGGATCCAGTCGATCCTGGGGAACTTGTCCGTGAGCCCAACCACGCCGGTGGTGATTAGCAGTTCGGTCGACCCCAAGACGGGAGGGTTCACGCTCCTTCCCTGCTCGCCGGTGTTCCAGTCCCAGCCCTCAATCACGGTGGTGACGCATTCTCAAACCACGACGTTTGCGGGGATTTCGGACCTCAATGGCTTGACATCGGCGCAACCTCTTCTGCTCGTCAAAGGGCTGTTGTTCTATCAACAGAAAGTTGGCACGGTGTCCGGCGTCACCTGGGGCGTGTTGCCCGCCAACGTCCAGGTCGCGAGCCAAGTTCACCAACTGCCGTGACTCCACGTGCCTTGCTCGTAAAGCCCTCGCCGGGCATGTAGGGGCGCATGGCCATGCGCCCCTACCAAATGACGCCGCGAGCCGGAGAGGAGCAAAGCGCTCGCCGGGGGCTTCAGGCAATAAAATGTTGCGTGCGTCTCCATCGACGGGTTCGGCCCGCTTGCTAACGGTACTGGGCGGGCTCGGCATCTTCGTCTGGCCGAGCCTCCTGAACGGCCAGGGACTCGCCCGCCAGGCACTCTCCAGTTTCCCCGCCGACACGCAACAGCTTGCCTACTCGAATCTGGCTCAGCTTCGCTCTTCGCCGGACTACCCGCGCGTGCGCGAACGGCTTCTGAATCGGCAGCTTCGTTACTTTCAGGACTTTGTGCGCTGGATGGGCCTCGACCCCAACAAAGATCTGGATGAGGTGGTGCTGGGATGGCGGGGGCCAGCCGTCGGCTACACGGGATTTTTTGGCATGGCCGCAGGGCGTTTTCAACCCGACCAAATTCGAGAGCACTTCACCCAGAGCCAGTTACCCTCGCTTCCCTATGCTGGCCTCGACCTATACGCTTCCGGCTCGGGCCACGATCCGGCGGACCTCTTTTTCACTTTCCTCGATTCCTCCCTTGCTGTCTTCGGCCGCTTGCCTGACCTCAAGGCCATCCTGGACGTCAGGCAGGGAAAAGCTAATGCCCTGGACACCAACGCATCCTTCTCTGGCTGGGAAGCGGAATTGGAAGGCACAGCACCCCAGTGGGGTGTGCTGAACGGCCAGGCCGCCGCCAACCTGGCTGCCCCATGGTTCGCTGGCGCCAAAGGGCTCACCGCGGATGTCAGCGCCTTCTTCGGCCCCGTGCAGGCTGTCCTCTACCGCGTGGAGTGGGACAACGGCTTCATTGCGCATCTTGCCATCCTCTGTCGGAATGCCGAAAGCGCCTCGGCGATGGCCGCGCTGGTTAACGTCTTGCACAACGCGCAGCAACAGCCTGGTGGGGACGGTGGAACCAGCATGGGTTCCCTTCTCCAAAGTCTGGAGGTTCAGCAGAACGGCTCCAGGCTCGAACTGAGCGTGTCTGGGCCGGTGGAGGCCCTCGAGTTGGTGATTCGCTGAAGCTCGGCAGATCCCACGCCGTGAAACGAGCCCCTGCTCTCTCCCCGCGCATTTCCGGAATTGTACGGCAAACGTAGCGCGGACCTGCGTTCTTCCAGGTCCGCGGCTCTTCTCAACGCCAACCTCACAAACCACAGACCCGCAAACCGGGCCCGCGCTACAACTGTCTTACATGGGAGTCCATCGGTGGCGCGCGTTTTGCACGGGTGGTAACGAGATTGTATCATCACGCACAGTAGTGTACAATATGCGCAGATTTCTCGGAGGCGCACGAGATGAAGACACTCACATTTACCGAGTTTCGGAAAAACGCATCAGGGGTGCTGGATCTTGTGGAGAAGGGCGAGAGCATCCGCGTCCTGCGACACGGCAAAGCAATTGCCAACATCGTTCCTGCCGAGTTGCGCGAATCCAATCCCGCATGGAAGCGCCCCGGTCTGCGCTTGGTAATGGCCGGCGAGTCGCTCAGTAGAGCCGTGCTGGAAGAAAGGCGGTCGTCACTGTGAACGTGTTCCTCGACTCGTCGGCGCTTGTCAAGCGTTATGTGCAAGAACCCGGCAGTGATCGCGTTGAGGAGATTCTGTCGGCGGCATCGTCTCTCGGGGTTTCTGTGATTTGCCTTTCCGAGGTTGTTTCCGCGCTTTGCAGGCGCCGGCGCGAAAGGAAGCTGTCGCGGCAGCAGTACCTGAACGCCAAGGAGGCGCTATTCGAGGACATTGAAGACGCAAGCGTTGTCAACATCACCGACCAAGTCATAGCGCGTGCCGTCGAGCTTCTTGAGCGGTGGCCGCTGCGGTCGTCAGATTCCCTGCATGTGGCCTGCGCGGCCGAGTGGTCCGCGGAATTGTTTGTCTCTGCGGACGAAAGGCAATGCGCGGCGGCACGGCGTTACGGACTTCGGATTGAACAGCTCCCTGTGGGTTAAGCAAGCGTAGAGCGGACCCACCGCGGCGGGTCCGCGGTTCTTCTCGGCAAACCCCACAAGCCGCAGACCCACACACCGGGTCTACCCTACCTTGCTTCGCGTGGCTTGGCCTTTCCCCCTGTTCCCTGTAACCTGTCGTCTGTAACCTAGCTTGCCATGTAGGGCTTCAACTCTTGCTCGATATCTGCGGCGGTCAAGGGCTCGCCGTTGTTCAGCCGGTCAACGAACTTGCCGATGATCTCCTTGGCCTGGTCCTTGCGATAGGCGCGGACATACCCGTCGAAGAAACGCTCGCCCGCCATGGCGCGGCTGATTTCAGCCTCTTTGATGTGGTCCTGGAGCTCCGTGAAGTACACCACGCGGTACTGCCGGGAGTAAGTCGTCTCCCTGTAAATCTCAAACATGATTTTGTCAGATTCGAACGCCATGGTCTGACCTTAGAATACCGGTTGTGACGTCGGGGGCCTGATGGCGAAGCCCCCCGATCGCTCACATCAAGTCCCCCTGGCAACCGTCGATTGACGTCAATCCCCCATCAAGGGAAGATCTCAAAGGCTTCTGCATGACGTGGCCGGAAAACCGTAAAACCTCTGCGGTCCAAGGTGAAGATCCTGACAATCCTTAGTCGTTCGGCCAAGACCACCAAAGAAGCATCGGCAAAGTCCATGGGTAGGTCTGCGTATTGCTCCATCAACCCCCGCATCCTCGACAGATCGCTTTTCGAGACTTCTTCCACCCGGACCACGTCGCTCAGCACAAAATCCCAGAGCAGCGCCCGGCCCATTGGCCGGTCAAGAAAGTGAAAAGTTTCCGTCAAAACCGGCCAACTCGTGACGAAAACGCCGCGAAACTCCGCAAGCGCTGCACGGCAGCGCTCGTGAGATCCATCCGAGCGGTCGAAAAGCGCGATCAGCGGCCCCGAATCACAAACTGCCTGCACGACGCTTGGCAAGGAGGATCTCCTTCAACAAGCGGCTGACGTTACGAGCACGGTTACGCTTTGGACCCGGCGCTGGGGGCTCGAGCTTGGGAAGGAGGCGCGAGTATACTTCCCACGCGGTTGGTCCGGGCACAGTCGCGCCACTCTTCCACTCGTTGCGCAAAGCATCCTTAATAACGGCGGACTTCGTGCTCTTGCGGCGACGCGTTAGGTCGCGAAGGATGCGCCGGGTTTCGGGGTCCAGCCGAAATGTAACCGTCTCACCCACGTCTTACATGGTAAGACGCCAGCCAGTGCCTGTCAAGGTATTGGGGAGAAGCGGACGAAATGGACAAGCCTAATAATCCGGCATGATCGCGAGCGCAGGCTGCCTGGGATCATCCCATAGCCATCCCCCAGGCGGAAAACTGCGGATGAGAGACTACTCCTCCCGCCGGATGGCGTTGATTCCTACGGGGGTCTCGACCTCGCAGGACGCAGGTGGCGGGCCGACCGGTGAGGCATCAAGTTCAGCCCGGAATTGCGCCTCGAGCTCTTTGAGCTTGACCTCAATTTCCGCCTGCTTCTGCTGGCGATAGACCATCTCTTCGCGATAACGCTTCAAGAAGTAGGCGATGGTTTCGACGCGGATCTTGATGGAACCCGTCGGCTTGTTCTCGTCGATGTCCTTGAACGAAAAATAAGGGGTCCCGGACCGGGTCACAATTTCTTCGACCACGCTATAGACGGGCGCGTCGTGGCCACACTTAAAACTCGAAAGCTCCAGGGCCACCAGGTTTGGATGCCGGGCCGTGTACTTGGCCGCCCAAACTTTCTGCGACGTGTTCTCGCTGTAGCTGTTCTTCCAGGCGTCGCTGATATCCATCGGGTGGCGGATGACCCCGGCCTTGACATCTTCCGCGAACAGCGGCCCGACGATGTCCTCGTCGATGGGGAGCGACATCTGCGTCAGCACCGGGTAGCCGATCTTCTGGAACTCCTCCAGGATCTCATGGTTGATTCCCGGGTCGTTGTGGTAGGGCCGGCCGAGAATCACGATGCCGATGCGATGTTCGGCTTCCAATTTCTTCAGGATTTCCCTGCCCTGGGCGCGCAGGATACCACTTTGGAAATGCTCCTGCGCCTTCAGGCCCTCCTGGACCGCGCGCAGGTTTTCTTCCCAGGAAATCCCCAAGATATCCTTGAATTCCTCGTATAGCTGCTTGGCCAGCAGCGTGGGCTTGCCTGGGTTCACAAACGTATCCAGGAAAAGGATGCCATTCTCCTTGAAGATATCGCCTTCCTTGGTAAAAGCAGCCTTGATGGCCTCCGGCGTGGTTGGCACCGTCGGGCATGCACGGTGGTCCTGCGCGAATTTCAGGTCGCTCGGCAGGTCATCAATCATGGGACAGAAGATAATGTCGAGCCGCTTCTTCTTGTGGTGAACGTAAAGCAAATTATGGACGTGCGGGATGCCCACCTTAGAGGGGAAGCAGGGATCAATTGCTCCCCGCTTGGCGCCCTCTTTGTATAGGGTCTCACTGGTGTAGTCGGAATAAACGATATTCTCCGCAGGGATGCCCAGCGCTTCGAAGTAAGCGCTGAAGATTGGGTTCACAGAGTACATGTTCATAATGCGCGGGATACCGATGCGGAGGTCCCTCCGCTTCTTCATCAGTTCTGCACGCTTCTTCCGCTTCGCTGTGAAGGCATACTTCGGGAACGGGTCCGCAACGGCTGGCGGCGCGTAGGACTTGAAGGCGGCTTTGGCGCCCACTTCGGCCAGGTTGGGGTTTTCCTTCTTCGCGGCGTCGAGACCCTTCTTGATCTCGCGCATGTCGTTGACGTCTTCGACCAGCCCCTTTTCGCAGCTATTGCCGACGATCAGCCGCTTCACGCCCGGGGCGATGGCGACCTTGGACTTCTTCCGGGTCTCGTCCGCGCCGGCAATCTGCACGTCGATGAACGTCCGCATGCACTTATTCTTGCAAAAATAGCAACGGGTGTTCTCATTCCGGTGGGTCAAGTAACTGATATTGGCCACCGCGGCGAAACCGATAAACCTGCTGCGGTGGCCCAAGCGGTGCAAGCGGCGGGCCTCCAGGGCCGCGCCAATGGCGCCCGACTCGCCGCAATGCTCGTGCACGAGGATCCGAGGCTTCACACCCTTGCCTTTATAGCGTGACTCAATAAAGTCCACCTGGGCCTTTACGGCCGCCAGGTTGTGCTGCGTGCCCCCTTGCAGGATGAACGTCTTGCCCAGCGAAGCCAAGTTGGGTATCTGAGACACGTAAAGCCAGATGTTCTTGGGCAGCACGTTGGCCAGCCCGGCCATGATCTCTTCCGGCCTCCATCCTTGCCGCTGGAAATCGACGATGTCCGACTGCATGAACACCGCGCAGCCATATCCGAACATGGGCATAGCCTTGGCGCTGAAGGCGAGGTCCGCGTAGTCCTTCACCTCATAGCCAAAGCCCACGCAAGTCGATTGGAGGAAATAGCCGTTGCCCGCCGAGCATTGGGTGTTGAGCTTGAAGTCCTTCACACGCCCGTCCTGCAAGATGATGAGCTTGATGTCCTGACCGCCCACGTCGCAGATTACGTCGGCATCAGGGTAGAAGCGCAACGCGGCTTGCGTGTGCGCCACAGTCTCGACCAGAGCCACATCGGCGTTAAGGACGTCTTTCAGGATGTCCTTGGCGTAACCGGTGGTCCCTACGCCCAGCAGCTCGAGCCGGGCTCCCTGGGATTCAACCTGTTTGCGCAGGTTCGCGAACATCTCCATGGTGTCTTCCAGGGGATTGCCCTTGGAGAGCTGGTAGCACTTCACCATGACTTCGCCCTCCTCGCTCAGGAGGACGGCCTTGGTGGATGTGGAACCGCCATCAATCCCCATAAAGGCTCGGACGTGCTCGCCGGGCCGAAACGTTCGGGGGACGAACCTAAGGGGCCTGTACCGTTCTTGGAACGCGACCAACTCCTCTTCCGTCTTGTAGAGCCCCGCGCCGCCTTGTTTCTTTTTCTCTTCAACGCGGCCCACGTTGATGTACCAGTCGAGCTTTTCCCAGCCCTGGTAAACCCCGATGTGCGGGTCTTCATCCAGAGCGAACCGGACACACCCGAGAGCGGCAAAGTACTGGGCGTTCTTCGGGACCTGAATCAACTCCTGCGGGTCCTTGCCGGGCGGCAAGGGGAAGTTGCGCTCTTCCCAGACCTTGGGAATGTTGAACTTCCAGCAGTCCCGCATGCCCTTGATGTAGGTGTTAGGCCCACCGAGCAGGAGCACCACCGGCCGCAGCGTGTTGCCGCGCGTAAGCACCGCCAGGTTCTGCTGGATGATGGCTTCGAACAGCGATGCCATCAGCTCGTTGGGCGGGACCCCGCTCTTTTGCAGCCCGTTGATGTCCGTCTCCGCGAAGACGCCGCACTTCCCTGCCACCGGATGCAGCTTCAGCCCGCGGTAGCCCATGCTGCAGAGTTCTTCCGGAGGGATGCGCAGCTTGGCGTTGATCTTATCGAGGACGGCCCCCGTGCCTCCCGCGCACTTGTCGTTCATGGAGGGAATCTTCTTCTTGCGGCCCGTCTCGGGGTCTTCTTTGAAGATGATGATCTTGGCGTCCTGGCCGCCCAGTTCAACTACCGATCCGCATTCGGGATAGAGGTGCTCCACGGCGAGGGAGACGGCATTGACTTCCTGGACGAATTTCGCGCCGATGTACCCGCTGATCGTTCCCCCGCCACTCCCGGTAATGAAAATCCGGCTCTCGCCGGCCTGGATACCGATCTCCGCCTCCATGCGCTTCAGGAACTCCAGGCACTTTTCAGGTTGCTTGGTGTCGTGCCGCTGGTAGTCGCTCCACAGAAGCGTGTCGGTGGTGGTATCCACGACCACGGACTTCACGGTTGTTGAGCCGACGTCCAGGCCGACGATCAGCTTCTTTGGATTCACTTGATCCATGCCGCGTCTCTCCTCTGTATTCGCGGGCTGCCTTTCACACCCTCACCCGGTCTCATCCCGCCAGTGCGAGAGGGCCACCCTGCTTCTCGCGGAGAGGCGGCAGCGAGCCGCGGCGCTCAAGCCCTGCCCTTGCGTCGCGACCGGGTTCTTGCCCAACCACCTTAGCGCGGCGTTGGGCTTTCATGCGCTCCGCGGTGTGGAGCACGAAGTTCGCGGCCACGCCAATGACGCCCCTCCGGTGGCCGTACTTGTACATGGGCCGCTGCATCTCCGGATGGTCGCTGGCAAATGCGCGCACGTCCGCGAGCGTTACGCCCGTCTCGTCCAGGGCCTTCTTCAGCTCGTTCCTGGTCCGGACCTTCGCCTCGCCCAGCGCCATCTGGACGCGGCTGTGGGCGTTGACGTCACCCTCGCCCGAGGTCTCAATGGGGATAAAGATCATGTCCTTGTACTGCGCGACTACGGCCGACTGTGCGCCATCCGACTGGGTGGAGGGCATACAGCCAAAGGGCTTCATGCTGAGCACCATGTGGCAGAGGTCTTTGTTGGAGTAGTAGATGTTCTTCGCCACCTCCAAGTGGCCTTCGCCGCCCCCCGCGCGGGAGTTGTAGAACGGGTGCCCGAGCCGCTGGAGCTCGTATTGGTCCGTCAAATGGTGAGCGATACCGCCCAGGGCATCAATCATGCGGCCATATTCGCGCTTGAAGATCACTTCCGCCGCGGTGAGTTTCAACAGCTTCTGCTGGGTGTTGAGGTGGCTGCCAAAGACTTTGGGAAAGTTCCACCTGGAGACGCCCTGTTGAACCAAGTCCAGGCCACACTCGTCCCTGATCGCCTGCTTCGCTTGGTGAATCATATACATAATCCAGGTCCCGACAGGTTCCACCAGCACCTGCGCACCCTCTTTTTCCAGGAACTTGAATATATTGAAGTTGCCGTCGCCTTCCGTGGTCTGCGCCCAGAATTCGCCCGTAATCTTGACGATAGGTTTTACCCGCGTGCGGTCCACCGGAATAGCATTGAAGCGGTCACGCACTTCGTTCAGCGCCGCGGTGTAATCATGGCCATAGAGCTGGTTCAGGAACTTGCCCACGTATTCGGCAGTGCCTGCAAACCTGCTCTTGCTTAGCAGCGAGCCCAGCTTGCCTCCCAGAGTCCAGGGGCGCTTGCGGCGCATGACCTCGTGGAGCAGATCCATGCACTCCTCCAGGACTCGATCAGTTTCTCCGGGGTTCACCTCGAAGGGACGAATCTGGTAGGCAACATCGTTGATGATGTCGCCGACATTCATGGCGTTGAGGACCAAGAGGAAGAAATCGAGATTCATCTCGAGTCCCGCTTCGGCCTCCGCCTGGTTCAGACCGCCAGTCTGCTGAAAGAGCAACACGCGGAAGCCATCAAATCCCGCGTTGCGCAACGCCAAACGGTACTCGGCCTCGTACATCCCAAATCGGCATGGCCCACAAGCACCCGCCGTAAAGAACACATAGCGGTCAATGATTTCCTGCTTGGTTATGCCCTTCTCTTCCAGGCTCTGGAGGTGCTGCACAAGGTTGCCGACGGTGAAATAGGTGGGGTTGCACTGGCCGTTGTTACCGTACTCCTTTCCCAGTTGGAAGGCTTTCTTGTTGGGAACTGGGAGGGCCTCGCACTTGTACCCCAAGCCCTTCAGTGCCCCGTGGATGAGCTTCTCGTGCTTCCAGGTCAATCCGCCGAACAGAATGGTGGTACGGTCACGCTGCGATTTCGTGAATGAGTTATCGATAGGTCTGTGGAAATGGTGGATTTCTCGCCTCTCGATTCCCGCTTCCCTTTCCAGACGTCGGCGTTCGTCCTCAAGGCGCTGGCGAATCAGATCCTCTTTTGACGTTATCTGCACCAACGCACCAAGTGTGTCCGGGACTTGGTTAAACGGCGCCGTGCTCATATCTCACCTCGTGCCAACGTTTTTGTTTGTCGGGCGGGCGAAACGCCCAGGCGCTAGTCACGCGGCCAGACCCAAGCTTCAGCCCGAACATTGCGCGCTCAAGGCACAGGCTCAGTAACAGATAGCCGTTCACCGCCCCCACGAGCTTCGCAAGTTAGCCCCGTTTGCCTGGGATCTTAGGCTGACATCTGCCTGAGGCGCATCATCATGCTGCCTGACAAAAGTCAAGGTAAAGTAGGTCACATCCAACGGCTGTTTTTCCGTTCTCAAGCGCTGCCACTAAATAGTGATCGGTAGCTGCTTGTGTCTCACCAAGTTAGGTGAAGACCGGCAGGTTCTTAGATATTCGGAGTTTTCCGTTGAGTTTCCGGAAACCCCTCAAGTTTGAGAATTCTCAGGACTTCGCCGTAAAGGGGTTCCGTGTCGGCACCGATTTCTCAGGGGTTCACAATTGGGCGTAAATCAGTTTATTGTGCAGGCGAAACTGAACCGTCGCAGGGGGGCTGCGATTCTGCCGCTTTGAGCACGTCCCGCATGTGATACTTCAACTCATCCGAAAGCTCCGTAATTTGCATGCCCTCAGCGACCAAGACCTTGCAGGAGAGAATAGGGCGGGGGGGAAGATCCGGCTGGCCGGCCACGGTGTAGACGACCCGGCAGAGCTAGCATTCCTCATTCCAGCAGAAGCGGCCGTAGGGAATGGTTTCCGGGCTGATGTATTGAAAGGCCCGAAGGCAGGTGTTGTTCTCAGGGACTTGAAACTTCTTACCCAAGACAGTGATCTCAACGAGCTTCTCATAATTCCGGTAGAGCGGGTTATCCATTAGCTTCTTCAATGCTCAGGAGTAGGGGCAAACTGCCACGGGACGATCAGCGGTCGTTCAACCCCGATCCCGAAGTTCTGCTCCCCAGCCCCCATCCCGAAGTTTCGCTCATCAATGTCTTACGAGGTCATTTGAGCTCCGGATCGGGGCCAGTGTCTTCGCCCCGCTCCCGAAGGCGAAAGAATATAAGCGCTGCGACGATCCCGCAGGGCGGGACCAGTCCGTCAGTTGGCGGACGACCTCTTCCAGATACGCGCGAGGTCCGTACCCGCCAGCTGACGGGTACGGGCCGTCCGAACTTCGGCGAACTTCGATTTCCAGAACCTAACCCACTCGTGGGCAACCGGACAGCCACGATCAAAGGCATTCGACTTCGGGATCGGGGTTCAAGCTTCCGCGACGAACGTGGCTAGGTGGCGAAGCTTTTCGTGGCGACGCCGCTGCAGCTCGTCGCTGGAAAGCCGGGCGAGTTCTTGCAGGGAACTGCTCAGGATGGGGCGCAGCAGGTCAGCAGCCTTGTGCGGACTGGTGTGAGCGCCGCCGGCCGGTTCCGGCACCACTTGGTCTACAAGCTGCATCCGGTAAAGGTCTTCTGCGGTGAGCTTCAGCACGCGCGCGGCTTCTTGTTTGTGGTTCCAGTCCCGCCACAGGATGGAGGAACAGCTCTCCGGCGAGATGACCGAATAGATGGCATTCTCGTGCATCAGGACTTCGTCGCCTACGGCGATGGCGAGGGCGCCTCCGCTGCCTCCTTCGCCGTGGATAATGACGATGATGGGGACGCGCAGTTTGGGAATTTCCCGCAAATTGTAGGCGATGGCCTCGGCCTGGCCTCGCTCCTCTGCCCCAATGCCCGGGTAAGCGCCAGGGGTATCCACCAGCGTGATGATCGGCAATCCAAACTTCGCGCCAAGCTGCATCAGGCGGAGTGCCTTGCGGTAACCCTCGGGATTGGGCATGCCGAAGTTACGATGCAATTTCTGCTTGGTGTTGCGCCCCTTTTGGTGGCCCACCACCACCACCCCGCGACCCTCGAAGCGCGCGAAGCCCGCAACTATGGCTGGGTCATCCCCATATCGGCGGTCGCCGTGCAGCTCCATGAAGTCGGTGAAGAGCATCTGGATGTAATCCAGCGTGTAAGGCCGCTGCGGGTGGCGGGCCAGCAGCACCCGCTCCCAGGCGTCGTGCGGGGGGCCGGAGACCTTCTGGCGTAGCGCCGTCAACTGTTGCCGCAGGCGCTCAATCTCCTCGTGTGTCGCCGCCGAGTCCGAGACTTTCTCGAGTTCGGCAATTTGCTTTTCGATCTCTTGCGTCATCGCATCTGAGGCGTCTGCATTAGCCATAGGTGATCGCTCGTAGCGGAGCGCCCTCGTGCCGCTCCCGTCAGCGGGAGGGCCAGAACCTGTCCCGGTGGAGCCGGCAAGGCCCTCCCCTACCAATCAATTCTGTTTCTCCAAAAAGACTGCTGCCTCGCCGCAGAGGGCGCGTAACCGGCTGAGCAGTTCGTCATCGGCTTTCACCGCCCGCGGACGGCGCGTTGCGAGCCGAGCCACAAAATCGCCGGGACGCGTCAACTCGAAGACTACGGGGTTCTCGCCCGGGCAGGCGACCAGCAAACGCTCCAATTCCTCGACAAGGCCTTCCCTTGCCTCGGCCAGGTTGACGCGAATCCGCAGTTGGCTCTTCCCGCCATTTACCGCCGCCTCAAGCGGCCTGGCTTCCCTGACGACCACCTTGGTGCGCTGGTTCTCTTCGTGCCGCACAGTGCCTTTAATCAACAGCACGGCTTCCGGTTTCAGGACTCCCTGGAGCTGCTGGTAGGCCTGAGGGAAAACCAGCAGGTCTACCGACCCGCGATGATCGTTCAAGATGCCGCTGGCCCAGAGTTCCCCTTTCTTGCTGGGCCGGACCCGCAATCCAGTGAGAATCCCTGCCAGCGTCACCGGGGCTTCGTGGTCCAGTTCTTCCACCGACGAACTATCATTGCGGGTGACGCTCGCCAGCCGCGCCGTGTATTTCTCCAGCGGATGCCCCGTCACGTAGAAGCCCAGCATCTCTTTCTCCCCTGCCAGGAGCTCGGCTTCCGGCCACTCGGGGATGTCCGGAAGTTCGAAGGCGGGTGCGGGCGCCGCCTCCTGGCTCCCCATAAACAATCCGTGCTGGCCGCTCTGGGTCTCGCGCTGGCGCTTTTGGGCGAGGTCCATAGCGCGGTCGAGCAAGGCCATCAACTGGGAACGTCGCACCCCCAGCGAGTCCAGCGCCCCGGCCTTGATCAGGCTCTCCAGCACGCGCTTGTTCAAAAGGCGCAAATCCACATTCTCGCAGAATTGGAGCAGGCTATCAAAGCGCCCCAGCTTGCGCCGCGCCGCCAGCACAGTCTCGATCGCCGCTACGCCCACATTCTTGATTGCCGTCAGGCCGAACCGGATGTGGTTCCCCGCCGGCGTGAAGGCCAGGTCGCTGGAGTTGATGTCCGGAGGCAGAATCTCAATCCCCATGTCCCGACATTCGTTCAGGTATTTCGTGAGCTTGTCCTGATTGCCGATTTCCGAGGTGAGCAAAGCAGCCATGAACTCCACGGGATAGTACGCCTTGAGGTAGGCAGTCTGATAAGCAATGAGCGCGTACGCTGCCGAGTGCGACCTGTTGAACCCATAGCCCGCGAACTGCTCGACAAGGGCCCACAGCCGTTGCGCCTTGGCGGCTGGGACGCCGTTCTGGCGCGCCCCGGCGAGAAATTGCTCCCGGTTCGCCACCATTTCTTCATGCTTCTTCTTGCCCATGGCGCGGCGCACCACGTCGGCTTCGCCCAGCGTAAACCCGGCAACACGGTTGAAGATCTGGATCACCTGCTCCTGGTAGACGATGACGCCGTAAGTTTCCGCGAGGATTTCCTCCAGTTGCGGCAGCTCGTAGCTGACCCGCTTCTTGCCCGTCCGGCGCGCGATGAAATCATCGATCATGCCGCCCTGGATGGGGCCGGGCCGGTAGAGCGCATTGAGTGCCGTCAGGTCGGCGAGGCGGTTGGGCTTCACACGTCGCAGGATGTCGGTCATGCCTCGGCTTTCAAACTGGAAGATGCCTGCGGTCAGCCCTTTGCCGAGCAGCGCGTACGTCCTGGCATCGTCCAGGGGAAGGCTATTGAGGTCAAGTCGCTCACCTCGCGTGGTCGCGATGAGCTGCAAGCAATCGTCGATCACGGTGAGGGTGGTCAGACCCAAAAAATCCATCTTCAGCAGCCCGATCTTCTCCAGGTCGTCCATGGCGTACTGGGTGGTGATTTCATCTTTGCTGGTCTTGTACAGCGGGACGATTTCTTGGAGCGGCTGCGGCGAGATGACGACTCCAGCCGCGTGGGTGGAGGCATGGCGCACCAACCCTTCCAGTTGTCCTGCCACCCCAAGCAGGTCCGCAACGCGCGGATCATTCTCTTTCAACTGTCGCAGCTCGGGCGAAGTGGCCAGGGCTTCTGCGAGCGTAATGTTCAGGATGTTGGGAACCAGCTTGGCAATGCGGTCGACCTCGGCGAAGGGCATGTCCAGGGCGCGGCCCGCGTCGCGGATGACGGCCTTGGCGCCCAGGGTGCCGAAGGTGATGATCTGGCTCACGTTCTCCCGCCCATACTTCTCTGTGACGTAGCTGATCACCTCGCCGCGCCGGCGCATGCAGAAATCGATGTCAATATCCGGAAAACTGATCCGCGAAGGGTTTAGGAACCGTTCGAAGAGCAGCTCGTTCGGGAGGGGGTCGATGTCCGTGATGTGCAGCGAATAAGCGACGAGGCTTCCGGCCGCTGACCCGCGTCCGGGGCCCACAGGGATGCACTTCTCGCGCGCAAAGCGGATAAAATCCCAGACAATCAGGAAGTAGCCCGCAAAGCGCATTTGTTTGATAAGTTCGATCTCCCGTTCCAGGCGCTCCTCGTAAGCTTCCAGCGGGTAACGCAGGCGCCCGGCAGCGCGCAGGCGTTCCAATTGCTCGCGGCGGTGCGCGAAACCTTGCCGCGTGACCTTTTCGAAGAAGCTCTCCAGCGTCTCGCCCGCCGGGACTTCGAAGTGCGGGAAAACGTGCTGCTTCTCTTCCAGGTGCAGGTTACAGCGCTCGGCAATGGCGAGCGTGCGCTCGAGCGCCTCCGGGATTCCACCGAACAGCACCCGCATTTCCTCCCAGGACTTGAAGTAGAACTGGTCGGTGGCGAACTTCATCCGGTTCGCGTCGCTCAGCGTCTTGCCGGTCTGAATCGCCATGAGCACTTCTTGGGCGCGGGCGTCGTTCCGGGTAAGGTAGTGGCAATCGTTGGTGGCTACCAGGGGAATGCCCGTCTCGCGCGAGAGGCGCACCAGTTGCGGGTTAATGCGTTGTTCCTCGGCAAGGCCTTGGTCCTGAATCTCGAGGAAAAAGTTGCCCTTGCCAAAGATGTCGCGCAGATCGTAAGCCGCCTGGCGCGCAGCGTCGTAGTGGTCTGCCACCAGCGCGGCAGGTACTTCGCCACGCAAGCAACCGGAGAGGCCAATCAGGCCGTTGGCGTGCCGGGCCAGCAAGTCCTTGTCGATCCGCGGCTTGTAGTAGTAACCCTCCAGGTAGCCTGCGGAGGACAGTTTCATTAGGTTGTGGTAACCGCGCTCGTTTTCGCAAAGCAGCACGAGATGGTGGGGGCGGTCTGCGTTGGAGGAGCGGTCGAAGCGCCCCGCCGGGGCCACGTAAACCTCGCAGCCGATGATGGGCTTGATGTTGCGCTTCTGCGCCTCCTCATAGGCCTTGATGGCCGCGAACAGATTGCCGTGGTCTGTCACCGCCACCGCAGGCATCTTGAGCTCCGCGGCGCGGCTCATCAGCTTGGAGATCTCACACGCGCCATCCAGGAGGCTGTAGTCGGTATGGAGATGAAGGTGAACGAAATTTTCCGCTGCCATTCCCATTGATTCTAGCAGAAATTCTCCGTCCGTGGCGCCTACCGATGCCTCCTGGCTGTCGGCTCTGCCCGCCCTTCCGCCTTCGGACTTTGCCTGTGTCTTGCCACTGGTCACTCGTCACTTGCCACTGCTTTTGAAGCAAGCGTGGCGCGAACCTGGTTTGTAGGTCCGCGGCCTTTCGCGCCTGCCAGCGCTCGTGCCGTTCCAACTTGATTCACCTAATGTATTACAGCTACGTTCTGCTCAGTTCGAACGACGGAGAGGGGAAGCGATTCCTCCGTCCGAGGCGGGCAAAACCTGGTGGACGCAATTTAGCCAAGAAAAGTTGGAACGGCACTCGCCGGTTCGGTTCACTATTGCCTCCGCATGGCATCGCGCGTAGATTGATCGCGTGTCCAGGTTGCGGCGCCCGTTCCTTTACCCCCATCCCGAAGCAGGAAGCCGGGTTGGGCCCCGAGCCCCTGAATTTCTGAAAGCATGCGAGCATGTGATTCAGAGCGATTTCAGCTTCGGCGAGGTTGGACATTCACAACGCAACGAACTGATTGGAAGAGATTTAGACGCACTCGCCCAGTCGCAACTTCGGGATCGGGGTCTATGGCCGCTACATCTTCGCGACCGTGAATGGGCTGACTGAGTACGCGGGCGTGGACGCCGCCGAACAGCAGAGCCGCTGCGGGCTGACCATTGCGTGCGCCTGTCCGCCGATGAGAACGCGAGAATCTGAAGCTGAAAGCCGCGGAACCACAAAACAGGTCCGCGCTACAATTGCTTTCTATAAATTTGCTGAAAGGACACACTCATGTCGAGGCATGAAAGGCGATATCAGAGATACCTCGCCCGCAAGCGGCAAGAGCAGGCAAACAAGACAACCAAACCGGGAGAGGCTGGGCCGATGGCCCCGCAGATAGCCACGGCCGCCAATTCCCCGATCCATGAAGCTCTGGTCCCGGCGAAGCTGTTCGAGCTGGGTATGGGCAACTTGGTTTTCAGTCGCTCGCTGCCGGATGGGCGCATCGCCCTGGCCGGGTTCCTGCTGGACGTGTTCTGCCTGGGGGTCAAGAATGCCTTTGTTGCCATCGTGGCCAGAGATGAGTATGCCAAACGCCTGAGCAGTTGGTCGACGGTCGAGAGCCTTCAGCCGATGGATCCCGCCTGCTTCCGGAAGCTGGTAGAAGGCGGCGTTGCTTACGCCCGCGACCTAGGCTTCAAATCCCATCCGGATTATGCCGTGGCGAGCCAGATCTTCGGCGATGTGCAGGGCACGACCTGCCCGACGCGTTTCGAGTACGGGCATGACGGCAAGCCCTTCTATATTTCCGGCCCCCATGAAACCGCCACTCAGGTGCGGAACATCGTCGAGCAGCTCGAGCGGCGCTTGGGCCCAGGCGGCTTTCACTACCTCGTGTTGGCAGGGTAACCCAGCGAACCGAAAAAAGTGGGTTTGGCTCGCGAACTTACACTGAAGCGCAGAGCTGCGCTCTGCGCCAGCCAGCGGCTATCCGTGATGTCAGAGTACCGAAGGGGACAATTGATGAGGCCGTGGGAGGCCCCGGCAGGGGCCGACCGTGGGTAGCCGCAGGTTTTAACCTGCGGATCGCACAGCCCACCCGACCTCCCAACCCCAGCGGGGTTGAACCTTGGAAGGTTCGGCCCCTCCAGGGCCGGAACGATTTCGCTGCTTCCATTTCCGTAGGTTTCACCTACGGCTACTCACGTTATCCCGCTTCGCGGGAGTCGCCCCGCGCCCCGCGGTCGCCGCGGCGACCGACCGCAAGCTGCGCGGGGCGCGGGCCAACGGTGGTAGAATCCCCCCAGATCGCCCGATGCATTCCTGCTTAGGGAGACTCAAATGAGACTCCGTTCACTCGCCATTCTCTTGATGCTGGCCATGGCATTGACCTCCATTCCTACCGCTTGGGCGCAACAGAAGCCCTTCACGCGGGACCAGGTGCAAGGCCTGGTGCGGGACGGGCTGGGAGATGATTCGGGCGCGAAGGCTATCGAGCAGCGCGGGATTGATTTCGTGCCGGCGGAGGATTTTCTCCAAAGCCTCAAGGCCGCGGGCGCGAGCGAGGCATTTCTTAAGGCGCTGCGCGCGGCCAAGCAGCCCGAGCCGGCGGGCACGGTGAAGCCGCTGAACCAGGTACAGGTTTTCGCCCTGCTCGCCGCGCAGGTAGCGAGCCGCCGCGTGGCGATGCTCGTAAACGAGCACGGCATCGACTTCGAGCCGCAGCAAGACTATCTGGACGAAGTGCGTCTGGGCGGCGGTGACGACGAATTAATCAGCCCGCTGAAGAGCGCCAAAGTGACGAAGCCCGTGACCGTTGATCCGGCCGCGCAAGTGCGGCAGGCCGAGGTTCGACAACACTTCGATAGTGAAAGGCATAATCGTAACCTCCAATATTCGTCAATCACAGGCTCATGATGGGTCAACGAATACGGTGTTTGTCAAGCGGGCCAGGGTCACTGCTTTCGTGGTCGTGGCTTTTCCCTCGATGACGAACCCACGGCAATTCCCAAGACGAATTGACCGTGGCTACCTCCGGGTCATAGGACCTCAGGCGCCGTTCGAACTGTAATCTCTGCGCTTGTAGCTTCCCACCTTGCGCAACTCGCGGGCTGGCGCAGAGCTGTTTTTCAAGGTCTGCGGCTCTTTTCACCGGTCGTGCCCAAGTGCCGCGGACCTACAAAACGAGTCCGCGCTACGCCTGCTTATGCTGGCGCGGTTCAAAGCGTGGCACGGGCGACAAGGTCGTGGGCGGTGGGGGGCTTTGCCACGTAGCGCTTAACCTTGATCTTCGCCTCCCTCTCGCGAGCCTCGGCAATCTCGAAGGCGGTCTGCATCCGAAGCAGGGTGTCCATCCTCGGGCCGAAAGCCTTTTCTACCCGCAGCGCCATGTCGGGTGAGAGCGCGGCGCGGCCGTTGAGAAGGGCAGAGAGCGCGGGCCTGGTCACGCCAAGGACCTTGGCGGCTTTCGTAACCGAGAGACCGAGAGGCTCGATGACCTCCATCCTGATGAATTGTCCCGGATGGGCCGGGCGTGCCATACGCATCATGATTTTCGTTTCCTTTTCAATGGTAGTCCTCATAATCGAGGTCGATAATCTCGCCTTCCGTCTGGTCGATTCTGAACGTGATCCGCCAGTTGCGGGTGACGGTAAGGCTCCAGGTTCCCTTTCGGTCGCCAGTAAGCTGATGCGCTTTCCAGCTCGGCATGTCGCGGAATTCCTGGGCGTCTTCCATCTCCTGCAAGAAGGTCAGAATGTTACGGACCTTCTCCACGACAGCCGGAGCCAAGCCGGAAGGATCATTGCGCTGAATGAAGCGCCGAAGTCCCCGATGAACCACGTTTCGGATCTTCATCAAGTAAGACTACACTAGAATACGTATTGTGTAAAGTGACGCTTTACAGGGGGTGGCCACGGTGTCGCCGCGGCTGAAAGTCCGCCAATCTTAAGGGCGTACGACCTCTCGTGACCGTGGGCTTTTCCTTCGATGACGAACCCACGGTCAATTCCAAAGACGAATTGACCGTGGCTACCTCTGGGTCATAGGACCTCAGGCGCCGTTCGAACTGTAATCACTGCGCTTGTAGCTTCTTACCTTGCGCAACTCGATCACCCAGCGTAAGGCGTCGTTAACGGCTCTTTCACTGCGCTGGCCATCGGCCCATTAGGCAACGCCCTGCAAGGCGAGAATCTTTTTTTTCACACTGGGTGGAAAGTCCACAAACAAAAAATAGCTTTGGTGATAGAGGTAATCCTCGCCACTCTCGTCGACAATCCGCACAAGATCATCCTTGGCCGCCCTCGGATCGGGAAGAATCCGATACACTTTGCCAGGAATGAGCGACGCCTGATAGTCGGTATTGTCTACGCAAAGTACGAACGGTTTCGTTGGTGTTTTCATGATTCGTCCAAGTACCGCTTGATTTTCATATCCCTTTGGCCGATCCCGTGCGCCTCATACCAGTGTAACTCCACCACGCGTAGAGCGCCATTCGCGAGCCGGACAGTAGCTGTCCCTTTCATCTTTCGCCACCGACCTTGACCATAAGCCTTGCGGAGGTACAAACGGACCCGGATACCTGGGCCCACGGCGATGACTTCCACGTTTGCTATGGGGCCAACAATCTCAAACTTCATTCACCCTCGCGTACGGGGCACGATTTCGTTGGCGTTTCACTCGAACTCCACGCATCAATTGTAGCGAATTCAACCTGCTTTTGCAGGAATTCCCGCGACCGCCCCCGCTGTAATCTCTGCGCTTGTTGCTTCCCACCTTGCGCAACTCGATCACCAAGCTCTTGTGACTGACCGCGCCCAAGGGCCGCGGACTTACAAAACAGGTCCGCGTTACGCTTGCTGTCCCCGCGACCTCGGCGCAGCCCGCTAGATGTCCCCGTACGAATCCACACTTGACAAGTGACAAGCTTCACTTTACGGTGTACCCTGATGATTAGGAG
>Ga0315279_10001229_pt1 | contig 43451 bp, 38 predicted proteins | sample YL17G06_20_MG_FD_203694 | JGI IMG/M metagenome (GOLD analysis project Ga0315279, IMG submission 203694) | Sediment microbial communities from Yellowstone Lake, YNP, Wyoming, USA - YL17G06_20 | ecosystem: Environmental > Aquatic > Freshwater > Lake > Sediment | place: USA: Wyoming | collected...
TGCCTTTAACTCTACGCCCATTAAGTTTATTCTCATCCTTCTGAGTTTGGTTAGTTTAATGGGCGTGCCGTACCAGGTGTTAATGCCTGTCTTTGCAAGAGATATTTTTCATGGAGGGTCGATAACCTTGGGCTTTCTGATGGCGATGTCCGGCATCGGCGCTTTAACCGGCGCTATTTATCTTGCGGGCAGAAAAAGCGTTATTGGTCTGGGTAAGATAATTCCGCTGTTCTCCGGTCTTTTTGGTTTGGCAGTTATTGCGGTTGCATTATCTGGAGTTCTGTGGTTTTCAATGCCGGTGATTTGTGTGGCTGGCTTTGCAATGATGGTTCAGATGGCAGCCAGTAACACAGTGTTACAGACCATTGTCGAAGAAGATAAGCGCGGCAGGATTATGGGCTTGTTCACGATGGCGTTTATGGGGATGGTGCCTTTTGGAAGTTTATTAGCCGGAAGTTTGGCCAGTAAAATAGGTGCGCCGAATACTTTATTGCTCGGCGGGACATGCTGTGTTATAGGTGCGCTTATGTTTGTTAGAAAGCTCCCATCATTACGGGAGAAAATTCGCCCTATATACATAGAAAAAGGCATCATCACGGAAGTAACTATGAAATGACCTGTAAGATTGCTTCGCAGTGACATTTTATATCTTTTCGTTGAAAAGCGGGGTTTGAGGTGAAGGTTCAGTGCGAATTATGTCCGAAGATGTGCGTTATTGGCGAGGGCCAGAGCGGCGACTGTCGCGTGAGAATCAATATCGATGGCGTCCTGCGGACGGTGGTTTACGGATACCTTTGCTCGACCAACATTGACCCTATTGAGAAGAAGCCGCTTTTTCACTTCCTGCCGGGGACTCCGATTTTTTCGGTTGCAACGGTGGGCTGCAACCTTCATTGCAGGAACTGCCAGAACTGGGAAATCTCACAGGCCAATCCGGAAGATAGCGAGGCGATATTTTGCCCGCCGGCAAAACTTGTGGAGCTTACCAAAAAATCGAGCTGTTCTTCGCTGGCATATACCTATACTGAGCCGATTATTTATTATGAATATACCTACGATACTTCAAAGTTAGCCAGAGAGGCGGGGATACGCAATGTTCTTGTAACGGCGGGATATATAAATGAGGAGCCGTGGAGGCGGCTGCTTAAATATGTCGATGCGGTAACTCTGGATTTGAAGGGAATTACTGAGGAGTTTTACCGGGACGTTTGCTCGGCGACGTTAAAGCCCGTTCAGAATACTCTGGTTGTGGCCAAGTCGTGCGGAGTGGAGGTTGAGGTTTCAAATCTGGTTATTCCGACGTTGAATGATAAGCCGGAACAGATACGTGAGCTTGTCCAATGGGTCAGGGCGAATCTCGGCAGGGAGACGCCGCTGCATTTTTTGGGGTTTATCCCGCGGTTCAAGATGCGTAATCTGCCGCCGACTTCGCTGCAGACTCTGGAGTCGGCTCGTTGTATTGCAATGGAGGAGGGGATGGACTTCGTTTATATAGGCAATGTCGCAAGTTCACAGGGCCAGAATACGTATTGTCCGGGCTGCAAAAGGTTACTTATTGAACGCAGTTGGCACGCTATTTTGCAGAACCGGGTAAAGGGAGGCCGTTGTCCGGATTGTGGAAAAGAAATTTACGGGGTTTGGAAATGACGCGCAGAAAATTTATTCAGGTTTTGGCGAAGGCCGGGGCGGGGATTGTTATGGGTGTTTCGTGGCTGGCGAGGGCGCCGAGGAAATTTGTGCGGGCTCTTCCAGTTAAAAGGTATCCTGGTTCTTTGAAGTCTCTGGGGGATGTTTCCAGAGGCGGTAAATGGAGCGGCTGATATGGGCAGAGAAAGGAAATTTTTACTGGGTTCGGCAGTTGTGCTGTTATGTGTTTTTGGTTTGCTATTCTGGGCAGGGTATATCCGCAAAGTTCCTGCGCCGGCTACAAGATTAGCGGGACCTGTTCTAAAGCAGCCGACGTCACCCAAGATTGTTTTGCGGTCGTCGATTGCCGGGACGTGGTATCCTGCCGATGCTAATACGCTGGGTAAGCAGATTGAGGGTTTTTTCCAAAAAGCCCAGGTTAAGCCGAGAAACGATGTAATTGCATTGATTTTGCCGCACGCGGGGTATCAATATTCAGGTCAGACAGCGGCTATGGCGATAAAATCTATCGCCAAAGAGTATAAAAGAATAGTCATTATCGGCCCGAGTCACCGTGTCCCTATGGAGGATATTATGAGTGTGCCGAGGGCGACCTGCTACCAGACACCTCTGGGAGAAATAGAACTGGATACCGAGTTCATAAGTAAGCTCCTGAAATATCCGATGTTTCAAAATGTCTCTGATGCCCAAGAGTATGAACACAGCGTCCAGATACAAGTCCCGCTTCTTCAGCACATCCAGAAAAAATTCAAACTTGTGCCGATTGTTGCAGGCAACTGCTCGCAAGATACGATTATCAGGGCCGGCAACATTCTGAAAAGTCTGGTGGATGAGGGGACTCTTGTGGTTGCAAGCTCAGACTTCACCCATTATGGGCCGAACTATGGATACGTGCCTTTCAAGGAGAATATCCCGGAGCAAATCAAGAAGCTCGATATGGGGGCTTATGAGTATATCGCAAAGCTGGATGGCAAAGGTTTTCTGGAATACAGGGACAGGACGGGCGCGACGATATGCGGCTATGTGCCAATTGCGATATTACTTTCAATGTTTAGTCAGGGTGTTAAGGCCGAGCTGGTAAATTATGCGACCTCCGGTGAGTTGATGGGGGACTTTACCAATTCGGTCAGTTATTTGGGTGTTGTCTTTTGTGGCGCCTGGCAAAAGACGTCTGCGAATGAGCCTCAAGCAAGCCGCCAGGAATTGACCAGTGAAGATAAAAAAAAGCTTTTAATTTTGGCCCGTAAAACAATACTTTATGCACTCGCAAACCGGCGGGCCCCAGAGCCATCTGAACTGGGCGTTACGGTCAGCGATGCAATGAGCGTTCCGCGGGCGGCATTTGTAACGCTCAAGAAGAATTCCCAGCTTCGGGGCTGTATAGGTGACGTCCTTCCGCAAAGGCCGCTATTTAAGTCGGTTATTTTGAATGCGATTAACGCCGCTTTTAACGACCGGCGTTTTTCTCCTGTCGTAGCAGCCGAATGTAATGACATTAAAATCGAAATCTCTGCGCTTACAGTGCCTTCGCCTATTGAGTCGCCGGCTAAAATCCGAATCGGCATAGATGGTGTCGTGTTAAATAAAGATGGTCGGTCGGCTTTATTCCTGCCTCAGGTTGCGCCCGAACAGGGCTGGGACGTCAATGAGATGCTCGCGAATTTGTCTCTAAAAGCCGGGTTGCCTGCGGATGCCTGGAAAGAAGGTGCGAGCTTTTTGGTTTTCCAGGCGGTTGTTTTTGGTGAGGAGAAATGAGATTAGCACGGGGGCAACTTTTATTTAGCTATGGGCTGTTCACGATAGCGGCCCAGACCTTGCTTTTTCGCGATTTTTTAACCAGCTTTGAAGGCAACGATATAAGTGTTGGGGTCTTTTTTGGTTCGTGGTTTTTGTGGGTCGGCCTGGGGGCGATGCTGGTTTATAAAGCCACGGGTTTTGCCGAAAAATTGCTTAATAACATCGAGTTTGTATTCTTAAGTTATCTGCCCGCTTTTATTCTTCAATTGATATTGATTATCCAGGCCCGTGAGCTTTCGGGCATCGAGGCCCACGCCCTGCTGCCGATATGGGTTATTTTGCTTTTACCAATAGCGATTAATGCACCGGTGAGTCTCATTACGGGGATACTGTTTCCCCTTGCGTGCCGATGGGGCCAAGAGGACCAAAAGGCTGCTGTGTCGCGTGTGTATATTATTGAGGCGGCAGGAAGTTTTGTCGGCGGACTTGGGGTGACTATCCTTCTGGGAGTCGGGGTAAGTCCGGCGACAGTTTTCTTGATACTTGCTATTATCGTCTCTTTGTCGGTATTTGGTGTTCAGCTTGCCGGGGCCATCGGTAAAGACGCCGGACTCAAAACTCAAAACTCAAAACTTAAAACTCAAAACTCAGGTCTGTGGTTCGTGACTTGCGGCCTTTCTTTTTTGGTTCTGCTTTTTTTCTGTGTTTTGCTTGCTGTCGGGGCTGATAAGACGTTGGCTTGCTACGTGCGAGAGGTAAGATGGACGAAATTGCTCCCTAAGGATGCCTTTATCGGCTCATTCCAGACCGCTCAGGCCGAGTATCTCTACGGGGTCTATCAGGGCCAATGGGTGGCAATTCGTGAAGGCGGCGTTTGTGAGGCGCTGCCGAATAAAAGCGCTGCCGGCCAGATAGCGGCTATTAGTCTCTGTCAAAATCCTGATGCTGAGAGCGTTATGGTCGTTGGCTCGGGTTTGGGTGTGTGCTACGAATTTCTGCGCCTGCCTCAGGTTAAGCACGTGACATGGGCACATTGTGACAGTGAGTATGCGCAAAAAGTTGACCGCACAATTTCGCCGCAGTTTAAGGTTAGTAGTGACCGTTTCCACCGGCTGGATGGTGACGTTCGGACGCTGCTATCCAGCGAGAAAAGATATTATGACATCGTTATCGTCAATCTGCCTGAGGCGACCAGTTCTGTTCTGAATAGATATTACACGCTTGAATTCTACCATCAAGTTAAAGAGTCTCTAAAGCCGGGCGGCATACTGGCGGTTCGCGTAGCGGGCGGGGAAAACATTATGGGCACCGAGCTAATCAATCTTGGTGCATCGACGAAACTGACCCTTGAAAAAGTTTTCTCACGACTTGTCATTACCCCCGGCGAGGATACATGGTTTATTGCATCCGATTCCAAGATGCTGACCGGCGACCCTGCTACTTTGCGAGACCGTTTTGCGGCGATAAAGGGAGCGGCGGACGTTTTCTCGCCACAGGCCTTGCTTTCTGTTTATCTGCCGGACCGGGCCGCTAAGGCATTAGAGAACTACACGGCTGCGGACTTGCCGGAGGGTTTACTGGTCAACCGCGATTCCAGGCCGTTAACAAATCTATACAGTTTATTACTGGCGGCGAAGCAATCCGGAGCGCCTATTGCCAGGTTTGTTAAATGTCTTGCACTGGCGGGGCCGCTGGCGGTTCTTATTCCTATTGCGGTTCTTGTAGTGCTCCGGGCTATTTATGTTCTAAAGACAGGCGAGCAGGGCGGCAAATCAAGCTTTGATAGTTCGTTTCTGGTTTTCTCCGCCGGCTGGCTCGGGATTGGGGTGGTAATTGTTTTGATGTATCTGTATCAGACTCTTTTTGGCTCGCTTTATCTACATATTGGAGTTATTTCCTCTTTATTTATGGTGGGCTTGACGGTCGGTGCGGCTGTGACGGGGTGCTTATTAGCGAAGTTTTTTTTGGGGGAGGACCGCAAAGTTTCGGCGGCAGAGATACTATTATTAGTGGTAGTGCTTGTCCATATACTGATTCTGGCGGGGATTGCCTTCTGGCCGGCTGGGCAGCGGGGCCAGACCCGCGCCGGCTTAAGTGGTGTTTGGGAACCCACGCACCTTATTTTTGCGATTGCTTTTATCCTGTGTGGTTTGTGCGGCGGCTGCTATTTTCCAATCGCTGCCAGCGGGCTTGCTGATTTGGGTTTTGAGGCAGGACAGGCCGGCAGTAAGCTTGAAACCGCCGACCATATCGGGGCATCGCTCGGAGGGGCGCTGACGGGACTTGTTCTTGTTCCTGTTTTCGGGACCAGGCTAACGTTACTTGTGTTCATTGTGCTTATTTTGGCCAATCTGCCGCTTGTGGGGCTGAAGGTATATTGGCCGGAAAGAGCGTGCTTTTTGAATACAACGGCGTTTAGATTGCGGAGACTCGGGTATATCCTATTTGGGGTGGGGATTTGCGTTGTCGTGTGCTCGAACCTGCTTGCCGGCGCCGGGGCGAGTCTGATGCCGTCGCTGCCGCACAATGCTGCCCAAGCTCTCGCAGGTGCGCTGGGCATTGAGCGGACCTCAGCGGTTCTCCATGACGATGCTCGAAAGGTCAGCTACTTTACGGTGCGTGATGAGTCCGGAAACGTAGGCGGATACATCTTTAGCTCCGAGGATATGGCGCCGGATGTTCGTGGTTTCGGCGGGAAGATGAATTTCGCTGTTTACGTGGATGCTGCCGGCAAATTGATTAACTTCCATATAATCCGGTCTAACGAGACACCTTCATACTTATCGCTTCTTGGGCGGTGGTGTGAGCTGCTTGGAGGGCGGCAGCTTTTTGGGCCGCAGCCATTTGCGGATGTTGATGCAGTAACCGGTGCTACGATAAGCTCTAAAGCAATTCTTTCGGCGCTGGAGACATCAGGGCAGAGGTTTGCAACGCAGATTCTTGGGCGGTCTATACAATCAGAGCAGCAGAAGAAGGTTCGCTGGGCCGGCTATCTGCCGGACACGCAGGGGATGTATTTGATTGGCGCTTTCTTGCTTGCTTTGATTGTAACCTATCGAGGGGGATTCTGGAGTAGGTTGGGTGTGCTTATATTTAATATCGTAGTGGGCGGTGTCATCTTGAACGCACAGTATTCCAGTGAGCAAATGGCAAGCTTGTTATCCGGGAATACTGCTGCGCCTGGATTAACAGGCGTGTTTTTGCTGGTTATCGGAGTGCCGCTTCTTGTAATAATCTTTGGCAATATGTATTGCGGTTATGTCTGTCCTTTTGGCGCCGTGCAGGAGCTGCTTGGCTACGTTTTGCCTCGAAAATTTAAGCCTCCCCTTCTTGCCCCGACAAGTCGTGGGCAGGGCGGTGTGGAAAGGATGCGAAAGGCAAGATTTGTCAAATACTGCGTTCTTTTTGTTTTTACAATCGTGTTCTTTCTTTCGAGAAACAGGGTGACATTGGCGGCGGACCCCCTCATATCAATTTTCAATTTTCGGTTTTCGATTTCCGGTCTTCGATTGGCGTCTGTCAGCTGGCTCGCTGAGGGCGGGTGGATGTGGTTAATAGCGGCAGCTCTGGCTGGTGCGATTTTCTATCCTCGCTTCTGGTGTCGTTATTTGTGCCCTGTGGGGGCGTTTCTGTCGCTATTTAACAACGTGGTGATATTGAAGAGGTATCTGCCGGCAAAAAGATTCGGGCGATGTGAGTTTGGCCTTACTGCGAAGGACCATATAGATTGCATATACTGCGACAGATGCCGTTACGAAGCGAAGGCGGTTTTGAAAGAAGAGGTTTTGCCGGCTGGTGGTTATGTGCCGATGAATCTGCTGTCCCGATATTTTGTGGTCAGTGTCCTTGTGGTAGCAATCTTTATATCGGCAATTTCTGTAAATAGGTTCCTGGAGGTTGTTCCAGTCAGCCTTGAATCTGCTCCGTTAGTTTCTTCTGCCGGTCAGCCGAGGGACATTGATTTGCAGCGTGTTCGTTCGATGATTGAGCAAAAGCGGCTTTCCGACCGAGAAGCCCAGTTTTATAAGAAGGTCGAGTAAAGTCACCCCCGCAATCCTGCCCTCGAACGTCGTGGTCGGGGGTTATTGCGGGGTTAAACATTTCCGATTGCGGGTGTTTCAAAAGATTACTTGTCCGGGCAAAGAAGGATGTCTGCTAATTGCTTTACAGTTGAGTCGGCGCTATTGAATACAGGGATGTCGGTAAAGGCGGAAAGCTCCCGCACGTGCAGAGGCGAGCTTGAGCATAAGCCGGATAAAGCATCGGGTATTAAATTGAATTTCTCCCTCAAGGTTCGCAATCCTCCGATTGCACCAAAGGCATCATTTGCGCAGAAAATCAGTTTGTGAATCCTTGATGTCACTTCCGGCGAGCTAAGCAAGAGCTCCGTTTCTCGCTGGATAATGCCGTCGGCAAATTCCACTACCCAGAAATTTTTAGGGTTGTTTGCGTATTTGAGGTCGAGGCTATTGAAGATACCCAACAGCTGTTCCTCGGATAATAGATATGTTGATGGGTAGCCGAGATATGTAAAATCGGCATAAGGATTTGCGCCTGCATCGTTCATAAGAAGGATATCTTTAAGACTTGCTGTGCCGGTGACTTTAGAGGCCCTGACGTTATAGCCCATAGATGTCAAGGTCCAGCAGCAGGCGGCGGCGGCCATGCTTTTGCCGGAGTTCATTGACGTTCCGCAAACTAAAATCAAACGTGACCGGGGCTCTTTTTTAATTGTGAGCCGGGGCTTTATGAGAGGAAAGTCCTGTGTGTTTAGAACATTGCCTGCTTCGTCACAGACATAGCCTAATATTTTTACTTTCGTCGGGTCTTTTATCATTGAGTTTTTGGTTTTAACGGCGCCGATTACTCCTGAGCGGGCTATAAGGTCGATTTCATCTGTAAGCTCATCAGGGACCAGGCCTTCATAGAAATCGGGGGCGTATCTGTTTCCGAATACAAAGATGGACTTTGTGCCGTCGTGTATTATATGTATGCGGCCGGATGCGTTTTCCAGAGATGAGTGCTGGCCGATTCTACTGACTATTCCATAAACAACGTCACCAGGATGGGGCAGCTTGTCGAGAGGTCTGTAAAATTTGACCTGGCTGGGTCTTATGGTGAACGCAGCGCTTGGAAGAATGAACCCCCTGCTGATTTTTTTTGTAGCTGTTTTACTCGCGGTTAAAGTCGTCGAAGTCATCATTTTGCTCCTCATTGCTCGATGGTTAGATAGATTCTTTATTGATTTGCTGCACTTATCAGGCGCTCTGGGATTCTATATTTTCCTGCATGACCTGACGAACGACACCTTTTGTATATATAACCCATAAGATAAATGAAGGAATTTCAATTAGCGTTGAAACAAAGGGCATCCAGGTTAACGTCCAGCTACAAATAAAAAGTATAGCAATCGCGATTCCCATATTGCGGTAATTTTTCCCGCCCTTCGCGCTATTTAGGTCTTCTGCAAGACCCATATAACTGACAAAGGCCCAGTAGAAATTGAAAAACGGTATAAATAGAAAACCAACTGCTTTTCCCTGCGTTGTGCGTGCGATTTCCTTCGGGACCGCCTTCCAGCATTTGTAATGAACAATACACGAGAGCACAATCGCCGGAACAGTAATCGGCAGTGTAATCAGAAATATCACTATAACCGCCTCAGGACTTTTGGCTGCCTCTGCGATGTCCATAGCGATAATCACCGGAATAAGTATCGCATTAAATATAAGGGCTGGAATCCAATTTATCTTCTTTGTCTGGTCCATTTTATTTCTCTTTTTTCAGTTCCGTACCACACCGTCTATTCATTACTCGTAGTTTTAATTCGTTGATAATCTGCCAAAAACAATGAACTACGAACTAAAATAGCCCGTGCATTTAGTCATTTTTCGCCCACGTAGTCAAATACAAAATTGGATTCCTTACTCAAAATTTTTAGACCCAGATTAACACTGATGAGCATTGATTTTAACGAGTATCTGGATTCCCGTCTTCGGGTCTATTGAAGAGTTCGATGCGCGGTATTGAGATTGCCACGCTCCGACAAGTCGGGGCTCGCAATGACAGAGAAAACGAAGCAATCTCTCCTTTGGCAACGGTCCCTTTCGCGGGAATGACAGGTTGGAGATATAAGAGGTTCGGTGTTACCGGCGGAAGTAGTGGATAAGCCACAGGATAACTGTCAGCACAATCGAAATCAAAATACAGCTTGCTATTGGGAAATAGACCCGCCAGTTTTTGGAGCCGAATTCCAAATCCCCGGGCAACCTGAATAAGCCGAGCCGGCCAAGCACTATCATTAAGCTGCCCAATAGCGCTATGATAATACCAAGCGAGATTAGCCATTTGCCGATTTGTTGCGGACCAAAATCCATATCTGAACACCAGAAGACAGAATACAGAAATCAGAAGACGGAATAAAGGCATCTAATAAAATGTCATTGCGAGTCCCGATGTCGTTTATCGGGACGTGGCAATCTCTATCCGTTTGCCTAACTTGCACATTAAGCTATAATAGTTTTAAGAACCGTTCAAGTGAGGCATTAAAAATTTTCTTATGGCTAAGGCAAAATGCGACGTCAGAATAGGCACTTCCGGCTGGCATTACGGCCATTGGGCGGGACCTTTTTATCCTGCTGATTTGCCGAAGGATAAATGGTTTGCTTACTACGCAAAGAATTTTGATACCGTTGAAATCAATAATACCTTCTACCACCTGCCGAGAGAGGAGACTTTCAGAAACTGGTGCAAACAAGCACCTGCGGGTTTTCTTTTTGCCGTAAAGGCCAATAGATACATCACCCACATTAAGCGGCTAAAAGACCCTCAGGAGGTGCTTGACAGATTTTTTGAGCGAGTCCGGCTGTTAAAGGGGAGTCTTGGCCCTATTCTGTATCAACTGCCGCCGAGTTTGCACAAAGACCTTGACCGGCTGGAATTCTTCTTGCAGGTTTTGCGTAATGTCATTCTGAACCCTTCGCCTTGCTCAAGGACAGGCTCCGCGAAGCGACCCGTCCTCCGTAGCAGTAGCTCTGCTACTGCGGAGGATGGAAGTGAAGAATCTCTTCCTCGTCGGCCGGATTCTGTCTTTGAATTCCGCCACGAAAGCTGGTATTGCGAAGATACTTATAAACTGCTTGGCAGGTTTGGTGTGGGTTTTTGTATTCACGACCTGTCGGGTCTGGAATCTCCTCGCGTTGTTACCGGCGATATAATTTACGTTCGTTTTCACGGCACAACCGGCAGATATTCCGGCTGTTATTCCAAGTCGATGCTTGCGAATTGGGCCAAATGGCTAAAAGACCGCGCCAAAGATGTCCGCAGCATTTACGTCTATTTCAATAACGATGAAGCCGCCTACGCCATCCGCAACGCGAAGGAATTAAAAGACCAATTCTCCTAAAAACACTCCCGAACAGAACTTGAGTGTACAAGAACATGATGTTCTTTGACAATGCTGGATTAGGATTAGTCTGACTTCACCATCAGGCTAATTTTTTCGAAAAGCCTTTTTACGTCTTGGTGAATTTCCTGTTCACTCATAGCACCCGCCACAGATTCTCTTGTTATGCTAAGTTCTTCGTTACAGTGGCGAAGTTTGTTAAAAAGGGAATCTTTTGCATCGAATAAAATTTTCTTGCCATTGACTTCTATAAAAACGTTTGAATCCAAATCACCCCATCTTTTGTTTGGGGGAAGCGTAAGATTTTGTTCGGCAAAGAATTGCTTGATGATTTGGTCGTATGGGGATAGAAAAAGATCGTCATTAGAACCAAGCACTTGGCGCACGGCTTTTTTCCACGCTTCCGGAACAAGAAGGTAGTTTTCTATATTCTTTCGCTTCCATTCAAAAAGAACCTCATTTTCTTCAGGGTGAAATGCTGTTTCCTCAGTATCGTAATCAAATATCATCAAACGTTTTGCTTCTGGAATTATTTGTTGAATGGACCTGAAATGCTTATTGGCATCTTTTTTCATCTCTTTTTTGCTGCCATCCCGCATAGCACGAAAACACAATTTTCCAACATCAGTTTCAACTCCCAGAGATCCTCCCCACGTACGCAGGATTCTCTCGTCAGTATCCCCCTCGACATAAATTAAGTAAGGAGAAGAACGGAGCTGATTTACCTCCAAGTTTGTAACATTTGCCATTGCGCCTATAATATCAGGCGTTGAGGACTCTCGAATAGGTTTGTGTTGAAGTAGTGATACTACCCGATTCGCGTCAACTCCTTTTATTAGCTCTTCGGCGTGCGTTGCAATCAGGAATTGAATGTCTCGTTCTGCTGATTTTTTGCGAAAGTAATCAAGTATCTCACGCTGAAGGTTTACATGAAGGTGGGCATCCGGTTCATCCAACAGAATAGTGGTTGGCTTGTACCCATAAAGAAATGCTAGAAGAGTTAAAGTCTGATGGAAACCACTCCCTTGGGCAATAATATCATAATGTTTTTTGTCGATATATTCACATGTAATCTGGGTGTCTACACCCTGTTCATAACGAGGTTTTTCAATCTTAATGCCGAACCAACTTTGCACGATAGAATTAATTTCATCCCAATCTTTTTCGTAGTTTCTCACCACCAAAAGCAAGAGGTTTCTCAAAATACTACCCGGCTGCCCTTTTCCGACTTGTTTCCGCAAAATGGAAGTATCCTTCCATTCCTCTGTTGGCTCTAACCCAGAGAATGGTGGCACATACGCAATTACTGGCAGTGACCCTTCTTTCTTGTATTTACGAAAAACTTCCCACCCCTCAGTAGGTATTGCATACACTGTCTGTGGGGAGGAGTACCGGAGCCTTACGCCGAATGTCTTATCCCTACCGTCGGAGCCTCGCCACGTTACATCAATTTCAATCAAGATATATTCCTGTTTCTTTTTGCCCTCTACAATGGGATATTTTCGCTCTACCTTCTCGGTCCAAAGCAGGTTGAACTCTGGAACAGGAAGAGCCGTGAAATTTGGCAAAACTATCTGTATGCCACTTTTCCCATGCCGTTTAGCTCGACGGAACTCCTCAATACAGAATTGCCAGATTGCCAATGCTTGTAAGATGGAGCTCTTTCCTGAATTATTTGGGCCGACGAGGAGATCAAAGTTTGTGAATGAATAAGGCTGTTCCTTAATCCTCTTAAAATTTCTGATGACCATTTTCGTAATCATAACCTTATCTCTACTCCATTTCTCGTGCCGATGTCAAGGTTAATGGGCTCATTTTCTCAACAGGGTTTCAACCAGACATTAAAACTCAAATTAAAAGAAAAGTCAACTCTCTGAGCCGAAACGAATGTCTTCAGCACGGTCGTTCCGTTAAAATCGGATAGGTTTTGTGCCAAAAAAATCCGTTCTGATATTTTTTAGGTAAGAACATTCAATCCCTTTTCAATTGCGTAGTTGCGGACGGATTCGATTTCTTCAGGATACGGCCTTCGGTTTATTTGGGGGCATAAATGGGCCTTGTAGCAGGGATGGTATTGGTCCATTACGTTAATCGCTGTTTTCGGGCTGATTTCTTTTGCCAAAAAATCTATAATCTCGAAGCTGCCTGCCAGATTTTCCGGCAGGACAAGGTGTCTTATCAAAAGGCCGCGAGTGGCCAGCCCGCCAGACGTACGGCGGGCAAGCCCCCTAAGTTTTACCGCGGTGCACGCAGAGATTATTTTTTGCTTTTTCTCAGCGGTCTCGGCGCTCTCTGCGGTGAAGCCCTTTTCAATCTGTAAATCGCCGACCTGGCGGTGCATTTCTCTAACGGCCTCGCGATTAACCTGTGGGTAGTCCGGCGCCGAGGAAAGCTCTTTTGCAACTTTGGGGTCTGCATATTTCATATCCGGCATATAAATATCAATAAGGCCCTCAAGCAACTTAAGCGTTTCCACCGAATCGTATCCGCCGGTATTATAAACTGTCGGTATTGTTAATCCTTTATCTCTGGCTAATTCAATCGCCGCCGCAATCGCTGCGATAACATGGGTAGGCGTAACAAAATTGATATTGATGCAGCCGAGGTTTTGCAGTTCGAGCATTGATTGGGCTAACTGTTCGATTGTCATCTGCTGTCCGTAGCGGTGATGGCTTATGTCATAGTTCTGGCAGAATATGCAGCCGAGGTTGCAGCCGGCAAAAAATATCGTGCCCGACCCGCCAGTGGCACGGGCTTCCAGCCCGTGAAGACACGGCCAAGATGGCCGTGCCACGAGGACGCTTTCCTCACCAAAATGGGGGCCAACGGAGCTGACCACAGGCAATGGGCCGATGCCGCAAAAGCCGATTTGCCCTTCACTGCGGTTGACTTTGCACTTGCGAGGGCAAAGTCCGCAGGGATTCATATAATCCCACAACTGCTGGATGGGTTTGCTGAAAGAACCGATATTAGCCGGCAAAAGCGTCATAATTTCATCCTGCGTATGTTGTATAAGAATTAACCGCCGAGAACGCAAAGAACGCAGAGAGAAACTTAAAGAAAATAACTCTGCGACCTCGGCGTGCCCTTCGTCACGCTGTTGAGAAGGGCGTGCTCCGCGGTAAAACTGTATTAGCCACACAGAACTCAATCTCAAGAACCCGGAACGCAACGCAGATTGTGATTTTACCCTGGAAGATTGCTATTGCAAATCGGCAAATGGTTATAATATACTCAAAAGCATCAGAGCAGGATGCGTTAGTAGATTTGAAGGAATGGGAGCATGAAACGAGCTATGAAAGCCGTCGTCGTTAAGGGGCCGATGGATTTTGGTGTGGAGGATGTCCCTATCCCCCAGTGTCCTGAAAAGGGGATACTGCTAAAGGTGCATGCCTGCGGATTATGCGGTTCCGACCTGCGGACTCTTCGGTATGGACATCACAGGATAACTTTTCCCTGGATAATCGGACATGAAATCAGCGGCAGGGTCGTTGAGGTCGGCTCTCAGTGCCGAACCAAGTGGAAAGAAGGTGACATGCTTTGCATGGGCCCGCCGGTGTATTGCGGGGACTGTGAGTTTTGCATCAGCGGGAGATTTGAGCTGTGTGAGAACCAGAGGGAAATTGCTCAGGCTTGGCCGGGAGGGTTTGCTGAGTATGTGGTAATTCCGCCGGAGGCCGTGCCTCTTAGCCCCATTCAGCGGGTGCCCGACAATCTTGACCCTGCGATTGCGGCGGTGGCCGAGCCGATGTCTTCCTGTGTTCACGCACAGGAGAGGGCGCAGGTCGGTCTTGGTGACACAGTTGTCGTCATCGGTGTTGGCCCTATCGGGTGTATTCATATCAACATAGCTAAAATCAGGGGCGCCGAAAAGGTAATCGCTGTGGATATAAACGAAACCCGCCTGGAGATGTGTAAAGATTATGAGCCGGACTATCTGGTGAGCGCAGCGCAAGCTGACGCCGTTGAGGAGGTAAGGCGGCTTACGGGCGGCAGGGGGGCGGAAGTCATTATAACGGCGAACCCTGACCCAGCTACGCAGGTTCAGGCGGTTGAAATGGCCAAAAAGTTAGGACGCATACTTTTGTTTGGCGGCCTTCCCGCCGACCAGGCGTGCCCCCGCATAAACACCAATATCGTGCATTACAACGGTTTGCAGCTTATTGGTGCGACAACGTTCGGCCCGCGGCATTATGTTACCGCCTTGAAGTTGCTGGCCGGCGGCAGAATATCAGGTGAGAAATTCCTGACACATCGTTTCGCTCTGGCTGACTTCAAAGAGGGAGTTAGGTTGGCAATGGAAGGCAGGGTTCGCAAAGCCGTGTTTTTGCCTTAATGACAGCAGACCCGCTTTTTTATTCGCCGCAGGCGAATGATATTGGCGGTGAGCAGGATTAACGTTATACTCCATTCATCCCCTGCGTAGGGAATATAATCTATGGAAAAAAAGGAACAATCAACGGAACAGAAGGCCAGTTCCGCGCATCCTATAAATGTGCAGCAAATGCGGGATTCGCTTGCTGCTCGATTGAAGACTGGCGACCATGAAGCAGCAGCCGAGCTTGTTGATTTATACTACCAGCAGATATATTTCTTTATGAGGAGGCTGGGCCATAGCCGCCAGGTCAGCGAAGACTTGACGCAGGAGAGTTTTCTGAGTGCCTGGGGCCACATAAGACAGTTGAGAGATGGCAGGGCGCTGAATGGCTGGCTCTACCGTATCGCAGGCAATGCTTCAAGGCTATACTGGCGAAAGCACGCCGGTAGTGAGCCGGCCAGTCTTGATGGGATTGATGTGGCGGATTACAGCGAGCCCGGGCCTGACAAAGTTGGACGTTATGAGCAGTTCGACCGGTTGAAAGATGCTGTTGCACGGCTGCCTATGAAATTGAGGCAGGCGGTTGTTTTGCATTATATGCAGCACCTGACTATTGCCGAAGCTGCCGAGGCAGCGGGTGTAAGAGAGGGCACTTTCAAGAGCAGACTGAACAGGGCATTAAATGGTTTGAGAAAGCACTTTACCTAAAAGAGAAGGCTATGATGGCGGAAGATAAGCTAAAAGAATTATTGAATGAGCAGGCGGATGCGACGGCAGAGCAGGTTCGTGAAGGTCTTAATGAGGATATAAAGCGCCGAATCCCGCAGTCACTTGTGCCGCACAGGGGCGGCTGGGACACCATCAATATCATAATAGATTTAAGGGTCAGTAGATTAGCCGCGGCTGCGGTGATAATCATCACAATGATTTTATTGGCGGGCCTGTTTGGTGGTCGGGATTCCATAGGCGAGGATAGTAAGTTATGGATAAAATACTGTCTGCAGGGCGAAAGCACCCACAGAAGCGATGTGCTATCGACGTTGGGCGAGGTTCTGGTTCAGCAGGGCAGAGAAGTTGTCTATTACGACAACAAGCCTGATACTGAAGATATCTACGCTGTGGTGATGCACTGGAAGCTTCAGGACGGCAGATACGGGGTTATCTTCGGCGACCTGACCACAAAGACAGTCACCCCTAATACACTAATAAAACTGCAGGCGCGGATGTTGCAAGAAAAGGCAAAGTGACAGCAGATATGGGGGCAGCTTGGCATTTGCTAATAAATAATCGCTGTTGTCTCTTCAATCTTCCTGATAAGCTCAAGAGGAGAGGCAGTGTAAGGCACGTAGCCATCGAAGCCCTTCCTCATCAGGGCAGTTGACTCTGAATCACTTAGCTGGTTCGCAAGAGCTATGATTTTGATGGTCTGCAAATCTTCGTTGGCACGAATACTTTTGCATATACCTGCTGCATCTATACCTTCGGCTAAAAGACTAATCAGCACAACGTGTGGAGCAAATTTCTGGAGGGCTGCACCTGCCTCAAAATCGCTGCGGACGGTTTGCAGTTCGTAGTCGGTTTTGGTTCGCAAAGTATCGGCTAAAGCCAGAGCGGTGTTCTCGTTGCTGTCTAATATGGTGACCCGCATTTTGCCGACCGCAAGCGCTGTCGTAGGCATATTATTCGCTTTCATAAAGCGGAGCAGCTCGCCCAGCGGTATCCGCCGGTCCTTGCTGCCGGGTATGCGATAGCCTCTCAGCTGGCCGTTATCAAACCACTTTGATACTGTTCGGGGAGCGACGTTGCAAATCTTGGCTACGTCGCCTGTTGTCAATACGTTTTTTCCTTTTGCCATATTCTTGATTCCCCTTACTGCCTAATCAGACCACTCTTTATTCGGTTTTAACTCAATGGCTGTTTAGCATAGAAACAGCAAATCCAGACTTAACGGCAAATAAGCAACTGCCTTTAGAAGGCTGCGTCCTATAAGAAACTATCTCAAAACTGTCACCCTGAGTCCCGACTTGTCGGGACGAAGGGTCTGGCCTGCCAAAAAGAGAGATTCTATGTTTTTGAGATAGTTTCCAAGTAGTTCTGTGTTTTTGGCTTCTGGGTGTGCTTCACGTTTATAGGTAAAGAAGGTAGCACGGCCATCCTGGCCGTGCTTTCACGGGCTGGAAGCCCGTGCCACGCCGTGTGAAAATAATCTACCTACAAAGATGAATCGCACCCTTGGCTTCTTGACCGCGTGAAAATGGTTTTGATTTATTGGTCCCAGAGGTTACAATCTTATTTATACGCCTACGGCGTATTTAGTTTTTTGTGCTCTTGTGTTCTTATGCTTTCAATGTGTTTTATAGGAGAGTTGTAAAAAACGTCATTCTGAACGAAGCGCAGTCCGCCAAAGGCGGAAGCATCGAGAATCGAGGTTTATCCACCGAAGGCGGAATCAAGCATCGAGTATCGAGAGGAGCTTTTTATGCAGATATATTTATCTCGGCCCGACATCACCCAGAAAGAAATTGATGCGGTCTGTGCGGTGCTTCACTGCCCCAATCTTTCGCTCGGCCCCAAAGTAAGAGACTTTGAGCGTGTTTTCACCCGGTACATCGGCAGGAAGCGCGCTGTGGCTGTCAATAGCGGCACCAGCGGCTTGTTTCTGTGTGTGCTGGCCCTCGAAATCGGGCCAGGCGACGAGGTTATCACCACACCCTTTACTTTCATTGCCACCGTTAATTCAATTATGATGGCCGGCGCCAAGCCGGTCTTTGTGGATATCGACCCGGTAACGCTCAATATCAACCCCACGAAAATCGAAGCCGCAATTATCGACAAAACAAAAGCGATTCTACCTGTAGAGATTTTCGGTAACCCCGCTGATTTTGATAAGATTTGCGAAATTGCACGAAACCACAATCTAAAGGTCATCGAGGACAGTTGTGAAGCGTTGGGTTCGGCATTGAATGGGAAAAAGGCCGGGACATTCGGCGCGATGAGCGTATTCGGCCTTTATCCCAATAAGCAAATAACCACCGGCGAGGGCGGTGTGATTTTGACCGATGACGACCATTTAGCGGATGTGTGCGAATCGCTTCGCAACCAGGGCAGAGGCAAGGGCGGCGGCTGGCTGGAGCACGAACGGCTGGGCTATAACTTCCGGCTAAGTGACATAAATTGCGCGATTGGAATTGTTCAGCTTTCCAGAATTGACGAAATCAAGGCCAAACGCAAGCAGGTCGCAAAATGGTATCAGGAAATGCTGTCTTCGGATGAAAGGTTGATAGTGCCTGCCGAGCCGCCCGGCTGCGATGTGAGCTGGTTTGTTTTTGTTGTCCGTCTCAAAGATACCTCCGCCGCGCAACACCGTGACAAAATCCTTGAGGCGATGAAGAAGCGGAACATTCAGGTCAGCAATTATTTTTCGCCCGTGCATTTGCAGCCGTTTATGACCGAGCGATTCGGCTACAAACCGGGCGATTTTCCTGTTACCGAATCTGTCTCTAAGAGCACCATCGCTTTGCCGTTTTATAATAACCTTACCAAAGACCAGGTCGCAATTGTTTGCAGGACATTGAAAGAAGTCCTGGACGAGAACTTGCCCGGCGTTTAACTGTCATTGCGAGGCCTGTTTTGTAGGCTGGCGTTAGGGGGGTTACTGCTTATGTCCCTCCACATATTCAATACGCTCACGCAGCGACTTCTCATCAAAGCAGAATCTCTTATCGTACCCGCTCGTCCATACTCGTCCCTCGCCCCCGCGCTCTCGCAGCGCATAGTATGTCGCACTCTTAAGGCGACTCACAACTTTGTCTACTGGCTTTCCGCCCCTTTCAATAACCACGTGCACATGATTGCTCCAGACCGACATCGCAAACACCTTCTCCCCGATTCTCTCTGCCTCCTGCACAATAGCGCTTCTGACGACCTCACGTTGTCCCTTCCTGAGTTTGACGCTATCACCGCTTCGCCTTTCCCTATTGGCTTGTTCTAATCCCTTGCTTGCCTCTAATATCTTTCCCTTCTTCACGAATCCTCTCTTATCTCCTTGTAACCAGGTGCCGTATGTTGTCCACGTTACCATATATCCCAATGTATTTTCCATTGCTGCCAACACTATCAACGCCTGCCGTTTAGGCGTTGTTATTTAGCCCCGACCCCGCGTGGTCGGGGTCTTTTCGTGTTCGCCCATTACCTCATTTCTGATGACACTCCCTGCAGAGCAGTTGGCAATTCTCAACGGAATAAATCTTGTCGGGGTCTTTCCTATGAATCTCCACTCCCTTGATGGTGCTAAACTCTTTGCTGCATCTTTGACACGCCCTTATTCCCGAATCCCATAGTGCCTGTTTCACAGGCCGCTTTTCCCGAATCTCATCCTGCATCAATCTCGCATACACCCAGCGATTGAGTTTGAAGCGTATCTGTGTGTCGTTTCCCGCCGCGACTCCAATTACAAACCGTGCGTGCCCTAAAATCCCGTCACCGATTCGTTTGACCTTATCCTCCTTCGTCTCTCTTCCCTTCTTCTTTAAAATAATCCTCGCTGCCTTTCTCGGCTGCCCTCTTGATTTTCCCGCCCCTCTCCGGAGATTTGCCCTTATCTCCTCAGGAAACTCATCCCTGTAACGCCCAATCTCACTGGTAATCTGACTTCGGTAGTACCCCCAGTGCGATTCCTTCCACGCACTTTTAGGAAAATGCTTCAGCACTGCCTTTGTCACTGTCTCATAGTCGGCTAACCCCTTCGTCTGCCGAATGATATCAAAAACCACATCCTTAATAGTCCGGTAAGCTCTTGCTTCCATTCTCACCTCCTTCACCGCATTTGTCGCCAATCCCATCAACGCTCGTCGTTGGGGCGTTGCTATTTAGCCCCCACCCCGCGCGGTGGGGGTCACTTAATGCTTGATATCGAACGCCCCTCTCGATTTCTCCCATACCTCCTGTTGACTTCCTATTTAGCCCCGACCTCCGGCACAAACTAACCTTTCTCCGAGATACGAGATGCCCAATCCCAGAACGCTCCAACTACCCGAATTCATTCTACCCCCAAAATCCGACAGACAAAACCAAAAAACTTCTGCTATTTTCACCTATCCAGCCAAAAATCCGGCGGATAAATAGGATTTCTTGTGCATTTCTATTTGGCACTTTGGGTTTTTTATATTAAGTATTTATTAGAGGCCCGGCGATGCCGGGCAGGGGGCTGGTTGCCAAAACTGATTCGTCTTGGGAAGGGAGAAACTTTCAATGAGGGGCTGGAGAGTCAAACTTATATTCCTACTCGTGGTCTATTTCGCTGGTTACGCAACCGCAATTTATACTCTTATGCCGGCGCCCCAGAATCGAGCTAATCAGCCCGCCGAAAAAACCCTTGCGTATTCGGCGTTCAAATCGGACGAATTCGCGAAATCTTTTAATGTCGGAATGCACAAGTGCATCGATTTTGGCAAAGACGCTGCCTTGCGTACGGCTAAATTCATAAAGCAGAAAATGGATGAAAGGCAGCTTAAAACCGACGGCTAAACAGCAACGAGGTCGGGGTCTTAATTGCTGACGTATCTTTGTGGATACGTTGTGTAAGTAATAAGAGTAGGGTGTGCATGTAGCATTGGCTGGCCGTGGGCTCGCCGGGGGTCCACGGCCAAGTCTTTTAATTGAGAAAAAAATTTTCTTTCTTTTGCCTTTGAAGTTTTTAGCAGTCTGTTCTTTTTCTGTAATATGTCATCCCTATTGAATTTCCCGTGTCCACTCTACAAGCAATAACGGCTCTCCATCCAGAATAAGGTCAAATATGCGGTTCGGTCCCTGCGGCTCTGGCGGACGGAGTGTCGGCCCTGCAGAAGGTTTTCGCGGCGTCATCGGCTCTTCCATTGGTCGTGTTTGTTCTCTTGGGCCAATCGGCATATTGGTTCTTGCTGCTCTTGCAGCCGGAAGCTCAATTTTTTCAATTGTTGTTAAGTTATCCTGTGCTGAAAACTCTTGCTTGAGATTCTCGACCTGTTCCTCGCTGGCAACCCAATATACTTTTCGATTATTTCCAGCCCACTGCCAGACATCTTGTGAAAAGGCATCGAATAGCTCTTGATTTTCAAGCCTGCTGTATTTGGTGCGTGCCTCGTTGTTTCTGGGCAATCTGCGAGGGCGAATATTGCGGCTGATGGCAAATGGGCTATATGGACCTGGTTCTGGCGGATTAAAGATAAAGCCATCGACCAGGCGCCATCTGCCAATAAAATCGAGATGCTGATTTATGGCTTCGTTGGCTATCAGGATACTGCCTGGTTCGACATATCTTTCCACTGCGATTGTAATTTTTGCAAGCACCGCACTCTGGTCGCGCAGGTGTTCCACAGTCCACAGAGATGGCTGAATTCCCCAGAGAATAGTAATTATAAGAAGGACAATCGAAGATGCCCACGCCGAAAGTCGGTTATCGCCGGTAGCGAGTTGCAGCAGCCACACGGTAGCGATTGTGTAAATATAAAAAGTCGGCAGCAGGTATCGCATCGACTGCTGGTCAGGCGGCCAGAAAAGTGACATATATAGAATCGTTACTGGCACAACGAGCATAGCAAATAGCAGTCCCTGTTTCCATCTGTCACGGCGGGCGCACATAATAGCGATGCCGGCACCCCCCAGGCCAAATATCGGGCCGCATCCTTCGCTCATCAGCATCCGCAAAAATGGCAGGTAATGATTTACAAAAAAGCGCCACCCAAAAGTCGCAGACGCATTGAACTCATCAAATGCATACTCATACCCAGTCTTCCAGAATGCCCCGAAAGCTACCTGGTTGCGAATACACAGAGCACAAACAGGAATTGCAACACCAATTGCAAAAGCTATAAGTGAATACCAGAATAACTTATCACGCCTAAAATGAAGCAAAACAAAAATTCCAATGGCGAGGCAAAACAATATCTCAACGTATCGAATAGTGGCAATGGTGCCGAAAAGAAACCCTACGGCCAATGCCAACCGGGCGGAGTGTGTTTTCGTCCATCGAGCGATAAGAAGCAGTGCCACTATAAGCAAAAACACGACCGGCGTATGAGCATCTCCAAAGAGGGCGTGTTCATTTGCGAATGGGTTAAACGCCATCAAAGCCATAGCAAGTAGTGCCCAACCCTGGCCAACCCATAAGCGACATAGTAGAAACAGTGCTAACAAAGATAGAGAGGCCATTACAGGGTTGACTAATAAGGATGCCTTGGGTCCAAAAATCTTATAGACAACAGCCAGTATCACAGAAAAGCCGGGTGGATGCTCGACATAGTAACGGTTATCTCTGGTTCGATGCCAATGGAAGCCGATATATTGAACTATCGATTCTGGTTCAAAGTATGTCCTTGCGTTTCTGGCAATCAGCTTTGCCTGTCCAAAGTAGCTATTTGCATCAGGGGTGGAAATGGCCGGCTCAAAATACAACATCAGAAAAACAAAGTGAGTTGCAGCCAGTAAAAAAGCGAGCAAAGTGAAGACAATTGTCTTTCCCGTTTTAACACCGCAGGTTTGCGATTTTTCAGAGGCTCGATTATTTATATAAGTTGCCATATCGTATTTGCCACATTATAATTATTCTGCAAGCAAAATCCTAATATAGTTTCGGTTGTTTGAATAGCTAAAGCTGTAAAGTTTTTGGAGGTGCTTATTATGGGAATGGTGTGTAGGTTGCCGTTGTGGCCGATGGGGCCGATTTTGGGGTTTCGGGTTCTTGGGGTGCTGATAGCCATCGCGGGGGTGGTTTTTTCCGTGATTATGCTGGTGGACTGTTTGAAGCGCCCGGCCTCAAAGTTCTATCGCCCGCTTACGAAAAACGCCCAGTACGATAGACTCATCTGGGCGGGTGCGATTGTGCTGTCGCTTTGGTTTTATTTTCTGGGGGCGATAGTGTATCTGCTTGTCGTAAAGACAGCCAAGCCGGAAGATAGAGAATAGCAGTGCACAGTTTTGGGTAAGAGAGCGGAGGATGTTAGGTCAATTCGATGTCGAGGGTTTTTTCTGGTGGTGTGGGGGCAGTAACAAGCTCTTTGCCGAGGCGGAATGCTTCGGCCATAGCGGAAGGGTGTTTTTGGATTTGGCCTGCGTTACTGACCTTGTTGACAAACAAATTAGCGACATATCGCATTTCGAGCGCATCAAAATAGGACTTCATCGTTAATCGGATGCAGTCGAACATCTTTGTGCTTTTTGAGCCGCCTACCGCGATGACCATTGCTCGACGGTCTTGCGTGCTGGTGATAAGCTGCTTTTTCAGGATGGACTTGTGCGCCCAGTGACACTGGCTGCGGTCGATAAGGGCCTTTGCCTGGGCGCAGACACTCATAAAAAATATGGGGGTTGCGAAGATAAGCCGGTCCGTATTGAGTAGTTTCCCGGAAAGGGTATGGTAATCGTCCTCAATTCGGCAGGTGCCGGTAGTGTAGCAGCAATTGCATTCGTTGCACGGGGCGATATTCAAATCGGACAGACGTATGTATTCGGCAGATGCGCCTGCGGATTGGGCGCCGGCCAGTGCCTGACGTAAAAGCAGGTTGCTATTGCCGTTTGCCCTTGGGCTTGTTGACAGGCCAAGCACTTTGATAGTCATACAGCGTCCTTTATTTTCTACAGGGCATTTTGGAATACGATTTTGCCGGCGACAATGGTTGTGTGGACCGAGCAGTCGCGCTCGAGCAGGACCAGGTCGGCATCCTTTCCTGGCGCGATGGCGCCTTTTTTGTCGTCGAGTCCTAAAAGTTTAGCGGGGTTTTCGGTAACAGTTTTGATTGCGACATCAAGAGGGCAATTCGTAAAATTCATCAGTCTCCCCAGAAGCTGGCTTATGCCGAGAGCGGTTCCTATAAGAGTGCCGTCTTTATATCTGGCGGTTCCATTTTTGGATTCGTATTCGAGACCATTATAGATGAATTTGCCATCGCCAAGGCCGAGCGCTTGCATGCCATCGGTAATTGGTATGATGCGATTTGGGCCGAGTGTCTGGAAAGTGAATTTCAGGACGGATGGGTGTATGTGAACGCCATCGGTAATAAGCTGGGCGGTTATGTGTTTTGTTTGAAAGATGGCAATAAGCGGACCCGGTGAGCGGTGGTGCAGCGACGGCATTGCGTTGAATAGATGCGTTACGTGCGATAGACCTGCCTCGAAGCCGTCGAGAGTTTGTTCGTAAGTGGCGTTTGAATGGCCGAAAGAGGCGATAATGTTAGACTTTATCAGGCGTTGAATTACCGGCAGGCAATCGGGCAATTCGGGTGCGATTGTCATAATTTTGAGCCGGCCGTTTGTCATATCCAGTATTTTGTCGAGAAGTAGCAAGGATGGGGGAGAAAGACAATCAGGCTGAATCATTCCTTTTTTTTCCGGCGAAATAAATGGGCCTTCGAGATGAAGGCCAAGCAGATTAGCGCCGCCGAGGTCACGGCCCACATGCTCGGCGGTAAATGCAAGGTGCTGATTTTTCTGGTTCGGCTTGAATACGGTTGTAGCAAGAAAGCCGGTGGTTCCGAAACGTGCACAGGTTTGTGATATGGCCTTTAGAGCGTCGGGAGTTGCATCGAGTATATCGGCGCCGCCTGCACCCTGAATATGAATATCGATGAAGCCGGGGGCAATTATTCTGCCCTGGGCGTCGAGTGTGCCTCCACTGCCGGCAGCGGGATTGATTTGGCCGATTTGGGTAATGGTGCCGTTTTCGATGAGGATGGAAGTGGTTCCGTCCGGTGCGTTGAACAGTTTGCAATTGGTTATAAGAAGTTTTTGTGACATTATCGGCTATTCTATTTCGTGATACTCGTTGCTTCATTCATATCCGAAGATAACAGGATAATATACTCACGGTCTGGTTGCAAGAGCGAAGTGCGGAATATCGAGTGCCGCCGGATGTTGAGCTTGACACAGGGTGGGGGCGGGGCGTATTATTGGCGGAAAGGATTTTATTTTTGGAGCTGACAAAATGGTAGAGGCAGAAAAAAGTTGGGAAAAGCGGCTGGCAGGTGAGCCGGATAAGCTTACGGTCGATTTTGTAGAGTCGTTGTCTATAGACAAGCGTCTTTATAAATATGACATTGTCGGCTCGATTGCTCATTCGCAGATGTTGGCTGACCAGAAGCTGATTACCAAAGATGAGTTCAAAACCATCAAGGATGCCCTTATCGAAATATCGCAGGAAATTGCGGAAGGTCGGTTTAAGTTCGAAAAAAAGTTCGAAGATATACACATGGCGGTCGAGGCGGCTCTGGTAGCAAGAATCGGCGAGACGGGCAAGAAACTCCATACCGGCAGAAGCCGCAACGACCAGGTTGCTACCGACATTCGCCTCTGGATGCGAGACCAGATAGAGATACTGCAGGCGAAGGTAACACTACTTCAAAAGGCATTTGTTAAACTGGCGGACAAGCACACTGAGGATGTAATGCCGGGTTATACACATCTGCAGCGTGCCCAGCCGATAGTTATCGCTTCCTGCTTGTTAAGTTTTGTAGAGCAATTCGAGCGAGATTTTATCCGGCTGAAGAATTGCAGGAGTTTGCTTGATATTTCGCCGCTGGGTAGCGGTGCGCTGGCGGGGTCCACGCTGCCATTAGAGAGAAAAAGCACAGCAAAGCAACTGGGTTTTTCCGATATCAGCTATAACAGTATTGATGCGGTAAGCGATAGGGACTTTTGTGCGGAATTTATTTTCGATTGTGCGCTTATTGCGACACACCTGTCACGATTAGCCGAGGATTGGATAATCTATTCTTCAAGTGAGTTCGGGTTTGTGCGGCTTGATGACAGCTTCTGCACCTCATCGAGTATGATGCCGCAGAAGCGTAATCCCGATGTTCTGGAGCTGATTCGTGCGAAAACCTGTTCGGTATATGGCTCATTGATTGCTATGCTGACAATTCTAAAGGCTCAGCCATCGGGCTATAATCGGGATTTGCAGGAAGACAAGGTTCACGTTTTTGCCGCCAGCGATACGGTCGAGGCCTGTCTGGATATGGTGAGAGGGGTCGTTTCACATACGAGGTTCGATACAAAGAAGATTTCTGCCGGACTGGAGGAAGGATTTTTGGATGCCACCGGTTTGGCGGAGTATCTGGTTAAAAAGGGTGTTGCCTTCCGTCAGGCGCACGGTATTGTTGGGTCGCTGGTTGCTTACTGCGAGAAGGCAAATAAAAAGCTGGCAGACCTTAGTTTGGATGAGTTCAAGCAGCATTGCGCGGCAGTTGAGCTGGATGTTTATGAAAATCTCGGTGCCGCAAATGTTGTCAATAGATATGTTACCGAGGGTGCAGCCGGGCCGCAGCAGGCAAAACGGCAGGTCGCATATTGGAACGAGCAGTTGGGGCGGCGATGAGTAACGGTGAAGACCAAATAACCGCATGGTTTGCCCGCCGGAGCAGGTTATCTGTAGAAGATTTTCCCATCGGGATTGGCGACGATATGGCCCAAATTCGGCTGGGGGAGGATGCGTCAGTTCTTATTACCACCGATATACTGCTGGACGGGGTGCATTTCGACCTGAAGAAAACAACTCTAAAACAGGTGGGATACAAAGCGATGGCGGTGAATCTCAGCGATTGTGCGGCAATGGCGACTGTGCCTGTTGCGGCGGTGGTGTCTGTGGCGCTGCCAAAAGGATTTGGCGCCAAAGAATTAAAGCAGCTTCATTCAGGGATTGTTCTTGCAGGTGACAGGTTTGGCTGTGCGCTTGTCGGAGGTGACATTACAAGGTGGAAGAGGAAGGAGCCATTTGCGGTAAGTGTGGCGATGCTCAGCAGGTGTGCGGGAAACGAGCCAATAAGAAGGTCGGGCGCGAAGGTCGGTGACAGTATATGCGTGACAGGCATGCTCGGCGGCGCAGGTTGCGGGAAGCATTTGAAATTTGAGCCGAGAGTCAAAGAGGCGATAAAACTCGCCCAAATGGTAATGGTTCATTCGATGATTGATATTAGCGATGGACTTAGCAGCGACCTGAACCGAATCTGCCGGCAAAGCGGGGTGGGGGCTATTATATATGCAGAGCAGATTCCGATTTCGGATGAAGCGAGAAAAAGTCCAGACCCGTTTGGTGCGGCGTTAAACGATGGTGAGGATTTTGAATTGCTTTTTACACTCGCACCAGGAGACTATGAAACATTATTAAAAAACTGGACCGGGCCGGTGCCGATTACCAGAATCGGTGCTATTACCGACACCAAAAAAATGCAGATAAAAATGCCGGACGGTCGGATTAGGAAGCTGGAAGCGAAAGGCTATGACCATTTGAGGGATTGACGGGTAATTTCCATTGAAAAGTGTCAGGGAGGTATGAGCTATGAGCACTCGATTAGTGTTTAGTTGGGCGATTGTGCTTTTTTCTTTTTTTGTTTTGTCGAGGTCTGTCTGGGGTGCTGAAAAGCTGGACCGTGGGTTGGTTGCGCTTGAGCGTGAGGATGGTTCGGTTTTTCTGAGCTGGCGTCTGCTTGCGGATGACCCTGCGGATATTGCTTTCGTGCTGACGCGGCCGGAGCCGTCAGGACGCAGGGGAGAGCTTTTGACGGGAGATGAGCCATATAAGTTGACGAACTTTGTGGATAAGAGTTTGGGCAAAGATGCGGTCGGGAAGAAAATTGGTTATTTCCTGTATAAGTGCAAAGGGAAAGTAATGTCGGCGGACCTCCAATCGAATGTGGATGTGGGCGAGAAATTAGGAGACGTGAGTATTACTCTGACTGGCAAGGCAAAGCCGTATATTAGCATACCGCTGAAGGGCGATTACGATTTTCAAAAAGTTGGGCTGGGTGATTTAGATGGCGATGGGTCTTATGAGTTTATTATCAAACAGCCCGATTTTAACACCGACCCTTACCAACAGCCCGGCTACTGGAAACCCAGCACCACCACTTACAAACTTGAGGCATACCGTTTAGACGGCACTATGATGTGGCGATACGATATGGGCTGGTCGATTGAGGCAGGGATATGGTATTCGCCCTGGATTGTCTATGATGTCGATGGCGACGGCAAAGCCGAGGTCTATTGCAAGGCCGGCGAAGGCGACCCACGGGATGAAAAAGGGCTTGTTACAACAGGCCCGGAATTCTTAGTCAAGCTCGACGGACGGACAGGCGAGGTTGTTGCGAAAACTGAGTGGCTCAGCAGAGACGGGTTTCCCGATTACAACTATTACTGTCGTAATTTTCTTACCGTGGCATATCTCGATGGCAAAACCCCATCGTTGATTATGCAGCGAGGCACATACAATCTCATTAAAACCAGGGCGATGGACAAAGATTTTAATCAAATCTGGTACTGGGAATCACCGCAGGAGCAAAAGAAGTATGATGGCCAGGGGTCCCACGGGTTGGTTACTGCTGATATAGATGATGATGGCCGGGATGAGCTGGTCATCGGGGCGGCGGTGCTGGATGATAACGGCAAAGGTCTTTGGACGCTGGAAATGGGGCATCCTGATGTTTGTTATGTTGCCGACATTGACCCGAACAATCCTGGCCTTGAGATTTTTTATGGCATCGAAAGGCGATTAGAGACCGATGGAATCTGTTTGGTGGATGCCAGGAGCGGCCGCAAACTCTGGACTCACAAAAAACCCACACGCCATATTCACAATCAGGGTATGGTCGGTGACATCCTCGCACAGTTCTCCGGTATGGAGGTATATGCCGGCGAGAGGGATTTGAAGGAGCGGTGGCTATATAGCGCAAACGGCCGATTGATTAAGTTTTCTGAAGAAGGCACGCTAAGCCCGCGTCCGGTCTGGTGGGATGCAGACCCGCAAAAAGAAGTGGTCATCGGCGATGCCATCAGCGATTGGGGCGGCAAGGAGATTCAACGCATAGATGGCCGCATCGTAGCAGTAGTTGATTGTCTGGGAGACTATCGTGAGGAAGTAATAACCAGTCTAAAAGGAGAGCTCCGCATTTATACCACTACCATCCCCACCTCCCAGCGGCGTGCCTGTCTTATGCAGGACCATCAATACTGCCTGGGAGTTGTCGCTCAAACGATGGGCTACTATTATCCCGCTCAACTTGGCAAGTGACAGTCTGATATGAGTGATTAGGAAATTATCTCAAAACTGTCACCCTGACCCTGAGCGAGCCGTAGGCGAGTCGAAGGGGAAGGGTCTCCACAATTTTACATTTTTAGTTTGTTTTTTATTGCGCTGGTTATGAATTTAGAGATTACATCGCAATCGCCCGAGCAGACGATTGAAATTGGGCGAAGGATAGGGCAGAAGCTAAAAGGCGGTGAGGTTATAGCGGTTTGCGGGCCGCTTGGGAGTGGTAAAACACATCTTATCAAAGGGATTGCAGCCGGTGCGGGGGCCAAAGATAGCAGGCAAGTTACCAGTCCTACCTTTGTTCTAATTAATGAATATTCTGGCCGGTTCGACATTTACCACATAGATGCTTACCGGCTGAATTCGGTGCCTGAGTTTGAGATGCTTGGCTTCGATGATTTTTGTTGTTCGCAGTCGGTGGTTCTGATTGAGTGGGCCGATAAAATTGAATCGGCCCTGCGGGCCATTGATTATATTCGGGTGGAGCTTGAGCACTCCGGCGAAACCACCAGATTAATACACATCAAAAATCTCCCCCAATACATTGATTACTGACTCAAACTGACTGATTTTGAATTAGTGGTTCGTCACAGATTAAATGATGTGTGTCATTCCTTCGCTTTGCTCGAGGACAGGTCTGAGCGAAGCGAAGAATCTCTCTTGCGAAGGCCAGATGTTTCGCCTTCGGCTCAACATGACAACCCATCAAAATACGTGTGATGAACCACTAGTTAGCCACCGTTTTTACTGCGGGGTTGCAGCTAATACCGCAAAGTCACGCAAGTTCACTATTCCATCGCCGGTAATATCCTCTGGAATACTACCACCCTGACCAACCCACATCCATTGTCCCGCAAGCTCCGCTAAATCCTCAAAACCAATTTTGCCTTCGCCAGCGCCCTCTAAACCCGAAGAACCAACACCGTTAATTGTCAACTCTATTTGCTGACCCGTATCTGCCCTCTGGCATTTCACTCGCCAGTCTATTTTAGACGGGTTAATTGGTTGCGACCTATCTACTGTAAAAGTGCAGGTGTCAGTGCTGGTAATCGACTGGCGCGGGCTGAACTCTATATCACCAAACGATACGTTTGGCTCATTTATGTCAATATTATCAGATGCTTTAATCATCTCCAGTTCAACGTTCTTTATTGCAAACTTCCAGAGATTGGTAAATGTTACATTACAGTCATACACAAACTCCGTCCTTGCAACTCGTTTCTTATTGACAATCCCCAGGCTTATTGGATTGAACTCATCCGCCCCCATATCAACCCTGCCTAACATCACCCGAAGCTCGCCATCAATATCTGTTTCATTCGGCCCAGGCACATAATTCGGGTCACCCGCATTTATACACGGCGAATCCGGCAGCAGGTGCAAATCTCCGTAATCGTCGTTTGTTGCCTCGTTGACATCAGGCGTAGCCGGGTCATCTCCCCAGCCATCGCCCCCATCGTTGGGCTCGCGGACAAAACATGGGTCGGCATCAATGTTACCTTCGCCTGGCCAGCCGCCCTGAACATCGCTGTAAGTTACAGTCGGCGTTCCACCGTATATTTCCGATGTCTCATCAGCCCAGAGAATGGAGTTGGTTACCCTCGGGCTGCTGTTGGAGTAGTTGTACATCCCGCCACCGACCCAAGCCGAGTTACCGCTGAATGTGCAGCCCGTTACCCACAGGCTACTATAGGAGTTATCCATCCCGCCGCCGTAGTCAGCCGAGTTTCCGTTGAATGTGCAGTTATTGACGCTCGGGCTGCTTTTGTAGTTGTACATCCCGCCGCCATCGAATTCTGCCGAGTTGCCGCTGAAGGTGCAGTTGGTCAGAATCGGTAAGCTGTAGTAGTTGTGCATCCCGCCGCCCAAAGTACTTGAGTTTCCTCTGAATGTGCAGTTATTGATGGTCAGCCAGACGTAGCCGTTGTACATCCCGCCACCGTAGTAGGCCGAGTTTCCGCTGAATGTGCAGTTGTTTACGTCCAGGCTGCTGTACAAGTCGTTAGACATCCCGCCGCCGTATTCTGCCAAGTTTGCGATGAATGTGCAGTTATTGACGTTCGGCCTGCTGGAGTCGATGTTGTACATCCCGCCGCCCAAGTTGGCCGAGTTTCCGCTGAAGGTGCAGTTTGTTACGGTCGGGCTGCTGTAGTCGTAGTTGGACATCCCGCCGCCCCAACTGGTAGCCGAGTTGCCGCTGAAGGTGCAATTGCTTACCGTCGGGCTGCTGGAGTAATTGAACATCCCGCCGCCGCAGTCGTTCGGCCAACTGACATTGGCGTTGGCCCCAGTAATCGTGAAGCCGTCGAGGATTGCGGTATTATCCAGCTTCAACCCTTTAGGATGGTAGAATATATGGTAGCAGTTGTCGCTTTTATTTAACGGCGTGCCTATGTTACCGGAAAGAATGGTCTCATATAGAGCGATATCTCGCGCATCTGGGTCTGGCGCACCAAATCCAGTGTAGCCGCCTTTTATGATTACGCCATTTATTAGCTGAAATGCAGCCATTCTATCGCCAGGCGTTATTCCTGTCCCTTGATCCGGCTTATAAATACCCTGGGCAACTCGAATCTCAACCGGCTTAGCCGAAGACCTTGCATCGGCTAATCCATCCTGAAGAAACTTATACGCATTCCCCCAGCTTGAACCGTTATTTAGGCTATTTGCGTCCGCATCGACATAGATAATTTTTCCCCCAAAGCTTGTCCCCGCCATTGCTGACAGAAACACCGCCATTACCAGCCAGATTTTCAGATTGAGTTTCATTTCTTTTCTCCTCTTAACCACAGATTTCACGGATTCCACTGATTATAATTTTTTCTTTGTTGCTGCCTTAGCTTCATTTAATCCGCGTTAATCTGTGTAATCCGTGGTTACTTTTTTTTTCTCAAAACCAGTCCGCCTAAGCCAAGCAAAAGTATCGTTGCCGGTTCCGGTATGGTGTAACCTGAGTCAATCGTCTGGTATGTTACCGGGTCGATTATCTCATAGAACTGCGAACCCGGCTCACCTTCACCCAGCCAATCAAAACTAACGGCAAATCCGCTGACCGTTTGGACGATGCCAACGCCCCATCTTAATCTCAATGCCTTCGCATCATAAGCGCCATCATCCTGTAAGACCGGCTCCGGCTGAATAACAATCTCGCTCCAATTGCTCGCCGGCGGGTCAGGCGTCTCGATTGCAAGGTTATCGTAAAGTCCAAAATCAAACCAGATAGTAAATTCTTCAATCGGCACCGTCAAGCTGATATTCTTTACATCGTAAGTGTATTGCCATCTGTTGGGGCGGTTTGGGTCAATTGGAGCAGCCGTATAATAGATTTCTGTCATTAAGCTGGCAAAAGTAGAAGCCGAAAGTAAAAAGCTGAACATTAACCCCGCAAAGATTTGCCTTTTCATCACATCCTCCTCTTAATCTTTATTACATTCTCCACCCTCTGGAATACCGGGCAGACTTATCTGTCCGCGCATTCCTCAATCGCTTTGCATCCTGCTTATACTTGGGAAACCTCCTTATCTCCGTATATTGCTGCCGTCATAGCAGCAGGGTCAGAATTTACTCTACCTTATAGGACGCTAAAAAGCAAGGAAATTTTGGAGCTATTTACCCGTTTTTTACGAATTTTTGTTAGATTTACCCCGTTAGAAAGAAAACCCTGACCCGTTAGACCTTTAGGCCTAAACGGATTTTGCCTTTTAGGCGAGGTTGTGAGGGTGGGATTTACCCGCCGTAGGCGGGTTAAAAGCTACACCCAAGCTTTCTAACGGGGTTTGCCTGTTTTTGGTCGGCTGTAAAGGTGTTTTATCAGAATTTCCGGCTTTTTGGATGTCGTCCTGCAACTCTATATTTACAGACACAATGTTACACCAGCAACTTTGTTTTTTAATAGATTTCTCCACTCCGCCCCGACTCGTCGGGGCTTCGGTCGAAATGACTTATACTCTTTTTTACACAGCATTATGATGTCGGAAAATTTTGGCAGCGGAAGATTTGTATCCTATATTTTGTTTAGAGACTTATGCAGATTCTGGCAGGAGCGGCCTTAAATGTTTTCGGACGTAACGGTGGGGGGCTTTATTGTCAGAATCCTATCCGTGTAAATTAGTGAAGTAATTTTTGCAAGTATTTTTCAGGGTTCTTTATTGTAGGAGGGTGGACAGCTTACAAAACAGTGTAGGGGTAGTTAAGTTGTGTATCGATTAGGTCGATACCTCAATGCGAGGAAACAATTTTAGGATGTTGTGGGTTTTACCAAACAAGAAATGAATTAAAGTTTTTCTAAAGGGGTAAAAAATGAAAGCAAAAAGTGGTTTTACATTGGTGGAAATTTTGATAGTGGTGGTCATTCTGGGTATTCTGGCGGCCATCGTGATTCCGCAGTTTACCGAGGCGAGCACCGAGGCTAAGTTGTCGAGTCTGTGCACCGACCTTCAAACTGTGCGTTCGCAAATCGAGCTGTATAAGATTCAGCACAACGATAACCCGCCTGCCGCCGCCAACTTCGTGGCGCAAATGACAAGCAAAACAGATATCGACGGTACTGTTAATGCGACTGGCGCGTACGGCCCGTATCTCCAGAAAATGCCGACCAATCCTTTCAACGATATGGATACCATCGATACCAGTGGGACTGCTGGTGATGGCGTTGGCGGATGGGAGTATAACGAGACCACTGGTGCAATCAACGCTGATGACAGCGCTCCACATGCATTGCTCTAAAGTCTGATTTTGAGCGACTGTGCCGTGAATATTTACGCGGCAACCTGCCAGTCATAAGCTGGCGAAAACAATGAAGTAGAAAAATGGGCTGACCGTGCTGAGGCAATTGCCGCGAGCCGGTCAGCCTTTTTAATGTGAACGAAACAGCGGCTAAAATAAAAAGGACAGTTTATGAGAAAAGCAAGAGCATTTACACTTGTCGAGATACTCGTGGTGGTAGTCTTGCTTGGCATCCTGGCTGCAATCGTCATACCGGCCATTGCGAGTAGCAGCACCGCGGCTAAGCAAAGCGCCCTCGCAGTGGATTTGCAGCTTCTTCGCAGGTTTGTATTAATTTACAAATACCAGCATCTGGAAGTTGGGCCCGGCTACCCCAACGGTCAAATCTCTGCGGCACCGACCGAGCAGGCCTTCGTTGAACAAGCGACACTATCCAGCAATAACGGTGGCCAAACAGCTCCAGTAGGTACGCTCGGATTTAACCGCGGGCCGTATCTATCCAAAATACCCGTTAATCCCTTTAACGGCAAGGACAGCATTCAGATGCTCGGCAACGGCGAGGATTTTCCGGCAAATGGTGACGACAGCCACGGCTGGATATATAAGGCCGCCACTTCCGAAGTGCGGCCGGATAACGCGGGAACCAATGACAGCGGGAAGAGATACTATGACTATTAGTCGTAGAGGACCTCACCGTGCCGGATGCGGGGGTTTCACCCTCGCTGAGGCAATGATGGCTACAGTTGTATTGGGTTTTGCTGCCGCGGGTATCCTGCTTCCATTTACGAGCGGGGCAGCGGTGCGGGCCGAGGGTATGCGCAGGACGTTAGGCGCCAAGTTAGCCAGCGAGTTGATGGAGCAGATTGTTAGTGTTCCGTTTAACCAGATAGTCGCCAGCTATAATGGGTATGCCGAGCCGAAAGTTCAAGTAAAAGGTGCGGGCGGAGCTGTGTTTACGGACCCTAAATACGCGAATTTCGGAAGAAACGTTAGTTGTGAATATGTTTATGTGCCGCAGCAGGGAGGAGCGACGGAGCCGATATTTATTCGCGTGACAGTGCGGGTCTATTACAGAGGTAGGCAGATTGCGGCTATAAATCGACTCGTGAGTAAATAAAACAGATGCGCAGGACAAGAAGATTATCGCCGGCATTTAATTGTGAGAGTCTGTCTCAAAACGTTACCCTGAGTCCGGCCCGGCAAATACGTCCTGCCGGGTTGTGCCGGACGAAGGGTCTAATTAGTTCAAAAAAAGAGATTCCTCGCGGAGTTTATCCTCGAGCGCAGCGAAGGACTCGGAATGCCATTTTGCATTTTGAGATAGTTCATAAGGGTTTCACCCTTGTTGAACTGCTGGTTGCTCTGGTTGTTACCGGTGTGGTTTTGAGTGCTGTTGCTACGCTGTCCTTTGCTCTCAGTAAGGCAAATGATGCCACCAACGACACCAGCTACAAGCAGACACAGGTGCGATATGCGACGCTTCGGATTTCGGAGCTGGTCCGGGACTGCAAGCTTATATGTTATGCGACCACTGATGATTTTGCTATCTGGCGGGCCGATGATAATAGCGATGGACAAATCAATATCGGTGAACTGGTTTATATTGAGAGGGGAGTGGGCCGGGACCATTTACAGCTTACAGAATTTCCTTCTTCTAATAGTGCGGTGATAAATCTTAGCTCCATCAAGGGGCGTGCAACAAACTGGTGGACGCCATACTGCAGCAGTGCGACCTTTACGCAATTGATACCGCAGTGTAGAAACGTGCAGTTTAGTTTTGACGTGTCACCGCCTGGCCTTTTTTCTGTGTCACCACCGCGGTGGAGTAAGTTTGTGAATATCTCGTTGGACCTTGTTGAAGGCGGTATTGTGCATCAATATCAGATAAGTGCGAGACTTCGCGGCGGAGCCGGGAATCGGCTCAACAAAACGGGAACCAGTCTTGTTATAAGTGACGATGATTAGAAAAAAATTCAAAATTCAAAGCGTAGAAAGACCAGGGGTAGCGCTATTGGTCGTCCTGTTTATTGTTATGGTGATAACGATTTTGGCGATTGGTTTTTTATCTCGTAGCGATGTTGAGCTGGCCTGCGGTGAGAATATGGTGCTTCGGACACAAATGGATTATTTAGCTGAATCGGGGTTAGAGCATGCCAGGGGACTGATACTGAATCCGCAGGATGTAGCGTCTGAATACTGGACCGGCGGCGTTGGTCAGCAAATAGCCGGTGGCAATGATTATTATGATATCCAGGTTGTTCGCGATGATTCGGACCCGGTGGACCGCTGCAATTATATTATAGACTGTAATTCCTATCGGATGAGAAACGGCGAAAAAATCGGGCAAAGCAACGTAAGAGCGCAGTTACGGCTTGACCCGTGTATAGCATACTGGAGTGGGTTGGCTATAACAACAATTTCGCAGCGAGTAACGATTAACGGAGACGTCTATTGTGCCGGTCATCTATTCGGCAGCGGCAATATCGGCGGCGATGTTTTCGCAGTTGGCGTTATAAACGGAGTAAATAATATCGAGGGGCAGGAAAATATTTTTGTCACCCAGCCGCCGGTGGGTTGGCCGGGGATCCAGGTAAGCGATTTCAGTTCGAGGTACTATATCGGCTCAGCAAGTTATTTGCCGGATATTGTTGGTTCTTATCTTCATCCCAGCGGTAGTTTCTTGCCTTCCACGAACAATCCGGGCGGTGTTCGTTATTGCAGCGGCGATGTCGAACTGCCGGGCAACGTCAACATCACAGGCATGCTTGTAGTCAACGGCACCTTGAAGATAAGCGGCAGTAATAATACCATCACCGCAGTTAAAAATTTCCCTGCCCTTCTGGTCAGCGGCGATGTGGTAGTGGGAGCTGGAGGTGGATTAGGAATTAATGGACTTGCGGTTCTCAATGGGAAGATGCAAGTTAGCTCCGACGGCACCAGCGTTACTGTATTTGGCGGTCTATTTGACAGAAATGGTATTGCTGAGACAGCCGCGGACTCCTCAGGCAATGACAACATCGCCAGGTTATATTCCAGTCCGATTTGGCGACCTTCCGGCGGTCGGACGGGCGGTGCGCTGGAGTTTGACGGAGTTGATGATTATGTCCAGAGCCCTAATGACCTAAGTAGACTCCAACTGACAGGTGACTATACCCTCTCAGTCTGGATTAAGGCCAATGCAACCCAGAAGAGCTGGGCCGGTGTGTTCTCGAAGTGTAGTCCCGACGGCTCGACAAATCACTGGACACTCCAGTTTGACTCAAGCAGTCCGAAGAAACTTGTTGTCTATCACCCTGATTACCTGCCCTCCCCCAAATACTGGGATACGGGAATTAACCTCACAGGGATTGCAGGTGCTTGGCACCACATAGGTGTTGTTCGTAGCGGAACCACAATGACTTCTTACCTTGATGGTGTCAAGCGGACTACCGGCACATGGGCCAACACTCCGGGCAGTGGGGATGGTCATTTTAACATCGGGGTAGATAGAACCACTGCTGCTACGTACGTTTATAAGGGGCTGATTGATGACGTCCGGGTCTATAACCGCGCACTGGATGTGAACGATGTCTATCCTCCCCGCGATGGACTGGCCGGTCTGATAGGACACTGGAAGCTGGATGAGAGCGGCAGCAGTGTTACTATAACCGCTGAGCCCTGCAAAACAGCCATTTTGATATGGTCATCCGGGGGAGCTATCAAAAAGAAGTGGGAGCAGACCGCTGGTGCGTTTTTCAGAAGTATCCAGAGAAGGTAGAGAAGTTGCTTGACGGTGGTGTCGCTAAAGAGCCGAAATATGATATATTCTTATCGGCCTTTATATGTGATGAAAATAAAAATCCCACGTGGTTTAGAAATATAAATTACATATCCTGGTATTCACAAAATATCGAAATAGCTCATTAGTTCCTGCCAAATTGTTTTGACGACTATACCAGTTTTGTTGGCCTTAACTGTGGAAGGTATGAGATTTGACACCTATGCGGTTTGCGCTATGTGAGAAGGCCCGCCAGATATGTGAAAAATGGGGTAGTTCCGGTGGGATGGAAAGGCGTGGAAATCCACAAGGTCGGACAGCGTGTTTATGCTGGTTAGGAGGATGGTAAAGGTGCACCGAAAAGACGCCGAAAAAGGAAAGGAGGAAAAGGAGTAATGTATCAGGACGGAGAAAGAAAGAGGCTTCGGATGCGAGGATTAACAAATTTACCGGCAGGGCTGCGTTGTTCGTGTCCGGCTCGAGAGGGCAGATGCGATTCGTCGCGCAAAAGCAATGGTTTTACGATGATAGAGCTTCTAATCGTGGTTGTGATAATCGCGATAGCGGCGATGACAGCGATACCAATGATGAGTTCGGCGGGCAGCGTGCAAATCAGGTCTGCGGCCAATATGGTTGCCGCCGACCTTGAGTATGCCAAGAGTATGGCGATTGCCAGAGGCCAGAAATTTTCAGTGGTGTTTGATAAGAACACAGACAGCTACAGTGTAAGGGACCAGGCAGGCAACGTAATAGCACATCCTGTGAAAAAAGGGTTCAATTACGTTATTGGTTTTCGAGATAAGGGACTGGATAAGGTCGATATTACAGATGTTGATTTCGATGGGACTAGCAAGGTCAAATTTGATTATCTCGGAAGTCCCTACAACGGTAACAACAATCCTTTGAACAAGGGAATTATCAAGCTGCGGGCAGGCGGCACAACTATGACGATTACTGTAGAGCCTGTTACTGGGTTTATCTCGATTACGGGCTGATGAGGGCAAAACGTAAATGATAGGTTTTAGGTTGAGAAATAGAAGTCTGCGCCCCATAGGATTGGACATAGGTCATAGTTCTGTCAAGATGGTTCAACTGGCAATGAACGGAGGGCAGATAAGGGTTATTGCAGCAGGTAAGGCTCGCATTGATGCAGGCATAGACGGCGACGAGCAGGCCAGAAGAAGCTTTGTTATTTCGGCTATAAAACAAATGCTGGCTGATGGTTGCTTCCGAGGAAGAGATGTCATTTCGTGTTTGCCGAATGACGGATTAAAAATAACCAGTCTGCGATTGGCTGAAACAGGGGCCGAGGAAATAGAGCAGGCTTTGCGAAAGGAAGTTGTTCAGCGTTTTGGACTAAACCCGGATAAGGACGCTATGGACTATATGGTTGCCGGTGATGTTCAGCAGGGTGAGGAGACTAAGAATGAGCTGATACTGTTTGCGGCAGATAACGAAACAATAAAGAGCCATATTGAGATGCTTGAGGAAGCCAACCTTAGGCCGGTAGCAATAGATATAATTCCGTGTGCATTGTTTAGGGGATTTGAGAGGTCGTTGAGACGTCAGGAAGATAGGGAGCACACGCTCGTTTTTGTGGATGTGGGAAGCCGCTTTACTACAGTCGTGTTCGGGCGTGGGGGAGAGATTAGTTTCGTTAAACAGATACCTATTGGCGGAGAAAAATTTAACCATGAAATCGCAGCAAAATTAGGTATTAAAGTCGGTGAAGCCTATATGCTGCGGGATAAGCTTCGGATGGAAAGAGGGGTTCGTAACCATGAGTCGGGTCCGGTAGCGCAAGCTTCCGACAGCGACGGTCAGAGACTTGATATGGCGACACGGCAGGTAATCGTAGATGCCATAAGCGGAGTTGCTGAGGAGCTGGCAAGAGAGATATCACTGTGTTTGAGATACTATACGGTGACATTCAGGGGCAAGCGTGTGGAGCGAGCGATTTTTGCCGGCGGGGAGGCATACGAAAATATTCTACTCAATGTCCTGAGGCGACAGTTGACGGTTGAGGTTGAGGTGGCTCAGCCTTTGAGGGGATTTGATTTGTCGAGCGAAGGGGCGCACATGAATTTTGATAGTGACAGGCGAGGTCTGCTTTGTGAGTGGGCGGTAGCTGTGGGGCTTGGTCTGAAGGGCTGGAACGGGACAAAAAACGCAAAATCAGATACGAGATAGTTATGAAAGAAATTGATTTCCTTCCAGAGTGGTATAAAAGCGGCAAACGCCGGCAGACGGGTTATCGCGCCCAATATATTGCTTTGGGCGGCATATTTGCCGTGATGATGATGTGGAGTTTTGTTACCACCCGTTCGATTTCGAAAGCCAAAGGGGAGTTTGTTCAAGCAGCCGCCAGGCAAGCACAAGCCGAAAATGCGTCACGAGAGTCCGCCGGGCTCAAAGGCGAAATTATGAGCTTACAGAAAAAAGCGGGAACAATAAAGCAGATTGATTCCAAGATTGATGTGGCGAGTGTTTTGGCTGAGATGAGCTTTTTGATTGATAAGAAGGTAGCACTTAGCAAGGTCGAGTTCATCGCCGAGAAGTTCGTAGATAAGCAGGGTGCGCAACCGAACAACAGTTCTATGGTGAGAGTGGCTCTGCCGAAGTTTAACGCAAAGGGTGCGCCGCTCGGTGATGTGCGATTTAAGGTGGTGATATGCGGCATGGCCGCAGATGCCAGTGATACGGCGGCGCTGATATGCAAGTTAGAAGATTCGCCGTATTTTTGTCAGGTTGTGCCATCGTTTTCGCGGAATACGGAAGTAAAAGCCGCAAATTATCCTTTGCTTGCCTCCGGGACAAACGCCGGAGAAAAAGCCAGGGATGCCCAAAGGGATGTTCGCGAATCTGACAAGAGTGTTTGGGTAAGCGAGTTTGAGATAAGCTGCTACCTGGCAAATTACCGTGAGCAGTAAAAAGGCAAAGTGGATATGTTTTTTAGAGAAAGACAACAGATAGCGATATTTGTTATAGCCGCGGCAATAGTGAGCGGATTTGTGCTGTTTCGGTATCTGCCTTTACAAAAAAGGATGAAGGCCGTCAAGGATACCCGAGCTGCTCAGACGCTTGCTATTATGAAGGGCCAGGCAGAGGGCAAACAAGTGTCTGTGCTCAAGGAGCAGAAACTTTTGCTGCAACAATCGGTCGGAGACTACCACACAAACATACCGTCGCAAAGAGACCTCGGAGGATTTTTGCAGCGAATTGCTGATTTGGTGAATGAGCACAATCTCAAAGAACAGGTCGTTACGCCCGGTGAGGAAATGAGAGCCGGCGAACTGAACTGCATACCTGTGGATGTGCAATGTAAGGGCAGATTAGCGAAGATATTCGAATTTTATAAACGACTTCAGTCGCTGAACCGGCTCGTCCGCATTGAGCAGGTGAGGCTCGAGAATGATAACGATTTTAGCGGCGAAGTGACTATGCAGACAAAGGCGGTTATTTATTACAGGGCAGAGGCTGCGAAGGGATAAGAATTCGTTACTCGTCGTTCGTTATTCGTCACTCGTTACGAACTACGAACTACGAAATACAAAGGACGAATAAAGATATGAGACAGAATATGCACAATAACGGCAGCGAAGGTAATAGGCTCCTTGGCCGGTTGGCTGCGCAGAAGAAGAAAGCTGTGATAGCATTTTGTTTGATTGCGGTAATGGCCTTTATGTGGCTCAAAGTGCTTATCAAGAAATCGCCACAGGCCGCCCAGGCATCGCCGGGGACAAAGCAGGTGGACCCGAATGGGCATACGAGTTCGCAATTAAAAGTATCTTTTATAGATTTGCCTGAAGTTGCAGGCCGCAATGATGTAATTACCAGAGATTTTTTTGATGTAGGTAGCTGGCAGGAGTTTGTTGGAAATAGAGAGGGAAATCACCTGGCTGGTGTTAAAGATGTAAATGTCACTTCTGGAAAGGGCAGTGAAGAAGTAGTCCGTAGAGTTGTAGAGAAGCTAAAGCTGGAAGCAATAGTGTTGGGCAAAAATCCCCAAATCTTTATCAACGGCAAGCTATTGTCACGGTGGGATAAATTGCTCATCGGTGACGCAGCGCAGACGTATGAATGTGAAGTAGTTGGAATTGAAGAAAACACAGTGTTTATAAGATGTGGAAAAGCACAAATAACGTTGAGACTTACGCAGGCGATGGAAGTGAATCGTTGAGTCCCGACAAGTCGGGATTGGTATTCTATTCGCAATCTGCGCGAAAAAAGTGGTTCTTAAAGAAGAGGAGCTAAATTATGTGTAGAGATAGAGGTTCAAATAGCAGGATTCGACTCGGAAAGGACTTATTAGTGTGGGGTTTGGTATTGATTGTGATGGCAGCGGTTGCGGTTGGCCAGGTTGAGCAAAGCCAGGTAGCGGAGGCTGTCGCCGACGAAAGTGTTGTCGCAGCAGATGTTGGTGGAGCAAACACAGGCGTTGGTGGAAGTGCCGCAGCCGTCAGCGAGCCTTGTCAGCCGGCGGCGGAGAAGCTCTCCGCGGATACGAAGCAGTCAATTAGTTTCAAGAAGGACATGAGGATTCAGGATGCGCTTCAGTTCCTGTCGGCTCGGTATCAGAAAAACATTGTGCCTTCGTCAAAAGTGGATGGCCTGGTTACGGTTACCAACCTTTATGATGTAACATTCGAGCAGGCCCTGAACGCCATTTTGGGCCACACCTTCAAGTATGAGCAGGAAGGCGACTTCATCAGGATTTACACCGCTGACGAGTTCAAGAAACTCAAAGAGGATGCGGACCGAATGACATATAAGGTTTTCACTCTGTATTATATCACCGGCGAAGAGGCCAAAAGGCTTTTGAAGCCCATCTTGAGCAGTGTCAGCAAGATCGAGTCCAGCTCACCGGCAGAAAAGAACATATCGAGCGGAAGCGGCAGCGGTGGAAGCACCAGTGGCGGAGGCGGCAGCAGTGGCAGCAGTGGCAGCAGTGGCGGCAGCGGTGGAAGCTCACTTGGTTCCAGCGGCGGTGGTGACAGTATGGCGCTGAATGATGTCATCGTGGTGTATGACTATCCTGAAAACCTCGACAAGGCGGCGGAAGTGATAAAGGCCCTCGATGTCAGGCCGAAACAGGTCCTCGTTGAGGCGACTATTCTTAGTGCAACCTTGACCGAAGGAATGAAGTTCGGTGTTGACTGGAACCTTCTAGCCGGTGCCGGTTTGACAGGCGCCACAGCAACAGTGGACGCACTTGGTAACAAGAGCGGAGCAACTACGCCTATTAAGCAAATATTCGAACAAGGCCAGGCGGGAACGCCGGTAGAAACTTCCGGCTTTGCTACTCCTGGTATAGGCGGACTGAGATTTGGTATCAAAAGCGGAAACGTGGCGGCGTTTATAACTGCACTGGAAGCCGTAACAGACACTACAATCCTTGCTAATCCGAAGATTCTGGCGGTGAACAAGCAGGAAGGCTCCGTGCAGATTGGTAAGACGCTTGGCTATCGTGGAAGCAGCAGCATTGGACAGGGCGGCATAGTTACTCAGGGCGAAGTGCAATTTCTGCCGACGGGCACAGTCCTGGTGTTCAGGCCGTATATCGGCGATGATGGTTACATACGGATGGACATTTATCCCAAGGATAGCACGGCTACGCTCAATGCAGATAAGGTTCCGGATGAAACTACGACCCAGTTAAAGACCAACGTTATTGTCAAAGATGGCGAAACAATTGTCATCGGCGGTCTATTCAGAGATGTTGTAACTACAGTTCGCAGTCAGGTGCCTCTGTTGGGAGATATACCTTTTGTAGGTGCGTTGTTTAGAGGTACGGATGATGTTACCACAC
>Ga0315279_10001230_pt1 | contig 43408 bp, 47 predicted proteins | sample YL17G06_20_MG_FD_203694 | JGI IMG/M metagenome (GOLD analysis project Ga0315279, IMG submission 203694) | Sediment microbial communities from Yellowstone Lake, YNP, Wyoming, USA - YL17G06_20 | ecosystem: Environmental > Aquatic > Freshwater > Lake > Sediment | place: USA: Wyoming | collected...
AGTTATCATCTCGCCGGTCATGAGAAAGATCATGTCTCCGCCGTTGTTCCGGACTTCGACAAAGTTCACTTCTCCGTCGCCGCTTTCCCGTATCTTTATCCACCCTTTATCGGTGGCTTCATCCAAAGTCGTGAAATTCCGTGTCGAAATGGCTGATTTCAACTCCAACGGGAAGATCTTCAAATTCTTGTATTCGATCGCGTCGCCCACGGTTAATTTACCCAGGTAATTATCGATCACGTTATCTTCGCCCTTGGTAAAGCCGAAGATGGTCATGAGTATGCACAACGTCAGTAGTCGTTTCATGTTAGCCTCCTTATGTCCTATAATACAATAGACTCGGGGAAATATTCCATGAAAAGACACCTAAATCAGGACGGAGATAAAACGAAGGTTTTACTTGACTTTAACCGGGAAGTGTGTATATTGTATCAAAAAGGAGGGCGAATGGGTCCTTTTAATACGCCCTGGCTGACTTTTTTAGCCTGGGTTGTCGGCATAGCATGCATAATTTTTAGCATTATTTGGGGGATTTTCATTTTCAAACCCGGGGAGGATGATAATGAGTAGCATGGCGGTGTATATTATCGTCCTGGTCGTATACCTGCTGATGCTGGTCATTACCGGCCTTCTAACATCCAAAAAAACAAGAAATGTTGAGGATTTTCATATCGGCTCCCGGCAGATCGGTCCCTGGGTCACGTCTTTATCCTATGTCGCGGCTTATTTCAGTTCCGTGGTGATCGTCGGCGGCGGTGGTTTCGGATACAAGTTCGGCATGACGACGATCTGGATCGGCGCGATCAACGTGCTCGTAGGGACACTCCTTTGCTGGATCATCCTCGGCCCCCGGATCCGCAAATTCACCCAGAGGTTGAAGACCATCACGGTTCCCGGTTTTCTGGGTGAGCGATATGATTCCCAATTCGCGAATATTTTCCCGGCCCTGATCATCGTCGTCTTTCTGATCGTTTATAATATCAGCATCCTTAAGGGCATGGGTCATATTTTTGAAGTGCTGATGAACATACCTTACTTTTGGGGTATGGTGATATCCGGCGTGATCACGCTTGTTTACGTTGCGATCGGCGGTTACCTGGCCGTGGTCTGGACCAGTTTTATCCAGGCCTGGGTAATGGCCATCGGCCTGATCGTCATGACCGTCTTTTCGTTGAAAGCGGTCGGCGGCTTATCCGCGGCGAATCAGGCTCTTAAAGGCATAAACGCCGGCCTGGTCAACACGCCCGGAATATGGGGCTGGTCCGGTTTGATATCGTACGCCCTGATCGTCAGCTTCGGCGTGTGGGGCATGCCCCAGATGGTGGTCAGATTTTATTCAATCAAAAACCTAAAAGTGCTTAAGGTCGGTACGATCGTCGCGACGATCGCCACCTGCCTTGCTTTTTTGCCCTATTTTAACGGCGCCATCGCCCGGGTGTTATATCCGGGTTTGAAAAATCCCGACCTCGCCATTCCAACCCTGGTAAAAGCGATTCTGCCGCCGTTCGGCGCTTCACTGGTTTTGACCGCAGTATTGGCCGCCGGCATGTCGACACTCTCATCGGTCATGATCATTATCTCCGGGTCGCTCATCCACGATCTTTTCCAAAAGGGTTTAAAGGTGAAATTTGAAGGAAACCAGAGCCTGAATTTCAGCAAAATCGGCAGTCTTGTCATCGGTTTGATTTCAATGCTTTTTGCCATAAAACCGCCCGCTTTGATCCTGACCTTGACTGCGTTTGCCTGGGCTTTGATCGCGTCCGCAACTTTGTGGCCTATATTCTTTGGCATCTTCTGGAAGGGGGCGACAAAGATCGCCTGCGTCATTTCCATGATCGGTGGTTTTTTAACCGCATCGTTATGGCTGATCATGAAGAATCCCTGGGGAATACACGGATTCATACCGGGTGTCCTGGTGAGCCTGATCTTGATGATAGTCGTAAGTCTCTTTACCCCTAAGTTCTCTAATGAGCATATTGAAAGGATCTGGGGAACAAAAACTTAAAACTAGTGAAAAATCAAGAAAAAGGGGCGGTTATCCCGCCCTTTTTCTTGTTGTTTTTTTGTATAGGAAGCACAAAATCTGTGCACTGATAAGATAAAAGTCATGAAATTTCAATGATTTTTCAGGCACATCTATTGCATATTTAATATGGTAGAGGTGCAAAATGAAAACGAAAATAGCCATCCTAAATTTTACTCTGATCGCCAGCCTGGTTGTTTTGGCTGGGTGCTGCTATGAAGAAGAGGACAATCAACCTCCAGCCGTACCCCGCGGTGTGAATTCAGTCACGGGCGATGGTCAAGTCCTGATCCAGTGGTATGAGAACAACGAACCCGATCTGGCGGGATACCGGATCTATGTCAGCCCGGCCGCCCAGGGTCCCTATGTTCTGATCGCGGAGACAGATCTTGATCACTATTTAGATGTTGGACTCGTCAACGGCCAAACCTACTACTACGCGGTTTCCGCCTTTGACACCCGCAACAACGAAAGCGAGCTTTCCTATGAAACCGTTTTCGATACGCCGCGTCCGGAAGGTTATGACGTACGGGTTCGGGATTTCCGCAGCATTCCGGACGAAGCGGGTTGGGATTTCAGCTCCTACGGGATCGTCCGTTACAACGCGGCGAGCTGCGACGTTTATTTTGGCTACGATCCGAACGCCGCTTCCTATTTTTTCTATACCTACCGCTCGGGCGGTCTGGTCCAGGATTTCGGCTATACCGAGTCCCTGGACGAAGTTTCGTACGCGCCCGAGGACGGCTGGTCACCGGCGGGCATGGTCGAGGCGATCGAAGGCCACACTTACATCGTCTGGACCTGGGACAATCACTTCGCCAAGTTCCGCGTGACCGCGCTCGGTTCCGGTTACGCGCTCTTCGATTGGGCATACCAGATCGACCCGGGTAATCCCGAGTTGATCATCAAGCATTAACAAAAGGAGGATAACATGAAACGCCTTTTATTGTTGGTCCTAGCCGCAATACCGCTCTTCGCCTTCGATGTAAATTTCATCTACAACGATTACGATAATGCGGGAACGCAATGGCACGACGAATATTGGGAATACAACGGTTACGACTGCAACGATGGCGAGTACTGGGTGTATTACCCCTACGGCCATTACTGCGTATACTACGTCTGGTGGCACCCCTGGTACTGGGATTGGTATTGGGACCGTTGCAACTGGCACCATCATTGGGACTGGGATTTCTTCGCGTGCGGGTATTACGTCGTTTGGTACTCGGATGGCGGTTGGTGGTGGCGGCCGCGTTACGGACGGGAAGTGCGCTACAAACTGCCATACGAATACAGCGATTTCCGATACAAGGCCCGTTCTTACGGCGTGAACCTGCCGGACAAACCGAGCCGCGAGATCAACGTACCTTATAAGGAGAACGACGTGCGGCGGCTTGTGGAGAAAAAGGATCCCGAGCTGTACAAACGACTGGAAAACGAACAGAAGAACGGGAACCTCGAGAAGATCCGCAAGGAATACGACGTTCGGGTCAAAAAGGAGATCGCGGTCAAGAACGACGAGTACCGCAAGCAGGTCAAGACTGTACCGCCGGACCGGTTCGTGCCGACCAAGGACGAACGAAATGATAAGGTAGACAATCCCAACGACCGGATCAAGAACCGTTCGGACGATGTTTTCGACCGGGATAACGAAAAGAACGTCGAAAAAAGCGACGATGGATCCCGCGAACCCAACGAAAAGTATATCCGCAAGCCGACCAGCGAGGACGAGAAGGAAAACGACGTCCGTGAATCTCAGGACGATAACAATACGAGGGTAAAGAAACCGACCAAGGTCGATAAACCATCGTCTGACGACCGCGATCAGGAAAAACGGGACGACGTCAAGAACAACCGGTCCATTAAAGGCGGGAGATAGCCATGTTCTCCCTAACCTTGCTCATCCTGCTCAACCTCAACGCGGTTCTGGACGCCGACATCTGGGTGAATAAGGACGAGGCGATATACCATCCCGGCGAGAAACTTGCGATTTCCTTCGAACCTACCGAGGACTGTTTCGCAGCGGTCTATGACATCGAGCCCGGGGGGGAGACCAGCCGGCTCTTCCCCCCGGAAGGACGAGACGGAAGGGTGAATGCCGAGCAGACTTACAAGCTGCCGCCGCCCGACGCCGACATTGATTACGTGATCGGCGACGCCGTCGGCGATGAGGAATTTGTGATCCTGGTCAACCGCGACCATCTACCGGTCCTCGAAGAAACGGATCCCGGTACCGTGAGGAGAAGCATCAAGATCGCCGTCGAGGAGCCCGAACCGGCTAGGCTGAGGATCATCAGCACGCCCAACCGCGCCCGGATATACATAACCGAGGTATCATCCGGGGACAAAGTCTACATCGGCCGGGCGCCGAAGACGATCGCCGTCAAGCCCGGCGCCTACATCGTGACCGTAAAACTCAGCGGTTATTATACGATCAGCCGTCGCATCGAACTCGACCCGGGCGATCAGCGCCGAGTTTTCGTCCGGCTCTGGGATTGATCGGAAAGGGGTTGACACCATGAAAGAATTTACTATAATAAAAAGAGAGATTATGAAGCGGATCACGGTTCTGATCATGTTGGCCTGGGCAATGACCTTCGCGGTCACGTCCAAACCCAAGTCCGACAAGGAACAGACGAAAACGGATAAGGAAAAGATCAAGATCGAGTTCGTCAAACCGGAAAAGGTCGATAAGAACGACAACAACAGCGACCATTTCAACGATCCCGATTCAAACGGCGTGAACGACCAACGCGAAGACGACTACAAGAACATCAAGGAATTGAAGTCGAAACACAAGGATGAAGATAAAACCCGGGATGATAAGGGCAAGACGAAAGCCACGGAAACGAAACCGCCCGCGGTCAAGATAAACCTGAAAAAACCAACGCGTTAAATAAGGGAAATACCGATCCCCGCCCGTTTTGGGCGGGGATTTTTTTATTTGGTTGTCAAAAAATTTCCGCGGCGCGGTAGGAGGAACGCACCAGAGGGCCGCTGACCACATGCCGGATGCCGAGCCTTTCGGCGGCGGCGCGGATCTCGTCGAATTCTTCCGGGCGGTAATACTTCTGAACCGGAAGGTGTTTCAGTGTCGGCTGGAGATACTGGCCGATCGTAATAATATCCACGTGACGTTCCCTCAGGTCGGCCAGGGTTTGGGTTATTTCTTCATCGCTCTCGCCCAGACCGACCATGAATCCGCTTTTGGTCTTCATCCCCGGGTTTAGATATTTGATGGCGGCTAATATGTTCCGTGATCGGTCGTACCCGCACCGCCGGTCCCGGATAAGAGGCGTAAGCCGGCGCACGGTTTCGAGATTATGGCCGATCACGTCTGGCCCGGCTTCGACGATCGTACGCAGGAAATCGGATCGGCCGGAAAAATCGGGGATCAGGACTTCGACCCGGATCCCGGGATCCATTTTTTTGATCTCGGCTACGGTCGCGGCATATAGACCGCTACCCTGATCGGCAAGGTCGTCGCGGTCCACCGAAGTGATGACCACGTAACGCAGCCCTAATTCCCGGATGACCCCGGCGACATGCGTTGGCTCGTCGGGCTCGATCCAACCCTTGGGATCACCGGTTTGGACCGCGCAAAACCGGCAGGCGCGGGTACAGATCCTTCCCAGGATCATGATCGTGGCGCTTTTCCGCTCCCAGCATTCGGCGATGTTCGGACAGCGTGCTTCCTGACAGACCGTGGCCAGTCCGTGTTTTTTCATCCGGTCGTAAACATCCCGGTAATTGCCGCCGGCGGGGATCTTGAATTTGATCCAGGCCGGTTTTTTCAAATGATCGCGTTTAAACATGTCGCCTCAATATCTTTGCCGAAGAGGACGCCGAAGCGCTTCCGGATTCCGTTTTTGACTTCCTCCAGCCCGATTTCCTTTTTCAAGATTTCCTTCATGGATGTCATTTTAACGCCGGCCAGTCCGCAGGGGACGATGAAATTGAAAAAATTCAGGTCGGTGTTGACGTTAAGCGCGAAACCGTGGAAACTGACCCAGCGCTGGACCGCGACGCCGATCGAGCAGATCTTTCCCGTTTCGGTCCAGACGCCGATCAGCTTTTCCTTTTTCTGGGCGGGTATGCCGAAATCCTTCAGCGTCAAGACGATCGCGTCCTCGATCCGGCTGATAAAAGGTTTGATGCCGGCCAGGCCTTTCCGGATATTGAATATCGGATATCCGACGAGCTGTCCCGGACCGTGGTACGTCACGTCGCCGCCCCGCTCGATGTTGAAGAAATCGACACCCTTGTCCTTCAACAGTTGGCGCGGGATCAAAAGGTTTTTTTCTTTGCCGCTCTTGCCCATGGTCACGACCGGATCATGCTCGACCAGGATCAGAGTATCGGGGATCTTATCGTCGACCCTTTTTTGGTGGACCGCCTTCTGGAGATCCCAGGCTTTCCGGTACCCCATGCGGCCCAGATCGAGAATGTATAGTTTATCCATGGCAATTTTCGTCGTATATTATATCCCGATAACCAATCGCGTCAAGGATACCCTCCGGATATCTTGACAAATCCCAGTCCTTCGTTATCCTTGGTCGCGGAGGTAATCGATGAAAAAAACCAAAGTCCAGAAAAAATTCCCAGCTTACGTCGCCGATCTTGCCCGGCTCATTACTTACAAACCCCATTCCGTGGTCAGCCGCGAGATTATCAACAAACGCTGCGGCAACGTGACCCTCTTCGCTTTCGACAAAGACGAAGGATTGAGCGAGCACACCGCGCCCTATGACGCGATGGTTTTCGTCCTGGACGGCGCGGTCCGGATCACGATATCCGGCAAGCCTTTTCGGCTGGGGAAGGGCGAGATGATCGTCATGCCCAGCCGCAAACCCCACACCCTCGACGCCCTAAAGAAATTTAAGATGATGTTGGTGATGATAAAATCTTAGGAGGTGACGATGCCGGACATGAATTTTGATCGGATCGCGCGGTTCTATGATTACGAACAAGAACAATTCGTTCAGGATATCCCGTTTTACGTCAATTATGCGAAGGCTTGCGGCGGAGAAGTGCTGGAGCTGGCCTGCGGAACCGGCCGGGTACTTTTCCCGATCGCCCGGGAAGCGGTGAAGATCACGGGCCTCGATATCTCTCAGGGTATGCTCGATGTCGCCCGGAAGAAGCTGGCCGTGCTCGAAGATAAATATAAAAATAACGTCGAATTGGTCCGCGCCGACATGACGGATTTCGACTTAAAGAAAAAATTCGCACTTATATATATCCCGTTTCGTTCATTCCAGGGATTATTGACTAAATCGAACCAGGGTAAGTGTCTGGAGCGCGCGCGGGATCACCTGATGGAAGGCGGCACTTTCATCCTCGACCTTTTCGCGCCGCTTCACAAGTACCTGGCCATGGAACACCGTCGCGAGTATATGGGTATTTTTCTGGACCGGGAAAACGGCGTACCGGTCACCCACTGGGCCGAGACTTCCTGGAACCTGGCCGAACAAACGCTGAGATCCGACTGGTATTATGAATGGACCGACAAGGAAGGACGGTTTCAGCGTCAGGTATGGTGCCTGGAGATCGGTTACCTGTTCCGCTACGAAGCAGAATTGCTCCTGGAAAAACACGGGTTTAAGGTTAAGGATGTATTCGGCGGTTTTAAAAAGGAACCTTATAATTACTATTCAGGCGAGCAGATATTTGTTTGTGGGAAAGCTTGACCGCGGAAAGCGGGTTCAAACCGATTCGTAATAGACGCGGTTCCGGTGTCTTACGATCCGGATCCGCTTGTCTTTCTGCAATGCGTTTAAAGCTTCTTTAACCTCACCCCGCTGGGCGCCCAGGGAACGTGCGATCCCGACCGCGGTCTCGGGTCGGCGCCGGATCATTCCGATAATATCTTTCTTGAGGTCCGGGACGGATGCCGGTCTTTGTTTTTTCCCGAAATCGGCGACGATCTCGCACTTTGGACCCAGTATTTTCTTGATCTTCTTCAATGACGCGGCGGGGACGGGAAAAGCGGATCGATCGCTCGGCGGCCTGACCACCGTGTTCAGTTGGATCTTATCCGGTCGGATAAGCCGGATCGCTTGTTTTAATTTTCGGATCTCCCGCAGCGAGTCGTTTAGACCCCAAACCAGCATCACCTCGAGCCAGATCTGTCCGGCGAATTCCTTGCGGAATAAGACCAGACCCCGGATGATCTTACCGATCTTGAGCTCTCGGTGCGGTCGGTTGACCCGTTCCAGGGTCTTCTGGGAAGCAGCGCAGAGCGTGGGCATGACGACATCGGCTTTCCGGATCGCGCGCCGGACCTCCGGTTTGTAAAGCAGGGAACCGTTGGTGATCACACAAACCGGAATGTCGGTGAATTTTTTTATTTCCTTTATCAAAAATCCGATCTTCGAGTTCAAAGTCGGTTCTCCGGATCCGGAAAATGTCAAAAAGTCGATCCGTCCCCGGACGCCGATTGCGCCGCGGACCTGTCGCAGGATAGTCCGGCCGGGAAGGTACGGCCGGCGCCGGAGCGAGCACAGGGTCGTTTTCCCGCATTGGCAGTATACGCAGTTGAAGTCGCAGACCTTATGGGGCGTGAGGTCAATACCGAGGGAAAGCCCAAGCCGACGGGAAGGGACCGGGCCGTAGATATACTTTTTAGTCTTAGCGGATCGGATTATTTTTTTAATCGGTTCTTCTTATTCAGGGTAATGACCGTCGGCGTGAAATTCGGCGCCTGGTCAAAGCTGGTCTGGGCGTAGGAAAGGACGCATATGCGTTCGCCTTTTTTGCCCTTGTGGGCGGCCGGTCCGTACAGCACGACTTTGCCCGAGCCGGCTTTTTCCGCGATCGTATACGTAATAAACCGTTCGCCGTTGTCATAATTAAGGACATGGACTTTTTCACCCGCGATCATATCGGCCTTAGCCATGATCCGGGAATCGATGCCGATCGAGCCGTTGTAGAACAGGGTGGTTCTGGTGATGACCAGCTCGGTGATCTTTGATTTCAAAATTTCGATCCGAATATCCTTCGCCCCGGGTTTGTTCAGGCCGTCCCGGATGACCGCCCGATGGCCGGCAAAGGGTATGTCGGGCAGGCGGTCGACCGGATAAAATTTCGCGTCCCGGCAGTCGCTGCCGGCCCGGAGCCGGCCGCCGGTAATGACCAGTGAGTAGGCGATCAAAAGCACGTTACCGTACAGTTTCGTCGGTTCGGTATAAACACCGACCAGGAGTTCGATGCGGCCCTGAACGCCGGTTTCCTCGAGCAGTTCCCGGACCACGGCCTGCTCGGGGAGCTCGTTTTCCTCAATAAAGCCCGAGGGCAGCGCCCATTTTCCGATCCCCGGTTCCACACCTCTTTTAACAAGCAGGATATCACCCCGGAGATTGCGGACGAAAGCCACCGCCGAAGGCAGGGGGTTGGAATAATATTTCCCGCCGCACTCCCGACAAAACATGAGATGATTGTTATCTTCGATCATGGGAGTCAGCTTACCCTGGCAGGCGGGGCAGAAGGCGAATTTTTTCACGCTTTTAATCCCTCCAGACCTTCGTTCAACTGTTTGAGTAGAAGGTCCGGATCGGCATTATATTTCCTAGCCAGTTCTTCGATCGTACCCCAGAACGGCTCGCCGCAAACCAGGCAGGGAAGACCCATGCGGATGAAAATTTGGACGGTCTGGGGATAGGCGTCGATCAGGTCTTCGACCGACATATCCTTCTTTATCTTATCCATGGTTTATTATATCCGGATTTGTCAAATAATCAACCATCGGCTGGTCCGATCCATCTGGACAGCCGGTAGAATTGCGGTATAATATCGGAGCATGGTTTTGATAACCGGCAAAACCCGGATCATCTTCGCGCTCGTCATCCTGAGCGCGGTCGGGGCATTGGTTTTCCTGCCGGCCGTTAACGCCGGTTTCGTGAAAAGCTGGGATGACGACAAGTACGTCGTCGATAATCCACTGGTCCAGTCCATGTCCGCGGGAAATTTGGCTAAAATCGCGACGTCTTTTTTACTCGGCAATTACCATCCCCTGACCCTGACGGTATTTGCCGTTCAATACCAGCTGTTCCGGCTGGACGCCCGGGGATATCACGCGGTAAGTGTTACCCTCCATCTTCTAAACTGCCTGTTGGTGTTCTGGCTGATCTATCTGATCGCCGGCAACCTGCCGGCCGCTTTCCTGGCCGGATTAATATTCGGCCTTCACCCGCTGCGAGTCGAATCCGTGGCCTGGATCTCAGACCAGAAGGATTTGCTTGCCGCCGGTTTCGCCTTACTGACCATCATCGGATATTTATATTTTCGCAAGGACCGGCGGATCGCCTTCTATATCCTCGCACTCCTGTCGTTCACCTTATCCCTCCTGGCCAAGGCCTCGGCGCTTTTTACTCCTCTTATCCTATTGCTGGTGGATTTCAACCGCGACCGAAAATTTGACAAGCGGAAAATCCTTGATACGATCCCTTTTTTCTTTGTCGCCCTTATCCTGGGTATCTTATCCCTTGCCGCCCGTAACTCATATCAAAGCCAGCTGGGAGAACATGTTTTTACAATCGGACAAAAAATTGTGATCGGCATTGACCGTTTGATATTTTATTTTATCGGCCGTAATTTCTTTCCCGGTCCCTATCCGTTTCTCAACACTTATTATTTGGCGCGGAACGGGTTACCGGTTGTCCCGACCGTCATCGCCGCCACGATCCTGGCCGGCCTGGTGTTCGCTGTTATCTATTCCCTGAGATTCACCAAGAAAATATTATGGGCGTTCGCTTTTTTCGGGATTTTTATTTTACCTGCGGTTTTTGCGGTTTCGCTCGGGTACTCGGCCGACCGTTTTATTTACCTGCCGGCTGTGGGTATCGCTTTTCTGGCGGGGGAATATATTGTCTGGTTGTACGGGACCTTATATCGTAAGACACGGATCGCGCGATACTTGATCATCGCTTTCTCCTTCGGGCTGATCGCGATCTTGGCTGTTATGACGCGGCAGGGTATTTCGGTCTGGCGGGATTCCTTGAGCCTTACCGATCATTTCGTAAAAACCTATCCGGACGACCCGACGGCATACCTCAACCGCGGCCTGGCTTTTCAGGAAGCGAAAAAATCCGAACGGGCGATCGCCGATCTTGGCCAGTCACTAGCCATCAATCCGGAGTATGCTGAGGCTTATAACCGCCGAGCTCTTATTTATTATAGAATCCGGAACTACGAACGGGCGATTGCCGATTTTTCATCCGCGGTTCGGATCGACCCGAATTATGCTGAAGTCTATTATAACCGGGGCAACTTATATTACGACCTGGCCGCTTTCACCGAAGCCGAAACGGACTACACGCGGGCGATCGCGCTCGATCCTAGTCGGGCGGAAACATTCTATAACCGCGGCAATGTCCGGGCACGTTTGGGTGACGTAGGTAAGGCGATCGATGACTATACCCGGGCAATCGCCTTGGATCCCGGCCATACCCGGGCGTATTATAACCGGGCGGTTTCATATTACCTGTTAAAGGAGTATAAAAGCGCATACGAGGATTTTCAAAAACTGATCGCGCTCGGCGTCAAGTTGAACCCGGCGGTGCTCGACACCCTTCAAAAATACATGAAGGGAAAAGATAAATGAAGAGCCGACCGGTGGTTCTTGTCCGCGCGGGATAATTTGAATAAAAACGTGATCGTCGGAAAAGTCTTACCGAAAACACTCAAAACAACGCGTAAGTGATATCTTCCTTTATTTCAATCCGGGCATAGTGTTTGGGGAAGGGGCCGGGGTTTATCACCAGGGTTTTGCCGATCTGGTCCGAGCCGATCGCCTCGTGGATATGTCCGCACAAACAAAGATCCGGCTGGAAATCGTCGATGAATCCGCGGACGATTTTGCTGCCGGCGTGAACGCCGAGCATGGTCTGGTCGACCTTGGTACCGTGGGGCGGGGCGTGACTGACCAGGATATGAAAACGTCCAGCCGGATCCTTTTTAAATTTCGCCAATACCTCACGGATGATATTATCGCCGTACTCCTGAGGGGTTCCGAACGGCGTCGCCGAGCTGCCGCCCAGGCCATAAAAGGTTAGGCCGTCGATCATTTTCGTTGCGCCATGCAGGTTCAAACCCAGGGAGGTGAGATATTTATTCACGGATAACTGATCGCAGTTCCCGGGTATGCAGATCAGGTTCGCGTTTATATTTTGGATGGCTTCGATGATCGGCCGGGCATCGGCTTCACCTCCGAACTGTGTGATATCGCCGGTAATGACCAGCAGGTCGGACTCGGCCAGGACCCGGGTCGTCGGCCGGTCGATATTTTGCCGACCGTGGATGTCGGTGATCGAGACGATGACCATGGGCAATAGTAGCTATTTTTACGCCACCGTCAATGGCGGACCCGTTGACAGGCTGCCGCGGAATGCATAGTATTACAACGGCATGAAAAAACCCAATATCGTCTGCGATGAGCAGATCCCATATGCCCGAGAGACATTTTCCCGGATCGGACGCCTCTGCCTGCTACCCGCGCAGGAAATAAGATCCGGGAGCATCGGTTACGCGGACGCCCTGGTCATCCGATCGGTAACCATCGTAAAGCCAGAACTGTTATCCGGGACAAGTATCGAAGTTGTGGGTTCCGTGACCAGCGGGATCGATCATATTGACACCTCATACCTTAATAAAAGCGGGATAAAACTGATTTCCGCGGCCGGGTCAAACGCCAATTCCGTAGCCGAGTACGTGATCGCAGCGCTTCTGGTACTATCGGCGAAGAAGGGAATAAAGCTTAAGGGGATGAAAGTCGGGATCGTCGGCGTCGGGCATGTGGGATCCCGGGTCGATAAGAAATGCCGGGCGCTCGGCATGAAAACGATCTGGAACGACCCGCCTTTAGCACGGTGGAATCGCGATCCGAAATTTCGATCAATGCGCGAAATTTTCTCCTCCGATATCATTACCCTGCACGTTCCCCTGACCTTTCGCGGGCAAGACGCTACGTATCACCTGGCCGACGATAAATTATTACGGGGCATGAAAAAATCGTGTATTTTTATTAACACGGCGCGCGGCAAGGTGGTTAATGAGAGGGCATTGGTAAAATACGGCCGGAAAGGGCTTTTCCAGGGCATGATTCTCGACGTCTGGTATGACGAACCGGATATTGATTGTGAAATACTGAGCATGGCCGATATCGCTACGCCGCATATCGCGGGTTACTCAATGGACGGCAAAGTAACGGCCGTGGATATGATCTTTAAGGGTTTATGCCGTTATTATAAGATCCGGGATGATTGGTCGGTCAGGGATATGTTGCGTCCACCGGCCGATCCGATGCTTAATATTTCCGAAACGAAAGGTGAAGGGGAAAATGTAGTAAAAAAAGCGGTCCTCGCGGTATACGATCCCCGGAGGGACGACCAAAAATTAAGAAAAATAATCGGGCTCAGTCCGAAGAAGCGAAGGGAATATTTTGAGCGGTTGCGCCAGCGCTACCCGGTACGCAGGGAATTCGATAATTATCGTGTTGATTTACCTTACGATGGCGATAAAATCCAAAAGATCCTGAAAAAACTTGGTTTTGGATGTTGACAAATCGGTTCTCGTGACTATAATAAAGCACTCGCGGGAGTAGCTCAGGGGTAGAGCATCACCTTGCCAAGGTGAGGGTCGCGGGTTCAAATCCCGTCTCCCGCTCCATTTTTTCCTAAAATATAATCTTAATTATTCAGGAATTCCGAAAAGGATGATCCAGTGTTTAAAGAACACGTCCTCAATGAAAAAGTCGCCGTTCTCGCGATCCAGGATCCCTTTCTCGGTCATTAAATGCGCTGAGGTTTGGACCGATGATGCGGACCCGAGGTCGTGCCGGACCAGGTAATCCTGGCTGAAAATACCCTTGCCCGTATCCGCGGCGATCGCCTGGAGCAGGCGGCGCTGGGGGAGGGTTAGGTCGTTCCAGATCGTCATATACACGGGCGATTCCTCTGCTACGATCTTTTTCAGGGTCGCGGCGACGTTTTTCTTTTCTACCTTACGGGCATCCTGATACTCATCCCAGATCTCGTGGCATAGATACTGGATAAAGTACGGGCATTCGTGGGCCGCGGTTATTATCTCGTCCGCTACGTCCGGGTCGACGATATAACCGGATCCGGCGAATTTGCGGTTGATGAATTTTACGAAGAGTGGCCGGGGTATCTGCTTAAGGGTCATGACTTTGCCTGATTTATAGAACGCGCGATCTTCACGGAAGATCATGTCCTTGATGACGTGTCGTTTGGAACCGGCGAAAAGGTAGCCGACCGACCGGTGATGCTGGATGACCGACCGGATGGCCTTTTCCAGGCTCTCGCCATTGTAATTGCGTATCTCCTGGAATTCGTCCCAGGCGATGACCACGGTTTTTTTCCGGCGGGAAGCGATCCGGTTCGGCAAGTCGATCACTTCGGTCAGGAAGGGCGTATAATTCTTCTCGGTCGGGGAAAGACCGATTTCCGCGTTTATCGACCCATCCTGGTTGACGACGATCTTGGGTCGCAGAGCCGGCAGAAGGTCCTTCAGGAAGCGGGTGATCTTGTCGACCCCGGTCTCGCTCGCTTTAAGGATCTGGGTCAGGTATTGATTCAGGAACTGGCTGAGGGAAGCGCAGCGGTATAAGTCTACGTAGACGGTCACGGTATCGCGGGCATTCAGGCGGCGGAAAAGGTTCAGGATGAGCGAGGTTTTACCGTAACGGCGGGGTGAGATGAGGAAGACGGTCTGACCGTCATTGAGGTCGCGCTCCAGGACCCCCAGCTCGTCTTCGCGGTCGGCGAAGTTGTCGCCGGTGACGGTTTCCCCGTATACGAAAGGATTTCCTTTCTTATGCTTTTTTAAATTATTCATTATTGAATTATGTAATTATACATAAAATATAAAAAATGTCAAGAGGGAAAGTAATTCACTAACCCAAAGTTTCTAGTAATAATCCAGTTTTTGCCAATTGTAAGCAACCGGGTTATCCGCGACCGAGAAGATAATTAAGGTAAAATAACAAAACCCGCTGGCGATAACTTTCACCAACGGGTAAATATCTTATAACGCCGGTAATAAACGGCGAAAATCAGCGGCTATGGTTTTTAAATTAACTCGGTCCGAATTTTTCCTCACGCTCCTTTTCCTTGGCCTTTTCTTCCAGATGCTTCTTTATGATCTCTTCCCTTCTTTTCTTTTCCGCATTCTGCAGAATTGAGGTGACTAACCAAATAATGATAATCGCCACGACCGCGATTAGAATGATCATCATGGCATGACCTCCTTTTTGGGTAAAGTATATTTTAAAAATCCATTTAGTCAATACTTAATGTGATTACAGTGATTTATTGTAAACGGATGGATTACGGTGATTTATAACGAATTACCTCGAAGGCTTTCGGATTATTTTTTCGCAGGCTGGTTCCCAGGCCGGGCTAACGATACAGAGGAACTCCAAATTACTTTGACCGGTGTTTTTAATGTTCTGGACCGCGCGGGGCGATATATAGACCGTGTCATGAGCGCGTAATTTTTTCATCCGGTTATTGATCCGCATTACACCCCGGCCTTTAAGGATAAAATACACTTCCGAGTACTTGAGAGTGTGAGGGATCGTTTCCCGTTGGGGTTTGATCCGAGCCCAAGCCAGGCTATAACCAGTGCGGATGTCGTGCTTATTAGGATTAAATATCTCACGTAAAATGGAGCCATCGCCGGCAATGAATAACCGGCAATCCTTTAATTTTATTATATCCATATTAAAGTTTACCGATAGTCAGGCAGAAATCAAGATAATTTTAGTGCGTGTGACGATTGACAGCGGGTATTTTTTGGATATAATGAGCCTTGTGAATCTTCATTTCCTACCGCAAGATAACCTTACCTCATTAGCGGCAAAATTATCCGAAAATTCGATACTTTTTTACCCTATTTTAGATGAAAAAAAGGCGCATTTAACGGTTTTTAATCCCAAAAAACCCTTCAATCCCAATTTTTCCAAGATCCGGACCGTTCAGAATATCAAGCATATTCTTTTCCCCAGCCGCGATGTCGTAGCCCGTTTTCCCGATGACCGAGATTTAAGACCCAGAAAACAGATAATATTCGGCACAAAAGCCTGTGATATTAGGGGTATCGAAGTCTACGACCGAGTGTTCCTGTACAGCGATCCCGTCGACCCATTTTATAAAAGCCGAAGGGATAACACATTGATCATCGCGGCTGATTGTCCGGAACCCGAACCTTCCTGTTTCTGCAATATGGTCGGTGTCAAGCCCTTTGCTGAAAAAACCGCGGATATCGCGCTCACCGCGGTCGACAAAGGTTTAATCCTTGAACCCCTAACCCCGAAAGGCACGGCCTGGATCGAGGAAATATCAAGTTTTCTGAAAAATACCGAACCGGCCCAGGAAAACGAGCGGGAGGAATACCGCGGCCGTGCGCTAAAGGCATTGGCCAAGGTCAACGAAAAAGCTTTAGCCACGGACCTTGCCCAACGGGTGGAAAAAGCGGGAGGCCAGATCATCCGCCAGGCCCGGAACGAATGCGTGGAGTGCTTTGGCTGCCTCCACTGCTGTCCCACCTGCTATTGTTTTCTGCTCAACGACTATCAGCGGGGCAAGGAAATGGAGCGGGTCCGGATCTGGGATGCCTGCTATTATTCCGCGTACGCCAGGGTCGGTGGCGGAGCGAACCCGCGGGGCAAATTCGACAAGCGCTTCTGGAACCGTTTCCAGTGCAAATTCAATTATTTCCTCCAGTATGAAAAATTCTACGCCTGCTCCGGCTGCGGCCGGTGCGGGTTGGGTTGTTCAGCGAAGATCGATATCCGGAAGATCCTGAACGAGGTATGAATCCCTATTATCCCATTCCCATCCGGGTCAAAAAGATCATAACCGAGACCGCGACGATCAAGACCTTCATCCTGGACGGCATGCCGATAAAATTCGACGCCGGACAGTTCGCCGAGCTGACCGTGCCGGGCGCCGGCGAGGCCCCGTTCACGCCGTCCGGTTCGCCGTATGCGGACCAAATGGAATTCACGATCATGAAGGTCGGACGGGTCACGGAAGCCCTGTTCGCCTTGAAGGAAGGCGACCCGGTCGGCGTCCGGGGGCCGTTCGGCAAGGCTTATCCCTTGCACGAATACAAGGGCAAGGATATATTTATCGTCGGCGGCGGGGTCGGGTTCGCGCCCCTCCGGTCCCTGTTCCTGTCCCTGATCCACAACATCGATGATTACCAGAGAATATACTTCCGCTATGGCGCTCGCACACCGCAGGACATAGTTTACAAATATTTGGTCCCCGAATGGCGGAAGATGGAGAAAGTCGACATCTTGATGACCGTGGACGTGGGCGATCCGATCTGGTCGGGCCGGGTGGGCGTGGTCACGACGATCCTGGACGTGATCCCGGTCGACGTCAAGGTTTCGCCGACGATCGTGTGCGGTCCGCCGTTGATGATGAAGTTCACCACCCAGCGTTTGGTCCAGGCTGGGTTCACGGATCGGAACATATACCTTTCGATGGAAAAAAATATGGCCTGCGGGATCGGCAAATGCAACCATTGCCGGGCCGGAAAATATTACTGCTGCAAGGATGGTCCGGTTCTAACCTGGGATATCGTGAAAGATATCGAGGATCCGTTTTTATGATCCAAATCGATCCCCGCGCGACCGCCGTCACAAGGATGACATGTCCTTTCTGCAGCTACGGCTGCGAATTCAGCATCGTGTCCGACGATCTGGGCATCCGGGGTGTGGAATACCCAGCCGATGCCCTGCCGAATACCGGCCGGTTGTGCCCCCGGGGCAGCGCGGCCGCTTTTTACATGAACCATCCCCGCCGGCTGACCTTACCCGTAAAGGATAATTTATCGGTCGGTTGGGATAAAATTGTGAGAGACCTAAAGCGGTATCTGAGAAAACCCGAGCAGGTGGCGGTGACTTTTGACCGGAACCTCACCCAGGAAGAATATTTCGGGATCATGAATTTCTGTAGTCAAAACGAGGTCGGTGTTACCGCGTCCTCCTACCTTGAACCAGAAGGACTGCTCGGTCCCCTGGTCCGCAATGGAAAACCGTTTGTCTGGGCCGATCTCGACGCGGCGAATACCGTCGTTATCATCGGCGACCTTTTCCAGATGGCGCCCATGGCGTCGAAGCATATCATCGAATGGCGATACCGGGATCGGAAAAACCGCTTGGTCGTCATCGATTCTCTCGGGACCTATACCGGTAAGTTTGCCACCGATTTTTTAAAGGCCGGGATCGGTTATGAACCGCTTACCGTTCTTGCGCTCGGCGGCGCGCTGGACCCATCCGTTGACGCGGGCGTGCCGGCGGCTCGGCTCCGAGAGCTCGGCGATCATCTTAAAACCACCCCCGCGGGCTTGATCTTCGTCACCCTGCCATTCGGACGCCAATACGACCCGATCCTTTTCATCCATGCATTAAAGACCCTGGGCGAAACGACCGGCAAGAAGGTCGTTCCTTTCGTCGAGTTCGCCGAATATACGGGGACCAAGCGTTTCGGCGACGTCCTGGAAATGGTTCGGACCAAAAAGATAAAGCAGATCATCAATTTCGGCGAGATCTTTCCTTACGCTTATCCCCAGGTTGTCCGGCAAATGAAAGGTGCGGAGATATACGCCAGCGCCGTTTTAAAACCGCCGGGAACGAATTCGGGATTAAGCGTTAACAGTTTGACAAAAATGACGATGCTGCCCGCGGCCCTGAATCTGGAAAAAACCGGGACCGTGTTCACGTCACTCGGTCTCCGCGCGGTTAAAACCGAAATCCCGGCCGCGAGCGGCGCTCAGAACGTAAACCAAATCCTGGCCCGGTTCGGTACGGTCGATAGCCCGGATCAGTTTACCCGACCCGTTGATTTTTCGGTCGCGGTCGCGGAACGGATAGGAATTTTGAAGCGGAAGATACAAAATCCGAAGAAGGACCGGTACCTGCTGGTGGGAGAAAAGACGGCTTTCAATTTCATGGCGTTCTGGGAGGCCGAGCATGTCCGGATCAATCCCGCCGACGCCCGCCGGATTGCGGTTAAACCCGGCGAATCGGTGATGGTCCGTTCGAAAAATGGGGAGGCCGAGTTCGCGGCCGAATTAAGCGATGCGATCCCGGCCGGCGTGCTCGCGGTCCCGGCTGAAACCGGCCGCACGAAATTCCTGTTTGAATTCGAAATCGACCAGGGGTTCGTCAACTTCCCGCCGACTGACGTGGAGCTATGCCGAAAAGAATAATCCTGGACCTCGACCTTTGTTGCGGCTGCCGTTCCTGCGAGGCGGCTTGCAAGGCGGCGTTCAAGTCCGAATCCCGGATCAAATACGGGCGGTTGTCCGACGTCGCCAACCTGCCCATGGCCTGCAAGCACTGCCCGGAACCTTTGTGCCAGGCCGCGTGCCCGGTCCAGGCGATAAAGAGGGACGAGGCGTCCGGGCTGGTCCTGCGCTCGTCGTTCATCTGTACCGGTTGCAAAAGCTGCATGTTCGCCTGCCCGTTCGGCGTCATCGATGCCGATCTGGTCCGCCACATTTCGCAGAAATGCAGTTTGTGCGAAGATCGGGTTCAAGGCCCGCGCTGCGTTTCCGCCTGTTCGTCCGGCGCCCTGAAATACCTTTCCGAAGACGAAATAAAGAAGCACGAGGTCGGCATCCGGATCGTTTCCAAAGACGAGTTCTTCCGGAGGCGGGGATGAACTGGCTGCGGCTGCTTTTTGAGTTCCTCGTTTTCCCCGGTTTCCTTTTCACGCTCGCCGCCGGATTGATCCTGACTTGGATCGACCGGAAGATAACCGCGCGGATCCAATGGCGGGTCGGACCGCCCTGGTTCCAGCCGCTCGCGGACCTCGTGAAACTTTTCAGCAAGGAGACCCTTGTTCCCGAGGGCGCGCCCCGGAGTGTCTTCCTTTTGAGCCCCCTGCTGGGTGTAGCGGGCATGACGGTGATATCGGTCATGCTCTTCCGGATGAACTTCCACCCTCACGAGACTTTCGTCGGCGACCTGATCGTATTGGTTTACCTGCTCGCCCTGCCGCCCTTGGCCCTTATTCTCGGCGGCGCGTCTTCAAAAAACCCCCTGGCCGCGGTCGGCGCGTCCCGGGAAATGACCCTTTACTTCGCGTATGAAATCCCTTTTCTCATCGCCCTGGTCGGCATTATCGCCAAGTCGGGCGGGGCGCTGCGGATCGGAGACTTTGTCCTGGCCCAGCAGGCGGGCCGGCCCTTTCTATATTCCCTTTCCGGCGTGATCTTCGGGATGGTCATGCTCCTGGCAATCCAGGCCAAACTGGGTCTGGCTCCGTTCGACATCGCGGAAGCCGAGCAGGAGATCATGTCCGGTCCTTATATCGAATATTCCGGTCCGGTCCTGGCCATGTTCAAGATCACCCGGGCGATGATGCTCTTCGTTCTGCCCCTTTTCCTTTTAACCATGCTCTGGGGCGGTATCGCCAGCTGGTGGGCGGTTCCCAAGTTCCTGGCGGTCATCGTTTTGATCGTTTTGATCAAAAACACGAATCCGCGGGTCCGGATCGACCAGGCATTGAAATTTTTCTGGACCGGCGTGACGGCCTTATCCGGGGCCGGCCTAGTCCTGGCCATGTTCGGGTTATAAAGGAGAGACGATGCCGAAAACCAATCTATGGGGTCTCAAGAAGTCGCCCTGGGTGTTCCATTTGGCGGCCGCTTCCTGCAATAACTGCGACATTGAGATCCTCGACGTTCTGACCCCGAAATGGGATGCCGAAAGGTTCGGGATCGTGCTCGTCGGTTCGCCCCGTCACGCGGATGCGCTGCTGGTCACGGGCGTGATCAACAAGAAAACCTTGCCCCGTGTCCTCAGCGTCTACGAACAAACGCCCAAACCTTGTCTGGTGATCGGCGTCGGGACCTGCTCGTGCGATCCCCACATGTTCAAGGAATCCTACAACCTGGCCGGACCTTATGACAAGCACCTGCCGGTCGATGTGTATATTCCGGGCTGTCCGCCCAAACCCGAGGCCATAATCATGGGCATCGTGAAAGCCCTGGGTCGCTTATGAACGAACGAACGCCGAATTCGGAATTCATAGAGGGCATCGCGGCCCGTTTCCCGGATATTTCGGTCAAAGTCCATTCCCCGCGCCGGGTATATATCCGGATCGACCGGGACCGCGCGTTCGAACTGGCGCAATTCCTGTACCGGGAAAAGGGCTGCCGGCTATCCACCGCCACCGGTATCGATACCCGGGAGGGATTCGAGATCCTGTACCATTTTTCCCACGACCCGACCGGGGTATATTACAGCGTCAAAACCGTCGTACCCAAGGACGATCCAAAGATCCGGAGCCTGGCGGTATTCCTACCCGCGGCCAACTGGATCGAACGGGAGATGCACGAATTACTGGGCATCGAATTCATCGGCCATCCCAATCCAGCGCCGCTTTTAACCCCCGAGAATTGGCCGCCGGAAAAATATCCCCTGCGCCGGGACTTCGAGGCCGGAGAAGGGAGCCAAAATGGCGACTAGGCGGATCATCCCTATCGGTCCCTATCATCCGCTCCAGGAGGAGCCGGAATTATTCAAGCTGATCGTCGAAGGCGAAAAGGTCGTCGACCTCGAAATCAATATCGGATATAACCACCGCGGCCACGAATACATATCGACCAAGAAAACCTACGATCAGGTGCCGTTCTTGGTCGAGCGCATCTGCGGGATATGTTCCAATTCCCATCCCTATGCCTATTGCATGGCGGTCGAGGACCTGATGGGGTTGAAACCGCCGCCACGTGCCCAGTACATCCGGACGATAATCGCGGAACTCGAGCGGATCCACTCCCACTTTCTCTGGTTGGGCCTGGCCGGTCATTTTATCGGATACAATACGGTGTGGATGTGGGTTTGGCGCTATCGGGAACCGGTTCTGGACCTTTTCGAGATCATTGTCGGAAACCGCAATCATTACGCGTTACCCAAGATCGGCGGCGCCCGGCGCGACATCCAGCCCGAAGATTATCCGCGGATCGAGCGGGTCCTGGACCAGCTCGAGGAGAAAACCCGGATGTTAACGGGCGCAGTACTCGATGACCCGGTGATCCGAGCTCGGCTGGAGAATGTCGGCGTCCTGGCACAAAAGGACGCGGTCGCCTACGGCGTGGTCGGACCGATCGCCCGGGGTTCCGGAATCGCGATCGACGTGCGCAAGGACGACCCTTACGACGCCTACGACCAGGTGGCGTGGGATCTGATATTCTGCACCGAGGGTGACATTCTGGCCAAGGCCAAAATCCGCCTCCTCGAATGTTTTGAGTCCATCAAGATAATCCGGCAATGCCTGAAAAAAATCCCCGACGGTCCGATCGAATCCCGCGTGGACCAGATCCCGGCCGGGGAAGGGATCGGTCGCCATGAAGCACCGCGGGGAGAGGTCATCCATTATGTCCGCGGCGACGGATCGAATATGCCGATCCGTCATAAGATCCGGGCGCCCAGCTTCATGAACATCGCCGCCAACGTAGTGGCGGTCAAAGGGTATTCGATCGCGGACGCGGCCCTGATTTTAGCCGCCATGGATCCCTGTTACTGCTGCACCGAACGGACCGTGGTTTACGAGAACGGCCGCCGAAAAATGAAAGGGCCCGATTTGCTCAAACTATCCTGGGCCAAGACCGAGCAGATACGACAAGGGAAACGTTCATGAACCGGACGATGATCGAAAGAAGAACCAGATGATCCAGAATACCAACGTGATCATCCTGCCGATAATTATCCTCCTGCCCATGGCCGCGGGTATTCTCGGCTACCTGATCCGGCGCCTGCGCACCGAATTGGATTTTCTGGGATTTTTCCTCACCCTGTATTTTTCCATAAGGATCTTCTCGAATTCCCGAACGCAGATCTTGTCGTTCTCCCTTGGTCATTTTGCCGATTTTTCCTTACGGTTCTACCTCGACGGTTACGCCGGGTTGATCCTTCTCTTCAACGCCATCGTTACTTTTCTCGTATGGTTTTATTCGCTCCGAGCCCTGTCCAAGACGCCCAAGGAAAATTTATACTACCTCTATCTCGGATTGACGCTCGGCGTGGCCAACGGCGTACTACTCAGCGGGAATCTGTTCATACTCGCGGTGCTTTTGATCCTGATCCTCTTCGCCCAGTACGGATTTTTCCGCATCACCAAGAACGACCAGTTCCGGCCCGCGCCGCGGTCCATGGCGGTTATCGGCACGGCCGACGTCCTGATGCTCGCGGGAATGATCATCTTGCTCGTCAAAACCGGCGGCCGTTGGAACATCCCCTTTGAGCCGGTTATCTTACTGACCGGGTTCTGGACCATCCTTTCCTTTCTTCTCATCGTCATCGGCATCATCGGAAAAATGGGTGCCGTGCCGTTCCATTCCTGGGTGCCGGAGGCCGCCGCCGGCGTGCCCGCCTCGACCATGGCTTATCTGCCGGCGGCCCTTTCCCGGCTATTGGGAGTTTATCTTCTTTTCCGGTTCACGTACTACATTTTCGACCTGTCTTCATCATTGCCCCTGCGGCTGGTTTTGATGGCGATCGGTTCCGTAACCGTTATCGGCGGCGTGCTGGCGGAAATGAGACAGAAGGAAGCGATGCGTCTGATCGCATACAACGGCGTCTGCCAGTCCGGCTACGTGATCGTAGGTATCGGGACCGGTCTTACCATCGGTATGACCGGCGCGATCTTCCATGCTTTGAACAACGTCATCGGCCTCGCCGCCTTGTTCTTGGCCGTCGGTTCGGTGGAGTTCCGGACCAAGACCACAACCCTGGACAATCTCGGCGGACTGGCGAAGAAAATGCCCGTTACCGCGTTTTCCTTCATTATCGCGGGCTTGGCCGTATCCGGCATCCCGCCTTTGAACGGTTTCTTTTCCAAGTGGATGCTATATCAGGGCGTCCTGGGCCTCGCGCCCGAGACCGCGGTTTGGCCTTTATTCCTCCTGGCGCTGATGTTCGGTAGCGTCCTGACCCTGGCCTCGTATTTTAAGTTGATCCATTCCATTTTTCTGGGCGACCGACCCCGGGAACTGGATAAGGCTCATGAAACCCGTTTTGAAATGGCAACCTCGGCTTTGGTCCTGGCCCTGGCTTGCCTGGTTTTTGGCATTTTCGCATACCAGATCCCGCTGGGTAAATTAATATCAACATCCCTGCCTTTCACGTCCGGCGCCATCGGCTATTGGTCGCCGGTTCTTGCCGCGCTATTGATCCTGATCGCGATCATCGCCGGGCTGATACTTTACGCCTTCGGCTTGGTGTTCCGGCCGCGCATTGCCCCGAACTTCTACGGCGGGGAGAAGTTGGGCGAAGAGCCAGTCCGTTTCAGCGGCACTAGTTTTTATTCCGATTTTCACCGTTTCCGCTTTCTGGATTGGATCGGCAAGGAGCTCGAGGGCGGGATCTTCGACATATTTTTTTACCTGAAAAAGATTTCCGGCTCGGGGAAGGAAACCGATGCGTAAACCGAAAATCCGCGAGTTGATCGAAGCGCTAAAGGCGATCTTCACCGGACCCTTCACATCCCGTTTTCCCTTCAAACCGTCGCCCGCCGCACCCCGGTTCCGGGGCAAGATCGAATTCGATCCCGAAAAATGCATCCTCTGCGGCGCCTGTGTCGAGGTATGCCCGGCCCGGGCGCGCGCCCAGGTCGACGATCGCATACGCCGGACGCGCCGGGAAATCCACTATCAGGAGAAATGCGTGTACTGCGGTCAATGCGTGCTGTACTGCACGACCAAGGAAGGGATACGCCATACCACCGAGTACGACCTGGCTCAGGTCACCAAAGACGGTTATGAAAACGCGATCGAACAGGAGTTGATCGTCTGCGAACGATGCGGCGAACCGATCACTACCCGCGTACACCTTCGCTGGATCGCCAAGAGAGCCGGTGAGCTCGCTTATGACAACCCGAACCTGTTCCTGGTCCTAGACCAGGATTACGGGGAAGAGGAGATCCCAAAATCCCAGGCGGCAACGCCTTATCGCAGCGAACACCTGCGTTTCCTCTGTTCCGCCTGCCGCCGGACCGTATATTTGCAGGAAATCTGGGGATATTAAACCCCGCCGGAGGTGATATCCGACGCGCTAACCGAAACATGAAAGATCAAAGCCGCGGAATCGAACTAGTGGTTAGGGGCGTACTGGTGAAGGATGATCACATTATGCTCGTGCATTCGAAACAAGCCCGGAACACGTATTTGCCCGGCGGGCATATCGAGTTCGGAGAATCGGCGGTCGCCGCCCTGAAAAGGGAGATCCGGGAAGAACTCGGTTTTCGAGCCAAGATCGCCGATTTTCTAGGTTTTGTCGAGCACGGTTGGACCGCCGCCGGTGTCCGGAGTCAAGAGATCAATATCATCTTCCGTATGGAATTCGACTGCCCCGCGCCCGGCGCGAAACTCCGGTCCCGTGAAAAAAAGATCGAATTTTGGTGGCAGAGAGTGAACGATCTCAAAGCGGCGCAGCTGGAACCGCGAGTTCTGAGGGTGTTACTGCCCAAATGGTTAAAGAAAGACCTCAAAAGCCAGTGGGGAAGTACCTTGATCAGGCACGGTAAAGGAGGGTAAAGGTGGCTTTTATCGATCTGCGGCCGCAGTCATTGCGCCGAACACCCGAGGAAATGATCAAGCATCTCAGTACGTTCAATTTGGATCTTAAATTTTCCTGCGGTATCTGGTATTTTTCGCCGGCGGGCTCGCGCTTCCACGACAAGTACAAACCCGACCTTGCGATCGAACAACGCTTGGAGATCGCGGTCCGCTTGGTGAAATACGGTCTCCAGGGGCTGGAAGCGCATTACCCGAACGAAATAAACGAGGAAAACGCAGGACTCTGGAAGGATGTTTGCCGGACGTCCGGGCTTAAAGTGGTGACGATCGTGCCGCTTCTATTCTGGGATCGGGTTTTCGAATGGGGTTCACTTTCCAACCCGCTGCCCGAGGTGCGTAAAAAAGCGATCGACCTGACGGTCCGCGCCCTGCGCATGAACCAGGAGTTCGATACCGAATTCTGCGTGGTCTGGCCGGGTATCGACGGTTATGAAAATCCATTTGGTATCGACTTCCCCGTCTTCCGTGACCGCTTCGCCGACGGCTTAGCTGAAGCGATGGATAAGGTCCCGGGTGTTCGGATCGCCTTTGAACCAAAACCATACGAACCGCGCGGGAGGATCATTTATGGCACGACGCCGGAGGGAATTATCCTCGGACATAAAGTCGAGGGCCGGTTGCAACACCCGTCAAACCGTCAGATCCTTTCCGAAGGTCATAAACTATGCTGTCTTAATCCCGAAGTCGGACACGTCCTGATGGGGTATGAGGATCTACCGTACGCGTTTTCCCTCGCCCTGGAAGAAGGACGTTTAGCCCACACGCATCTGAACAGCCAGCCCCTGGGAAATTACGACCAGGATTTGAACGTTGGCAACGTTTCGCCCGAGCAGATGGAAGCCCTGCTTTACGTTTTAAAAATGCACGCTTACCGCGGTTGGTTTGGGATCGATATCAATCCGGAGCGCATGGCCGTTGAAACCGCGGTCCAGATCAGCATGGATGCCCTGCGGGCAGCTAATGACCGGATCAACGGGTTCGATCACAAGTCGATAATCCGGGCGGTTAACAACCCGGACCGGTCTCGCGGTTGGCTAGAGGCGTACCTAGTCCGAGCCCGATCGTCGCATCCCGATCGCCTGCCGCCGCTTGATCCAATCCCATAACCGTCTTGAGAACATACCTGCTGGGCATCGATATCGGGACCACCGGATCCAAGGTTCTTTTGATCGACGAACAGGGCAAGGTCGCGGCCTGCGTTAACGGTGAATATCCGATACATATGCCGCGCCGGCTTTGGGTGGAGCAAAACCCGTCCGACTGGTGGCGGGCGGCACGCGCGGGAATAAGAACCTGCCTTGACCAATGCCGGATTGAACCCGGACAGATCGCGGCCGTGGGATTGACCGGGCAGATGCACGGACTGGTGTCGCTGGACCGGCGGGGAAAGTTGATCCGGCCTTGCATCCTATGGAACGACCAGAGAACCGCCCATCAATGCGAAGCTATCCTCCGGCGTATCGGCTTGAAAAAGATCCTGGCGCTGACCGGTAACACGGTTCTTCCGGGATACACCTTACCCAAGATCCTGTGGATCAAGGATAACGAGCCGTCCGCGTACGACCGGATTAAGCACATCATGCTGCCCAAGGATTACATCCGGTTCATGATGACCGGCGCGATCATGAGCGACGTCGCGGACGCATCGGGCACGGCGCTTTTCGACGTCGGTCAACGCCGCTGGTCGGAAGAGATGATAAAATTGCTCAAAATTCCCCGTACCTGGCTGCCGGCGGTTACCGAATCACCCGTCGTCTCAAGTTGCGTCAGCCGGGCCGGAAGCCGCGCGACCGGTCTCCTCAGCGGTACGCCCGTGATCGCCGGCGCCGGCGACCAGGCGGCGCAGGCGGTTGGGACCGGCATCATCGACGAGCCATCGGCTTCGGTGACAATCGGGACATCGGGCGTGGTATTCGCCGCGACCCGTACATTCCGGACCGAGCCGTCCGGCCGGCTTCACGCCTTCTGCCACGCGGTGCCCGGTCAATGGCATCTAATGGGCGTCATGCTTTCCGCGGGCGGTAGTTTGAGATGGTTCCGGGATACACTGGCTCCTAAAGAACTGGCCGAAGCCCGAGTCCGGGGCGTCGATGCCTATGAGTTGTTGACCCGAGAAGCGGCCAAGGTCCGGCCCGGTAGCGACGGTTTGATCTTTTTACCGTACTTGGCCGGCGAACGTACGCCTTACACCGACCCTGATGCTCGGGGCGTATTTTTTGGCCTTTCGTTACGCCATCAAAAAGAACACCTATGCCGGGCGGTCATCGAAGGCGTAACTTTCGGCTTGCTGGATTCGCTGAATCTCCTCCGCCAGACCGGGATCAGGATACGGAAGATCCGTGTTTCCGGAGGTGGCAGTCGCAGCCATTTCTGGCGCCAGCTGATCAGCGACATTTTTAGTTTGGGTGTGGAAACAGTGACAACAACCGAAGGGGCCGCTTACGGCGCGGCGCTCTTGGCCGGGGTCGGGTGCGGTATCTTCCCTAACGCCCAGGCCGCGGTCGAACGGGCGGTCCGGATCCGCCATACTCACAAGCCCGGACCCGCAAGCCGTATTTATCCGGATTACTACCGGCGGTACAAATCCCTGTACACGAGCCTTGCCTCCGAATTCAAGGAATTGTCCAAAGTGGTTGACAAACGCCAGTCAGATAAGGATAATCATTGATTGGGAACGGCAATGAAAACCAATTCACCCGCTAAGGATTTGTCCGAAACCCTGCGTGCCATCCAGGAAGTCGCCGGTTGGCTCTGGGAAAGAGGCTGGGCGGAGAAGAACGCGGGCAATATTTCGATCAACGTTTCGCTATCCGTTACCGTTAAGTCCGGTTCGATGAAATACGGCAACCCGCGCAAGCTGGTTCGCCGTTTCCCGGCACTCGCCGGCCAGTCGCTGCTGGTCACCGCGGCCGGATCCCGGATGCGCGACTTGTCGCGAGACCCGGCACAATACCTGGGGATTATCTGGTTGAGCGACCGGGGTGACGTCTATCGGGTGACCTGGAGCGGCCGGGATCCGCTCCTTTTCGAGCCCACATCCGAATTGCCTTCGCATTTAGCCATCCAGGAATATTTTATCATCAGTCGGAACGGCAGCAAAGCGGTCTTGCATACCCATCCGGATGAATTGGTGGCTCTGTCCCATTTACCGGTTTATAAGAGCGCACGTGAGTTGAACCGTTTGCTGCGCGCGATCCATCCCGAAATATCGTACCACATACCCCGGGGCTTAGGTTGGGTTTCTTTTTTTAAACCCGGTTCCCAGGCTTTGGGCCGGGCGACAGTTCGTTCTCTCCGCCGCCACGATGTCGTGCTCTGGGAGAGGCACGGCTGCCTGGCCACCGGTCCCGATATCGTCGGCACTTTTGATCTCGTTGATGTATTGAACAAAGCGGCAAAGATCTTTTTTCTGCGCTGCCACGCGGGATATCTCAAAAACCGTTTATGAAGATCCGCACCATCACGGCGGGAATAAACCTGTCGTTACCTAAGCTGGCTTCGGCAATCCGGCGCGCGGCCCGTTTCGATTTTCGGGCCCAGGAAGCTTTTACCCGGTGCGGTTACGAAGTTCAAAGTATCCGGGTTTCGACCCAACCCTGGCCGGAATACACAAGCCGGCTGGCGCACGCGGAAATTATGGACGTGATCGGCACGATCGAAGAGCTGGGTAAGGCGTACGGCGTATCCTTCATCAATATCGGGACCACCGCAATCCCGGAACGAATCCGGATGCTCCCGGACATGATCGCCCGAACCGCCAATATTTCCGCTTCCGCGGTCATCGGCGGCGCGAAAATCGGTATCGACTACGAAGCGGCAAGGGCCGCAGCGGACGCGATCATCCAAATCAGTCACCGGATCGACCGCGGCTACGGCAATTTCCGGTTTGCCGCCATCGCCCATTGCCCGCCCGACATACCGTTCTACCCGGCGGGTTTTCACCGGGGACCCGATTGCTTTTCGATCGGACTGGAGTGCGGCGATCTGGTCGCACGGGCCTTCACGCGTGCCCGGACCATGCCCGAAGCGAAAGAAAGCCTAGCCGGGATCTGCCGGAAGGAGTTCGGCAAGGTGGCAACCATCGGCGACCGCCTGGCGCACACCGGCGGTTTTCGATTTCGGGGGGTGGACGTATCCATCGCGCCCTCCCTGGCCCGGGCCGAGAGTTTGGTCCGGGCGTATGAACGACTAGGACTTGGCAAGTTCGGCGCGGCCGGTACCCTCGCCATCTCGTCCCTGATTACGGACGTACTCCGAGCGCAGAAAATAAAGAAATGCGGGTATTCGGGGCTGATGCTCCCGGTCCTTGAGGATTGGGGATTGGCGCGTCGGTTCGGACAGGGATATTACAGCGTTACTTCGCTGCTCGCCTTTTCCTCGGTCTGCGGCACGGGGCTGGATTGTGTGCCGTTACCGGGGAACATCCGGCGGGAAAAACTATACGCGATACTTCTCGATGTCGCCGCGCTGGCGGTAAAACTCGACAAACCGCTTTCTGCACGGCTTTTGCCGGTTCCTGGGAAAAAGGCCGGTGACCGGACCGATTTCCGATCACCCTACCTGGTCGATTGCCGGATACCGGATATAAAGTGAGGTGAAGATGACCCATTCGATTACGATTACCCATTGGATCGTTACGGCCGCCCTGGTCCTGGGGGGGTTGGTTCTGGGAATAATTTTTCAGTTGTTGGTGTTTTCCCGGTTAAAAGTTCTGGCTAAAAAAACCGCCTGGCCGGGCGACGACATCCTCATCAACGCCTTCAGCGGCATTACCGCCTTCTGGTTCGCCGCGCTCGGCGCTTATATCGCCCTGATCAATATGCCGTTAAACCCGGCATTGTCCGCCAATATCCATAAGATTTTACTCGTGCTGTTAATTTTTTCGATCACGGTCGCCCTGGCCAAGATCGCGGGGGGATTTGTCCGGCTTTACACGAGTAAATTCCACGGCGTTCTGCCCACGACGACGCTCTTTGCCAACCTGACCCGAGTCCTGATTTTTATCATCGGTTTGCTGATCATCATCCAGACCCTGGGTATCGCCATTACGCCGATTATCACCGCCCTCGGCGTCGGCGGCCTAGCCGTGGCTCTGGCTTTGCAGGATACCCTTTCCAATCTTTTCGCCGGCCTCCGCATCATCGCTTCCCGTCATTTCCGGATCGGCGATTACATGAAACTCAATACCGGGGAAGAAGGGTATATTGCCGATATCACCTGGTGGAACACGACCATAAAGAACCTGACGAACAATATCGTCATCGTGCCCAATTCCAAGCTCGCCGCGGCGATCGTTACCAATTTCAACCTGCCGGAGAAAGAAATGGGCATCGTGATTGAACTGGTAGTTAGTTACGATAACGATCTGGATAAGGTCGAACAGTTGACACAGCAAGTCGCTCAGGAAACGCTCACCCGGCTGCCCGGCACCGTTCCGGGAATCCCGCCCCTGGTCCGTTACCATTCATTCGGACCGCTGGGCGTGGAATTTTCGGTGATCCTGCGCATCCGGGAATTCGTTAATATGTACGTGATCCGGCACGAATTTATCAAGCGGCTGTACAAGCGCTGGCAGGAAGAAGGGATCAAGGTCCCGGCTCCGGTTTTGGGAATACAGACAGGAAATAGTAAGCAGTAGGCAGTAAGCAGTTAAAAAAATGCAGAGGAGCAGAGGGGAAAAGGGGCAGGGGATAAACAGATTAACCAGAGAGACAAAAAAGACCAAAAAGACGGTTATTTAATGTTCTTGCAAAATTCGAACAAAGTGCGAACGCCGTGGCCGGTTCCGCCCCGGGGTTGGAAAAATTTTTCCCGGTCGGTGAACTCGCGGCCGGCGATGTCAATATGAACCCACCGTGCCTTGGCGACAAAGGCTTTTAAGAACATCCCCGCGGTGATCGCCCCGCCTTCCCGAATCCCGGCATTTTTAAGCTCTGCGATATCGCTTTTTATTTTTTCTTCGTATTCATCAAATAGAGGGAGCGGCCACATTCTTTCGCCCGCGGTCCGAGCCGCGTCGAGAAGGCGGTCGATGGTCGGTTGGTCATTGCCCATGACCGCGGAAGTCACGTCCCCGAAAGCGATCATCGAGGCGCCGGTCAGGGTGGCGATATCGACGATCAAACCGGCTCCGTTTTTCTCCGCGTAGCAAATCGCGTCGGCCAGGGTCATGCGGCCTTCGGCGTCGGTGGATATGATTTCAATGGTCTTGCCGTTCATCGCGCGCACCACGTCGCCCGGCCGGGATGCTTTGCCCGAGGGCAGGTTCTCCGCTGCAGGGACGATCGCCCAAACGTCGGTTTTAATGTTCGCCCGGGCGAGCGCGACGAGCGCGGCAACGACCACGCCGCCGCCTGACATGTCGCCCTTCATCCGGCTCATGCCCTCCGACGGCTTGATCGAAATGCCGCCGCTGTCGAAGGTCACGGTTTTTCCGATGAGGCAAACCTTTGGTTTCAGCGCCTTCCCGTACTTCATCACGATGAACCGGGGTTGGTTTTCACTGCCCTGGCTGACCGAAAGCAAGGCGTCCATCTTCATGGCTTTGATTTCCTTCGGACCGTAAGATTTTTTTACGATGCGATCGTGAACCTTGTAAAATTTGAAAATTTCCCCGATCGTTTTATCGAATCTATCCGGGGTAAGGTCGTTGGCCGGGAGATTGGTCAGGTCCCGGGCGATGTTCTGGGATTCGGCGATGATCGTACCCATTTTTATTCCGGATAAGAATTTTCGCGTCTTGCCCAGGTCGTTTTCGACGACCGCGATCTCGGCAATACTCGGATTCGCGCTTTTCTTGTATCGGTTAAATTCGTAAAGGGCCAGGATCGTACCTTCGGCCAATGACTGGGACGCTTTCTCGGGATCGATCCCCGCGATCCCCGCGCCGTGAACGATGGTTCCCACTTTCCGCGCTTTAAGTTTCCGGGCCTCGAGGATCGCCGCCGCCGAAGCCTTGCGGATCTCCATCTCCCGGAAGGAACTGGCCGGTCCTAAACCGACCACGACCACCTTATCGGCGGGTAGTTTGCCCAGCGTATGGATGACAATGGTCTCGCCCAATTTCCCGGTCGCCTCACCCCGGGCGATGGCCCGGGAGATGACACCGTTCAGGGCTTTATCCACGGTCCCGGTCGCGCCGGCAGGTTTTTTCACACCTTCAAATAAATTGACGATCAAAACGTCGCCCCGATAATTCAAGACCGATCGGGTCAGTATTTTTATGGCCATTGTCACTCCTTTTTTATCGACGAAGACTATTATAATTAGATTTAAGCCTCAGTCAAGGATTTTTTATCGCGATTGACACCGGGCGGCATTTGGTTATAATATTTCATAACCATGAGCGATAAAAATATCACCTTGCCGGATTGGCTGGGCAGCGGTGAAGACTTGTTCGCAACCATCCAGATCATTCAATCCAAGAATATCAACATCGGGTTTCTCGAGATCGATTATAATTTCAAATTCAGCAATGAGTTCAATTATCCCGTGATCTTCACGTTGAAAACGATGGGGACCGACGTCGTCGCCGACTGTATTGCATTCCGGATCGAAGAAAAGGACCCCAACAAGCGCATGATCGAGGAGAATTTCGTCGCGCCCTCGGTCAGCCGTATCCTTACCCATCAAGATTTCATTAAATTCTTCGCCGACGTGGTAAGAGACGATATACCTTTCGCTTTGTACCTGAACGACCGGCCCCGCAAGTTCCGCGACCTGAGGTTCTGCCCCCTGACCGAGAAGCAGAAGATCGTGTTGAACGAGCGTTTGATCTTTTCGATCATGGAACGGTTGGATCGGCAACGCGCGGTGCAGTCACTGTCCCTCGACGCGGACGAAACACAGGGTCTTTAAGGACCCCGATCATTGAAAAGCCGGAGCTGCGAAGCTCCGGCTTTTTTATTTTTCGGTTGGAGGAAGGGACGATCAACGCGTGAGCGTTATTTTTTGGATTTGGATATCCTTACCCAGGTCGCAGCGAATAAAATAAACACCATTCGGCAGACCGCGGGGGTCCCAGCTGAAGGATAGATCGGCTTTGGCATCGCCGCGGAAGGGCGTGGCGACCAGGACTCCGGCGGCCGAGTAAATCTCAGTCTCGACAAAACACGGCCGCGAAACCCGGATTTGGAAACGGCATGGACCGGCAATGGGGTTGGGCAGGACGGTCAAGGCCGCGGAGGACAACACTGGATTGCCATTTTCAACGACGCCCGTCGGAGTTATATTCCGGCGGAAGAACACTCCGCCGTAGTAATCGCAGGTGACCATATCGAGGTCGCCGTCGCCGTCCCAGTCCGAAAAGGCGACACGCGGGGGATTCCCGTTGCTGTAACCAGTGGAATCGGGCAAGACCAGGTATGCGAATCCGTTGAACGAGGGGTTCGTGTTCGTGCCGTAATTCTTATAGAACCGGACGCTGCTGTACCATTCGCCCAGGACCAGGTCTTTCTTCGCGTCATTGTCGAGGTCCAGGTAAAGCGGAACGGTCCGCCATTGGGTGAAGGGGCTGCCGGCGTTCAAAACCGGCGTCGAATCGTTGAAAACCGGCGCTGCATTGGTCCCTTGATTCAAATACACGAAAACATTGCAGGGCGAGCTCAATCCTTCTTGACCGCACAAGAGATCCTTTCGACCGTCGCCGTTCCAGTCGCATACGTATGGCCATGCGTTCATGGCGGTCGTTATCTGGACGCCATGCGCCAAAATGCGGCCGACGTTGGTGAGGGTGCCGGCGGCGGTCCGCCGGAAAAAGGTGTAATAACCGTTACGCTCGCCGGTGATAAGGTCGTAATAACCATCTTCGTTCCAATCGCAAACTGCGATTGTGGATCCCTGGCATCAGCCGTAAGTCAGGATAATATCGGAACCGTCGGCCTGGAGATAGGTGAAACCGCTAAAGGCAGGATTGTTGTTGGTTCCGGTGTTGGCGTAGAACCGGACCCGGCCTTCGGTGAACTGGCCGATCAGAAGATCCTTTTTACCGTCGCCGTTCCAATCGAAAACAAAGGGCGATCCGGTGTAACCCACATTGATATCTACGCCACCCGACTGGATCGGGACTGGAGTGTCGTAAATTGGAGTCACCGCGAATAAGGTTGAGGTTAAAAATATGGACAGAAAAACAAAAAATTTCAGCATACGAGCCTCCTTGTTAATTACTTTATCCGGCGACTGTAACAAAAACGTAACAAAACATTCTCCAGTGCTGGCTTTCAATATTCCAGCTTAGATTTGGATACGGAAAGTAAAACGCCGATCGCCATGAAGCAGGATAAGAGGGCGGACCCGCCGTAACTGATGAAGGGCAGGGGCACGCCGGTGATCGGGATCAGCCCCATGGTCATGGCCGTGTTGATCAAAGCTTGGTAACCAAACCAGCCGAGGACGCCGATCGCGAACACGGATGAGAACTTGTTCTTCGCCGCACGTGCCAGGTTAACGATCCGGTAAAGCAGGAAGGTATAGAGCCCCAGGATGACGACGATCCCCAGCAATCCGAATTCTTCGCCGATGCAGGAAAATATAAAGTCGGTATGGCGTTCCGGGAGAAACTCGAATTTCTTCTGGGTTCCGGACAGGAATCCCTTGCCGAAGAGCCGGCCCGAACCGATCGCGATCTTGGACTGTATCACCTGCCAAGACATGCCATGGGGGTCGAGCCAGGGCGAGAGGAACGCGATCACCCTTTTTTGCTGATAGGGTTTGAGCTGACCCCAGATGACCGGGGTCATGAGCCCGGCGATCGGGTTGCAGACCAACCCGTAAACCAGGTCACTTAGTTTTTTTCGATAGAAAAGAAAAACCCCCAGGATCACGATATAACCAATCCAGAGGTATATCGAGAAGCTGGCGATCGCGGATATGATCGGAGAGAAGAAGATGAAGATCTTGACGCCCGGCATTCCGGACCAGTAAAGCATGACGATCAGGATCGGGAAAAAGATCTGGGCCGCGCCGAGGTCGGGTTCGATGAAGACGAGTGCGGCGGGGATGGAAGTGATTAGGAGGGGGATAATGATATCGACGAAACGATCCAGCCGTTTTCGCCCCGCCAGGTAGTTGGCCAGGAGTAGGAGGGTGGCGAACTTGGCAAATTCTGATGGCTGGATCGAAACCTCGCCGAATTTGAACCACCGATGGGGGTAGCTGGGCGCGGCGACGATGACCGCGATCAGGAGCCCGATCAGTCCGATATATATGAACGGGGATAGGTTCGCCCAGACCCGGGGCGATATCGCGGAAAACACGTAGCCGACGACCAAGGCCAAGATCAGCCATAAGAACTGTTTTAAAAGGTAATTAAAGCCGCCGGTTGAAAATATCATGACCAGGCCGAGGATGGCGATCGTGACCGCGGCGGTGATTATGGACAGGTCAATTTTTCGGAACAATAGCGGCTCCGGTTTCCGGCACCCGGGGATTTTTTTCCAGGTGCAGGTAGGTGTTGATTATTTTCCCCGCGATCGGCGCCGCCACACTGCCCCCGTGGCCCGCGTTCTCAACCAGGACGCAGACCAGGATCTTAGGCTCTTGCGCGGGTGCGTAACCGACGAACCAGGAATGGTCCTTGCCGTGGGGATTCTCCGCCGTGCCGGTCTTGCCGCCGACTTCGATATCCCGGACCTGAGCCATTACTCCCGTGCCGACCGACACGACGCCCTTTAATCCCCGGCAGACCACTTCCAGCGCGGCCGGGTTGATACCCGTGGATAAGTAGGTGATTTTTTCCGCCTTCAACAAGTGGGGTCTGGGGATCCGGCCACCATTCACGAAAAGGGAGTAGGCGCAGGCCAGTTGGAGCGGAGTGACGAGCAAGTCGCCCTGCCCGATGCTCAGATTGAGGATATGACCTTCGGTCCAGTATTCACCGTACTTGGCCGCGAACCATTTCCGGTCGGGGAGGATCCCCGCTTTTTCCTGGGGAAGATCAATGCCCGTGATCTGGCCAAAGCCGATTTTTCGGAGCCGGGAAGCGATCGTGTCGATGCCGATAAAACGGCCGAGCTGATAGAAATAAACATCGCAGGAATGGATGATCGCGTCCACCAGGGCTAAGCGGCCGTGGATCTTCCAGCAGCCGAACGACCGGCGGCCGAGAATATATTGGCCCCGGCAGGTTTCAAAAACCCGGTTTTCATCGATCATCCCGGCATCGAGGGCGGCCAGCGCGATAAATGGCTTGAAAGTCGAACCGCACGGATAGCAGCTCATGGTCGCGCGGTTGTACATCGGCGCGTTCTCGGCGTTGTTCAACACCTGCCACTCGTCGGTGCCGACTCCCCGGACAAAAAGGTTCGGATCAAAGCCGGGTTTCGAATAGAGGGTCAGGATCTCGCCGGTGCGGGGATCCAACGCGACGACCGCGCCTTTTTCGTAATCGGCAAGGTATAGAGCGGTGGATTCGGTGAGGGCGAAGTCGACCGAGGTGTAAAGGTCCTTGCCGAGAGTCACCGGTACCGGCCTTTTTTCCAGGACCGGTCCCACTTCCCGTCCCCGGGCGTCGACTTCGATATACTCGACCCCGTCCGTGCCTTTAAGAATGTCCTCGTACTGTTCTTCAAGACCCATCCGACCCAGATAATTCCCCGGCAGGTACGCGTCCGTCGCCTTGAGCTCGGCTTCGGTGATCTCGCCCACATAACCGATCAGATGACTGAAATCCTCCTGATAAGGGTAATTCCTCAGGGGTTCAATGCCGACCTCCACTCCCTTTAAATCCTCAAGGGATTCTTCAATGATGGAAAATTTATCAAAGGGGACGTCGTGACCGATCTTGACCGACATGTAGGGATTTTTTTCCAAGGCCATCTTGGTCCGGATGACTAATGTGTCCAGGTCCAACCGGCGGGCGACTTTCCGCAGCGATACCGAGTCGATGATCGCGGGCGTGACCGAGACGAAGAAACCGGGTCTCGTATTCGCGATCTCGATATTCCTGCGGTCCAGGATCCGGCCCCGCGGAGCGGTGACGAATAATTTTTTGATGTAGTTCGCTTCGGATATCCGGTAATAAGTCGGACCGTTAATGACCTGAAGCTTGAACCCGTAAAGCACGATCAGGAGGAAGGTGGCCATGGTTACTGCGCTGACCACGTGAAATTTTCTTAGGTTTTCGTCCATGACCGTCGGAATACTTTGTTGAGAATCGCCGATAGCGGTAGGAACAGGATGATCGTGGCGAGGATGTTGAGGATGCGGAAAGCGCCGGGAGCGGCAAGGGTGATGATGAAGATCCGCAGTACGAAGAAGATCAAAAAGGTGAAAAAGACGGGGACCAAGCCTTTGGCTACGTATTTTTTCACGTAAATGAGGACCTGGCTGAGCGCGGTAAAGACGATGGTGTTTAAACCGAACTTGACCGGGTTGTAGAGATCGAGCAGAAGGCCGCTGAAGAAGGCGAAGATGATGGAAAACCTTTCGTCCTCGTTAAAAGCGATAAAGAAGATCAGGATCGTTATCAGGTCGACCAGGGAGTTCAAGGGTAAAAGAAGATAAAGGATCAGGATATAAAGCGGATAGAGCATGGTCAATAGTGGAACCGGGTACTCGGAACGGTCATGGTTCCAAGCCCGGGATCACCGGTTTTAATCCCCACAACGGGTTGAAGCGGATGGTCCGGATCGTGTCCGGGTTGGATAAACCGTTCTTGTCCGGCCGGATGACATATAGATAGTTCAAACGGTTAACCGAGACGCAGGGTTTGAGGGTGACTTTTTTAAAGAGCAGGTCGCCGGTTTCTTGGACCGCGTCGACCGTGGCGATGAGGATCCCGGCCGGGAAATTTTCGCTCATCCCGGAGGTGACGATCGAGTCGCCGGGTTGGATCGGGTCCGGGATCTTTATGTAATCAAGGATCAGTCCGTTTGCCTGCTTGACGATCCCCTGCACGTCGGTCCGGGAGTCCCGGGCGCTGACGGCTATGCCCAGGTTTTCAATGGTCTCGACGATACTGTTGAAATCGCCGGCGAACTTGATCTTGCCCACCAGGCCATTGTTAATGATCACGGGCTGGCCGGGTTCCAGGCTGTCGCGGCGGCTCCGGTCGATATAGAGGAACCCGTTGAAGTTAGTCGGGTCGCGGCCGATGATCCGGGCCTTGATCAGCAAATAACCGGTCGGAAGCAGCGTGATACTGTCCATCGAAAACCGGTTGCGCAATTCGGCGTTCTCCAGGTTAAGGCGGGTAAGAATGCGTTCCAGTTTTTCGATGCGGTTTTTGGACACGGTCAGGAATTCAGTGTAGCGGCTGACGACTTTGATGGGTAAAAGCAGGACGCTGGAAAGGCCGGTTGAGATTTTAAGATCGGCCGCCGGGCCCAGAAGTAAAAAAGTCAAGGCGACCGCGGCCAAAAACGAAAAAAGGATGATTTGAAAACGCGACAACTACTCCCTCTTCAGGCTGAGGAGCACCTTCTCGAATTTGTTTAAATCTTCCAATACCCGCCCCGCGCCCAAGACGACCGCCTTATGGGGTTCTTCCGCGACGGTGACGGGCAGGTTTGTTTCTTCGCGGATCAAGGTGTCGATCCCACGGAGCATGGACCCGCCGCCCGTCATGTAGATACCGGCGTTGACGATATCCGCCGCGAGTTCAGGCGGGGTGCGTTCCAGGGTCAAACGAACGGCCTCGATTATCATCGATAATGGTTCCTGGATCGCCTCCCGGACCTCGTGGCTCGTAAATTTTATCGTTTTTGGAATTCCGACCACCAGGTCGCGGCCGCGGACTTCGATCGTCCGGTCTTCCTCGGTGGGGAAGGCGTTGCCGATCTCGATCTTGATCTCCTCGGCGGTTTGTTCGCCGATGATCAGGTTATAATTCTTCTTGATGAATTGGACGATGGCGTCGTCCATCTCATCGCCGGCGATGCGGATCGAATTGTTCGTGACGATACCGGACAAGGCGATGACCGCGATCTCGGTCGTGCCCCCGCCGATATCGATGATCATATTTCCGGTCGCCAAGTGGACGGGTAGATTGATGCCGATGGCGGCGGCGATGGGCTCAGACACCAGGTATACCTCCCGGGCGCCGGCGGCCTCCGCCGAATCGCGGACGGCGCGTTTTTCCACCTCGGTTATGCCCGATGGCACGCAGATAATGATCCGGGGCCGGGTAAATAGCTTCTTTTTTTGGACTTTCTCGATGAATTTGCGGAGCAGGAGCTCGACCATTTCGAAATCGGCGATGACCCCGTCCTTCATCGGTCGGATCGCCTTGATGCCCTCCGGGGTCCGGCCCAGCATTTTTTTCGCCTCGTCGCCTACGGCCAGACATTTTTTAGTCCGAGTTTCGATCGCGACCACGGTCGGTTCGAGCAGAACGATGCCCCGATCGTTAATGTAGATCAAGGTCGTGCACGTCCCGAGGTCGATCGCCACGTCGCTCAAAAAATAACTTTTAACGGTTTTCAGAATCGATCCGAATGAAAATGCCACGCGCTATCCTCCTGTCTATTTTTCTAATAATAATTACTTTTCGCCAAAAGTCAAGGGTAACCCCCTAGGTTGACATCGTCCAGAACTTGAATATAATAATTTTGATCCGGAGGTTTAACATGGAAAAGAGAAAACAGATGGAAAGAAGGAAGGGGGGTCGGCGCCGACTTCTCTCCGAAAAGGAGTTCAAGGCATTGGTTGAAAGCGGCAAAGTGACCGCGCGCGATCGCCGGGAGTGGCTGGAAAGGCGAAAACCCAAGCGCCGCAAGCGCCAGGTCGGCGTTTGAAGTATCTTATTGACATGTTTTTGATAATCACTATAATTGGAAAGTTATGCCGATAATCGAATTCGGTTGTAACAAATGCGATAATAAGTTTGAGGAATTGATCTTAAGGGACCGGGATCGGGCCGATGTGGCGTGTCCCAAGTGCGCCAGCCGGGATGTCCGGCGCCTCTTCTCGGTTTTTGGCATGATCAGTAAAGGCGCGTCAGGCAGCTTGTCCGCTTCCGGTTCGAATTCCGGGTGCACCAGCTGCGCGCGTAGTTCCTGCGCCGGTTGCGGGAGTTGATCCAAAGAGGGCGCCGCGGGGAATGATATTATCATATGAGCGTAAGGAGGTCAGATGAGAAGAGAGCTCTTGATCGAGAAAATTGCTGAAAAATTCGGAGCGGTCTATACCAAGGTCGATATTGAAAAACTCATTGATTCTTTCCTGGACACGGTCGTGGAGATCCTGATCCGGGATCAACGCGTCGAGATCCGGCGTTTTGGCACGTTCGAGCTGAGGAAACGTCCGGGACGGACCGCCAAGGCGCCGAAAAGCGGAAAAGCCTATACCTTGCCGGACCGTTACGTGCCGTTTTTCAAACCCTCGAAAATATTAAAAAAGGAATTGATCGAAAAAGTTAAACCTTAAGCCGGTAGAAAGAAAACAAACATAAAACCCATCCGATAGCGTTAATGAGACAGGGTGATCGATCTCGCTAAAGATTTAAACCCGGAGCAGCTCAAGGCGGTTCAAATCGACCGGGGACCGATCCTCATCCTGGCCGGCGCCGGCAGCGGCAAGACCCGCGTCATAACTTACCGGATCGCTTATCTTATAAACGAGCGGAAAATCCACCCCCGAAAAATTCTGGCCGTAACCTTCACGAACAAAGCCGCCGACGAGATGAAATCGCGTCTCGCCCGGATGTTAAACCAGGCTGAACCCGAGGTTTGGGTCAAGACATTCCACGCCACCTGCGCGGCGATCCTAAGGGGCGGGGCCAATCGCATCGGCATTCTCCGTAATTTCGCGATCTACGACGAAAGCGACCAGCTGGCCGTGGTCAAGGAATGCCTGAAAGAAATGCACATCGACTCCAAAGAGCTGAAGCCCGAATTCGTACTGAAGATGATCAGCCACGCCAAGGAAAACCTGCTTATGCCCGATGATTATCGCCCGTCCGACCTAAGACTGCGGAGCATCCTGCCCCGGATCTACAAACTCTATAACCATAAACTGGTCGAGTACAACGCCCTGGATTTCGACGACCTCATTTTCATGACCGTACGGTTGTTCCGGTCGGCGCCGGAAGTCCTCCAGCGTTACCAGGAACGATTCCATTACATCCTGGTCGACGAGTATCAGGACACGAACCGGTCCCAGTACGTCCTGACCAAACTGCTCGCCGAGAAATACCATAACCTCTGCGTCGTCGGCGACGACGACCAGTCGATCTACTCCTGGCGGGGCGCTGAGATCCGGAACATCCTGGATTTTGAAGACGATTACCCGGACACGGCGGTCATCAAGCTCGAGCAAAATTACCGTTCGACCAAAACCATACTTAAAGCCGCTTCTGCGGTCGTCAAACACAACACCCAGCGCAAGTCCAAGGTCCTGTGGTGCGAAAACGAACCGGGCGAGAAGATCGAATACTACGAAGCTTACGACGACAAAAACGAAGCCAATTACGTCGTCAAAAAAGCCATTGAACAGAGGCTGTCCGGATCAGACCTGGGCCAGATCGCTGTCTTCTACCGGCTAAACTACCAGTCCCGGGTCTTCGAAGAATTTTTCGTCAAGTACAAGGTCCCCTACGAGGTGGTCGGTGCTCTGAAGTTCTACGACCGGGCCGAGGTGAAGAATATCCTCGCCTACCTTAAGGTCGTCGGCAATCCCCGGGACCTGATCAGCTTGAAGCGGATCGTCAACCTGCCGACACGGGGCATCGGTTTCGAATCTCTCGAGCGCGTCGCAGAATACGCTGGAAGGCAGCAGATCTCCTTTTTCGACGCCCTCCGGAAGAGCGAAGATATCGAAGGATTGAAGCCAAAGACCCGAACTGGGATCCGCGACTTTGTCGCCCTGATCGAGAAATTCATCGTGCTCAAAGATCAGGTCAACCCTTACGAGCTGGCGATCCAAGTCGCCAAGGAATCGGGTTACCTGGACAGCTTGAACCGGGAACAGACCGAAGAGGAATTCACCCGGCGCAAGAACGTCGAGCAGCTTTTGATCTCGATCAACGATTTTGTCAAAACCTTTCCGGACAAGCGCCTGGACGACTATCTGGAGAACGTCATGCTCCGGAGCAACATCGACGATTGGCAGGGCGTAGGTCGGGTTTCGTTGATGACCCTGCACAACGCCAAGGGACTGGAGTTCGACACCGTTTTCATTACCGGGTTGGAAGAAGGCATCTTACCGCATTACCGTTCTTACGAGGAGAACCGCTATGAGGAGGAACGCCGGCTTTTTTATGTCGGCATCACCCGGGCCCGGAAAAAGCTTTACCTTACCTCGGCCAGTCAACGGGAATCTTTTCGCGGCGGGTTTCAGGTCGCAGAGGCATCGCCGTTCCTCAAAGAGATACCGGACGATGTTTTTTCGTCCGTCACGATCCCTGAGGATCTTTGATGCGCGACCGGATCCGTTCCTTATTTCCCGTAACCCGCTTCCATATTTATTTCAACCACGCCTCAAACGGCCCGCTCTCCCTTCCGGCGCGCGAGGCCCTGGAAGCAGATTTGAAATTATACTCCCGTCAGGCGGATTATGACCTGCCCGAATATTTCCGTCGCTTAAAGCAGGCGCGGACCGCGGCCGCCGGTCTGCTGGGCGCTGATCCGGAGGAAATCGCGTTTACGTCCAGCACTTCCTACGGGATATATATCGCGCTCTGTAATTTAACTCTTGAAAAAGGCGACCGGATTCTGATCATGGACGAGGTTTTCCCGACCGTGCGCTGCTGCGTCGACCAGAACTATCCCCACGTGGAGCGCCGGTATTTGAAGTTCGGGGGAGAGGACCCGGTTAAAGTCGTCCGCAACCACCTGACGC